>ERZ773046.1672-NODE-1672-length-12230-cov-14.013552_pt1 | contig 12230 bp, 8 predicted proteins | sample MGYA00580634_ERZ773046 | MGnify/ENA primary metagenome ERZ773046 (study PRJEB29015, sample SAMEA2738127) | human oral metagenome | biome: human oral; feature: human-associated habitat; material: saliva | place: China | collected 2159 ... | reverse complement strand
CTGCCAGCTACTCCCTTGAGTAGTACTATTATACCAAATTTTGAAAAGTTTTCAAGGATTAAAATCCGATGAAACACTATCCTTATCAAAAGTACGATCACTGATAATATATCTAGGACGACGTTTCGTTTCTAGGTAAATCTTTCCAATATACTCACCAATTACGCCCAAACTAATCAATTGAACTCCACCAAGTAAGCTGACTATTGCATAGGTGCTTGCCCAACCAGCCACAACCGTACCAGCAAACTTACTCCATATAACCCAAATAATCAATAGAAAACTAAAGAGTGACGTCAAAACACCAAGGCTTGTAATCAAACGAATCGGTTTGATTGATAAACTGGTAATACCATCCATAGCCAAACCAAGCATTTTAGATAGTGGATAATGGCTCTCACCAGCAATTCGTTCATGTCGCTTATATGAAACGTAAGAATATTTAAAACCAACTAAAGGCATTAAACCACGAAGAAAAAGATTAACTTCTTGGAATTTCTCTAATTCCTTCAAAAATCTTTTAGAAACCAAGCGATAATCAGCATGATTAAAAACAACTTCTGCTCCAAATAGGCGTAGCACTTTATAAAAACCTTCGGCTGTAATTCGTTTAAAAGCAGAGTCCGTATCACGGTTATCACGTACACCGTAGACAATTTCAGAACCGCTTTTATATTCTTCAATCATTTTATCCATACAATTGATATCATCCTGTCCATCTGCATCAATGGTAATGACAATATCAGCAAACTGAATAGCTTCATACATTCCTGCAAGGACACTACTTTGATGCCCCCTATTACGACTTTGTGATACACCAACTACAGAAGGAATGGAATTAGCATAACTTTCAATCAGTTCCCAAGTCCGATCCTTACTACCATCATTTACATACATGATTTTACTAAGAGGATGGATTTCTTCTTTCTTTACTAATTGTTCAATTTTTTCAACAAACATTGGATTAGTATGTGGTAGGACTTGCTCTTCGTTGTAACATGGAATAACTATATATAAAATTGGATTATTTCTGTTCATTTTTCACTCCTGTTTTTAATTTAAGAGCTCTTTTTTTAAAATTCTGGGTCATTTGTTGAAATCCCACTGTAGCTGCAACAATATATATCGGAACAAAAGTATATAAATATCTTGATCTGGATTCAAATATAGATTCAAACAGAAAAATTCCTATTAACGAAGTCATTAATACTAGAAATTCTCTTGTCATTTTTTCTCTGCCTATCAGTACATTCCCTAAAACTAAAAATAAAATACTCAACCATATACTTTGTACGATTCCTTGAAAAATTAGATGTAGTTTACCTGAAGAATAATAAAAACTTCTAGTTATCTTTGCTACATAAGAATCATTTGGAAAGATTTTTTCAAAAAAACTACCTTCTAACCCCCAACCAAAAGTTCCATCATTATAGTTATTAAGAGTCTTTTTAGCTTGGTGTTTAATCAAACCTGTAACTCCGTAGTTCTTAATTCTTTGTGCAATTATCTGTTTATTATAGATAACTCGCTCTTCTTTATTTTCAATCGATATTGAACTACCAACGTCATTTGACAAATATCCACCATCTGTCTCCGAATTTAAACCCATCTTTATAAAATGGTGGTACGTCATTTCCCACTCATAATCAAGGTCGAATCCTGCAGTTGAATTTATGCGATTTATGGCAAAGGACATAGGAAAAATCACAACAAATATTGCGATTATCGCAGCGATAAGAGGCTTCATTTCTATTTTTTGAGTCAAGAGACTGACCATAATAATTGCAATGATCATTATAGCAATTTGAGGTTTCACTGAATAACCTATAATTCCAATAGCACTAAGTATAACTGATTTTAGAATGTAATGCATTTTAGGATGAGTATATATATAATACATTAGAATAGGAAAAATAAGTCCCATTGAATCAGAATATGGAATTACAACCCAAGGTGATATCCAGAGAATTAAAAGATAGAGCCAGTATGAGAAAAAAGCATATTTTTCGCTTTTCGTCAATAAGAACGTCACCTTTAATATCAAAAATCCTGAAAGTATATTTAATATCGACTGAATCACGAGTAAAAATACGTATGCAAAATCTTGTCCTAAGAGACCATTAAACAAAGTAAATATTTTTGAAAAAAACACCGTTAGGAAGATATTATTGGGGTATCGAGAAAAATAAAAATTATTTAATTCTGAAAAATTCTTGTCAGAGAGGGCAATAGCGTTCTTTAATAGCTCCTGAACATCCCAATCGGTATAAAAGTAATAATGAAAAATCAAAAATAATTGAATAAAAAATAAAAATGCAGAAAGCACCAAAACAGTCTTTCTACTGTACTTAAAATGCCTTGAAAGTTTAAAACCTAGAAGTACAGAAATTATACCGATTCCTAACAAGAATACATTATAATTAGAAATATATAACTTGTAAGCATTTATTATTTTAAACGAAAAAATACAAAGTAAGAAAATGAGTAAATGGGTTGTTATAAATAAATACTGAATACTCTTTGAAAAAATATTTCTATATAATTGATTAGTTATTTTCATAAAATTCTCCCAGTCTAAAATACATCATTCATATGATTTTCAAAGTTCTCTGAAAAATCATATGAATACTTAGACAATCGTTCTTTTATAATTTCAGCTTCTACAATACACTTTTTATCTTTACTAAAAATTTTTAAAATATTAATTAATCTGTTTGAGTTAAAAAATTTCATTCTTTCTCCTAGTTTATCTGATATATTTTCATTGTATCGATTTGTTTTTCCTCATGATAGTTTTTTTGAATAAGTTCTTTTATAAATGAGTCCGTCAATCTACCATAATCCCACTTAGAATCAAAAACAATGTACTTAGGAGGATTCACTTCAAATGATTCTTTAAAAGAATCAATAATTGGAGTCTCATCTTTTAAAGACGGAACAAAGAAGAATTTTGTACTAGATAACCTCTCACTATAAAGATAAATAATCCCGTTGAGTCTGTGACTATATATTCTATCTTGTTCATTTGTATGTTGATGTATATAGTTTGCAACTTCTTTTTCGTTTACAGAATAATCAATTGAACGATTTGTCACTCGATCTTTTATTTCATGGATAGGCCCCCAATAAATAAAAACTAAGCCTATTGTAAATATTAAAAAGTATAGTAGAGAACTTTTATTCATGAATTTATTTATAGCTACACTAATATAAGGAATAAACAAAGGGATAAGGACAATCAGGTAATGCAAATAAGCTCTTTTAGAAATTAAAGCTAACATCAAACAGAAAATAAAAGCACCATTATAAAACAATATTTTTATACCATATTGTTTCCAAACTGCAGTCATAGCAATAACTATCATAAAGTTTAATTGTAAAACATTAACTTGATTCATGTACCATTTTATCATTTCCCTAACAGTCAAATAGCCACTTCCTTTGGAATAAATAAAATTCATAACTACTGACTGATAGAACATTTCTTTTAGTGATCCTTGAAACCATAAAAAACAACACAACGGGACAATAAATAAAGCACTTCCAGTTATAAAGAGAGCAATATACTTTAAGAATAAGGAGAATTGTTTTTGATGAATAAGTTTTATTGTAACCAGTAACGAAAAAATTAACCAAATTCCTATCATATTTGCCTTAGTAAACAAGACTACAGCAAAAGAAAAACCATTTAATATTATTTCATATTTATTAATTTTATCTTCTAAAAAATATTTTAAAAAAATATAAAGTGAATAAGTTAAGAAAGGCAGTATATAACCTTCTAATCCCCATCCGCCCTCAAAAAAAGATTCAAAAATTATAAAAGTAATCACAAGAACAACTAAAGAATTCCTTATTCCTGTAAATAATCTAGAAATATGGTATCCAATGTAAAAGAATACAATCAAAGCAAGAAGATATAGAATTTTAATACCTAACGGTCCACCAAGGCTATACCCTAAATAGTTCAGCAAAAAAATAACTGGACCTTTATGATCAAAAAGATCCAAATACATTTTCTCTCCATGGCTCATTGCATATCCAAAATATTCAAAAATACTTGCATCTAATAAAGGTAAACCCTTACGAACACTTGTCGCTAATGTAAACCAAGTTATGATTCCTAAAAATAATGATAAACTGAAGGCAATCATTTTTTCCTTTTTCATATTATTACCTCTTTTTTCAATATATTCTTCCGTTATTAAGTCTATCATATTTTTCTAGTTAAAACAAAAGTATTTATAATTACAATTTCTAATTACTTCTTAGTTATTTGAATTTGCTCTTGAAAACCAGTGTATTTGAAAAACACTATCCTTATCAAAAGTACGATCACTGATAATATACCTAGGACGGCGTTTTGTTTCTAGGTAAATCTTTCCAATATACTCACCAATTACTCCCAAACTAATCAATTGAACTCCACCGAGTAAGCTGACTATTGCATAGGTGCTTGCCCATCCAGCCACGACTGTACCAGCAAACTTACTCCATACAACCCAAATAATCAATAGAAAACTAAAGAGTGACGTCAAAACACCAAGACTTGTAATCAACCGAATTGGTTTGATTGATAAACTTGTAATACCATCCATAGCTAAACCAAGCATTTTAGACAGTGGGTAATGGCTCTCACCAGCAATTCGTTCATGGCGCTTATACGAAACATAAGAATATTTAAAGCCGACTAAAGGCATTAAACCACGAAGAAATAGATTAACTTCAGTGAATTTTTCTAGTTCCTTCAAGAATCTTTTAGAAACCAATCGATAGTCGGCATGATTAAAAACAACTTCTGCTCCAAATAGGCGTAGCACTTTATAAAACCCTTCGGCTGTAATTCGTTTAAAAGCAGAGTCAGTATCACGGTTATCACGTACACCGTAAACAATTTCAGAACCACTTTTATACTCAGAAATCATCTTGTCCATGCAATTAATGTCATCCTGACCATCAGTATCAATGGTAATGACAATATCAGCAAACTGAATAGCTTCATACATCCCTGCAAGGACACTACTCTGATGCCCCCTATTACGACTTTGCGACACACCAACCACAGAAGGAATGGAATTAGCATAACTTTCTATCAATTCCCAAGTCCGATCCTTACTCCCATCATTTACATACATAATTTTACTAAGATGATGGATTTCTTCTTTATTTACTAATTGTTCAATTTTTTCAACAAACATTGGATTAGTATGTGGTAAGACTTGTTCTTCGTTGTAACATGGAACAACGATATATAAAATTGGCTTGTATCTACTCATCTTTTTCTCCTAATCTTTTGATTACAAAAGGAAAATTAGTTCCTCTAAACATCCAAACTATTGATTCACAGCCTAAAATTGTCAGTATGACCACAATACTTGTCGTTATATATTGATTTATAAAAATTCCAGTGTATTTATTAGATAATTCTTTAATCAATTTCTCTACTAATACTAAGACTATCGGTGAATGTACCCCATAGTAAATCAATGTTTTTTGTCCGATTGATTTTAAAATCGAACTTTCAGGCAGTGCTTTAAACAATATCAGAACACTCCAAATTCCTGAAATAGCTGCTATGTAAAATAATAGATGATTTCCTATTTGTTGATAATATAAATCCACAGTCTGTTTACCACTTAACCTATAGTTTATCCCTCCTATAAGAAGGGTTAATAATCCCCCTACTGGTAAAAAATAAACTGAGAAGTACTTTTCTAATTGATGTAAATTATTCTTAGTCCACACTCCCAACAAGATAAAAATCATAGCTACGGGAACTAAATCAATATTCCAAATTAAATAATAATCTTTCTCATATACCTTCTGCCCTAAGTAAACTAAAAATAAGAGAGAAACAATTATCATCAACCACTGACCTGCATTCCATCTTCTCTTTAAAATAAAATAGCTGAAAATATGTGCCAAAAATAAAACATTCAAAAACCATAATTGATAATAAATATGTAAACGATCTGAAATCAGTAACCGTTTTATAAAATATAGAATATTAAAAGAAAGAACTTGATCAGGATACATGACAAAAAGGTAAAACAGAAACACAAAACTATTCAACAGAAAAAAAGGAACGACTAAACTATTCCACTTATTTAAAAAATAGCCTGAGAAAGTTTCATATTTTCTAACATTCAAAGTAAAACCTGATAAGAAAAAGAATAGTGGTATATGAAATATATAGAGAATCATCTTAGCAAGAGGAGGAACAAAGCTACTATGTCCAACAATTACTAGTATAATAGCTAAGCCTTTAGCCATATCTATATATCCTATTCGGTTCTTCATATTATTCTCCTTTTCCTAATTTTAATCGATAAACACTCATATCTGAAGTGACAGATTCAACTTCCTCAAAGTAAACCTCCTTCTGATAATGTTCTTCCATGATTTTTTTTACACTATCCATATTCCCTGACGATGTTGACCAAAAAAACCAGATATTGTCATTATTAATTGCAGAAGACAACAGATTTTCAGGTTCTTCTACTTCATATCTCTTCATTTGTTGATAATAATGAGGAGAAAAGGTTTGCCAATTTCCTAATGTTGTCGTATTTGTCACTAACTGATTGGATTTTAATTTAAATGTTGACAATGTAGGCTGTGAAGATACCAAAGTGCTATATCCCCCGATAACAATAAGCTTATCCGAACTCCTTTGCACAAGTGACTGGTACTCTGATACTACTGACGATTGAATATGGGGAAACCAATACAGTTCTTGTCCAAGCTTATTTATCCATACTGCTCCTCCTAATATTCCCATTATTTGTATGCTAAGGAACACCTTCCTCTTATCAAATAAACTTCTTTTTTCATAAAATGATCGAGCATAGAAAATAAATACTAATAAGAAACATACTATTAGAGGAATATATACTCGCTCTACTACCCTCTGTCTAACAAAAAGAGCTCCAATTAAAAGTAAAGGGAAAATGGGCACAAACCATCCGTATAGCTTCTTGGGCTTAAAAATCAAAAACCAACTAATCAATATTAAAGAGAAGGTTGTCAGAATACTATTCTTAAAAAAATCTGATATCATCTGAGGCAGATTAAACGAGTATTTCTCTGAAAGTGAACGAACAGATTGGATCTTTGTTAAAAGAGTATTGCTTAAAGCTTTTTTTTCAGCAAATAACCAATAGGTGGAGACATTCAAATCATTCTCACTTACTCCCAAAGCTTCAAATTCATTCGCATGTCTTTGATAATCAATAGCAGGATAATCTCTCAAATTCGTACTTAGGGTATTCCATGTCAAATACTCCTGTACGTCAGCTTTCCCTAGTGTATATAGTTTATTGGAAGCAAAAATCAGTAAAATGACGCTAAATAATAAAACAATTTCTTTTCTTTTTTTAGAAGATATCCACTCGAAGAGCAGAAACGGTAATAAAAGTAAGATAAAACTAGATATTATTTGTGGTCTAATTGATAAACCAATGAACAATAATGATAATCCTGAAATGTACTTTTTATCAAATAGTAAAAAAGTAGCCGCTGTAGCTGACAAATATGCAATAACGGAAAAAGAAAAATATTTAATAAGTATCAATTGAGCTATAAATACTATTGGAATCAAAAGATACAATTTTTTCTTATAAAAAAAGATTGCATAGACACCAAAACTAATACAATAAATACTAACTAAAAAACAAAAATAAATATTCCAATTTGTAAAAATTTGTTGCAATAAAACTAAACCGGAAGATAACAGAATTCCCATATAAGGTAATAACATATTTTCCCCAGATAATATGGTTTGATTTACCATGATATCATCTACAACAGGATATTCAAAACCTCTCATTGATATATAGAAATAAAAAAATAAAAATGGCAAAAATAAAAAACTTAAGTTAAGTAGCCTACTGACCATATTTTTATTTATCATTACAAGCTCTCTTTCGAATAAACATTACCCTTCAATTCTACCACATTTCCTTATAAAAAACTAGCTGACCTCCAATCTTATAATCCTATATCGTTTGAATTTTCCCTTGAAAACCAGTATAATGGTAGAATGCTATATGACTAGAAAGGAAGTTGAATGAAGCAATCTATTTCAAATCTCAAGTTGGCTGAGCGTGGGGCCATTATCAGTATTTCGACCTATCTGCTCTTATCTGCAGCAAAATTGGCTACTGGGCATCTCCTTCATTCATCCAGTTTGGTGGCTGATGGTTTTAACAACGTGTCGGACATCATTGGAAATGTAGCCCTTTTGATAGGGATTCGAATGGCACGCCAGCCTGCTGACCGGGACCACCGTTTCGGTCACTGGAAGATTGAAGATTTGGCTAGCTTGATCACTTCTATCATCATGTTCTATGTCGGTTTCGATGTACTTCAAGATACCATTCAAAAGATTCTCAGTCGTGAAGAAACGGCCATTGATCCTCTGGGTGCAACTCTAGGAATCATTTCTGCAGCGATTATGTTTGTGGTTTATCTCTACAACACTCGCCTCAGTAAGAAATCCAACTCCAAGGCACTAAAGGCTGCCGCAAAGGACAATCTGTCTGACGCTGTTACCTCACTTGGTACTACCATCGCCATCCTAGCCAGCAGTTTCAATTATCCCATTGTGGATAAACTGGTCGCTATTATCATCACTTTCTTTATCTTGAAGACTGCCTATGATATCTTTATCGAGTCTTCCTTTAGTCTTTCAGATGGCTTTGACGACCGTCTGCTTGAGGACTATCAAAAAGCCATTATGGAAATTCCCAAAATTAGCAAGGTTAAGTCCCAAAGAGGTCGTACCTACGGTAGCAACATTTACCTTGATATTACGCTAGAAATGAATCCTGACTTGTCTGTTTTTGAGAGTCATGAAATCGCGGATCAGGTCGAGTCTATGCTGGAAGAACGTTTTGGGGTTTTTGATACCGATGTCCATATTGAGCCAGCACCTATCCCTGAGGATGAAATTTTAGACAATGTCTATAAAAAACTGCTTATGCGTGAACAATTGATTGACCAAGGAAATCAACTGGAAGAACTCTTGGCTGATGATTTTGTCTATATTCGTCAAAATGGAGAGCAGATGGATAAAGAGGCCTATAAAGCTGAAAAAGACTTGAATTCTGCTATCAAGGATATTCAAATCACTTCCATCAGTCAGAAGACCAAACTCATCTCCTATGAGTTAGATGGTATCATCCACACCAGTATCTGGCGTCGCCATGAAACTTGGCAAAATATCTTTCATCAAGAAACCAAAAAAGAATAGAGAAATCCTGTTATGAGACGGGATTTTTCTATTCTTTTAACTATCAAATTCACTGAGATACTCATAGCGTTCGTATTTTTCAAGGAGTGCTTCGTTTTTCTCATCCAATTCTTTTTGGAGAGTAGCCAGCTTACCAAAGTCAGAGCCGTTGGCCTGCATTTCCTCTTCAATAGCAGCGATACGATTTTCCAAGGCTTCAATATCACCTTCAATACTTGCCCACTCCTGCTTTTCTTGGTAGGTCATGCGTTTCTTGTCTTCACGAACCTTGACCACTTTCTCCTTTTCAGCCTTTTGCACTTGATTGACCATCTCTGTTTCAAAGGCTTTTTCATCAAGATAGTCGGTGTAATGACCAAAGAAAGGACGAATCTTGCCATCCTCAAAAGCGAGAATCTTGGTCGCTACCTTATCCAAGAAATAGCGGTCGTGGCTAACTGTCAAAACAGGTCCTGCAAAGCCTTGCAAGAAATTCTCCAAAACTGTCAAGGTTGCAATATCCAAATCATTGGTCGGTTCGTCCAAAAGGAGAACATTTGGTTTTTCCAAGAGCAATTTGAGGAGATAAAGACGCTTTTTCTCTCCACCTGACAATTTCGCAATCAAGGTTCCATGCGTCGAACGTGGGAAAAGGAACTGCTCCAGCAACTCTGCAATCGAAGTACTAGAACCACCGCTGATCTTGACCTCTTCTGCCACTTCCTGCAGGTAATTGATAACTCGCTTGCTCTCATCCAATCCCTCAATTTGCTGAGAGAAATAGGCGATGCGAACAGTTTCCCCAATCACAACTTGTCCTTGAGTTGGCTCAAGACTTCCTGCAATCAGGTTGAGGAGAGTTGATTTTCCAACACCGTTGTCCCCAACGATTCCGATACGGTCTTTGGCCTGCACCAAAAGATTAAAATCTTGCAAAATGGGCTTATTTTCATAGGCGAAGGAAACATCCTGAAACTCGATGACTTTCTTCCCGATCCGACTGGTTTCAAAGTTCATGGTCAAGTCTGTCTCCGCAGCACCACCTGAAACTTCTTTCTTCAGGTCATGGAAACGATTGATACGAGCCTGCTGCTTGGTCGCACGCGCCTGCGGTTGTCTGCGCATCCAGGCCAATTCTTGCTTATAGAGTTGTTCCTTTTTGTGGAGAAGAGCTGCATCGCGCTCATCCTGTTCCGCCTTTAGGCGAACATAGTCCTGATAATTCCCCTGATATTCGGTCAAACCTGCTCGGTCCAACTCGAAAATCCGTGTTGACAAAGCGTCTAAGAAATAGCGATCGTGGGTAATAAAAAGGACGGTTTTCTTAGAATTTTTCAAAAAGAGGGTCATCCACTCAATAGTCGCAATGTCCAGATGGTTGGTCGGCTCATCCAGAAGCAAAAGGTCGTGATTGCCAAGTAAGACTTGCGCCAACTGAACCCGTCTTCTCAGACCACCTGACAATTCCCCAACTGGAGTCGATAAGTCCTGAATCCCAAGCTTGCTGAGAACGGTCTTGACCTGACTCTCAATTTCCCAAGCTTGGAGAGAATCCATCTCTGCCATGACTCGTTCCAAACGCGCCTGCTTGTCCTCACTATAGTTGAGCATGATCAATTCATACTCACGAATGAGCTGGATTTCCTTGAGATCACTAGATAGAACCGTATCCAAAACCGTCTTGCTGTCATCAAAATCAGGGTCCTGAGTCAAGTAACCAATCTTGTAATCATTCTTAGCTGAAAAGGGACTGACATCCCCATCAAAGCCAGAAACGCCAGAAAGAACATCTAAAAGGGTGGTCTTACCAGTCCCATTGACACCAATTAAACCAATTCTATCCAAGTCATGGATGATAAAGGAAATATCCTTAAAAACGGTCTTGTCACCGACGGATTTACTTAGTTTTTCAACGATAAAATCACTCATTTTTTCTCCCTCAGGTAAGTATGGATGGCTTGACGGTCATTTTCCAATTCTCCATCGACAATGGCATACTCAATCTCTGTTAAAATCTCTCCCAAGTCAGGTCCCGGCTGATAGCCATATTCCTTGATCAAAATACCACCGTTGATTTGGATTTCTTTCTTATCATGAATGGTCAAACTCTGGTAGATTTCTGTGATAGCTTGTGGGTTGACTGGTTTTCCTTGGGCCTGACGAAGATTTTCAGCCTGTAAAAGTAAATCCAAGTCAAAGCGATAACAATCGCGCTTGCTCAATTCTCCCTTTTCACGCAAGGTCAAAATAGTCAGCAAATCCTGAACTTGCTTGGCAAACTGGCGTGAGGTCTTCCAAGCCTTCAAAAATGGCTGCGCATTTTCAATCTCCAAAGCCCACAGTAGAGCCGCCCAAGCTTGCTCTGAAGATTCAAAGGTAAAATCAGTCTCCAAATCAAACAGTCTGTTAAGTTTGTCTTGGCTAGATGCCATATCAGGGAGATAGTCATAAGCTTGACTCTCAATCATGGAAGCCAACCCCCTTCTCCAAAATGGAGCCAGCAAGAGTTTATCAAACTCAACGAAGGTACGCTCCACAGAAATTTTCTCCAAAAGTGGCGTCAAAGTCTTCATAGCTTTAAAGGTTTCTGACTCAAGCTCAAAGCCAAGACTAGCCTGAAAACGAAAACCACGCATAATCCGCAGAGCGTCTTCGTTGAAACGCTCACTAGCTACACCAACCGCTCGCAAAACTTGATTTTCTAAATCGTCTAGCCCATGGAACAAGTCAATGATTTCCCCCGTCTCGTCCAAGGCAAAGGCGTTGACTGTGAAATCACGGCGTTTGAGGTCTTCTTCTAGCGAGCGCACAAAGGAAACCGCACTGGGTCTGCGATAGTCCACATAGACATCCTCTGTCCGAAAGGTGGTTACCTCATACTCCTCATCCCCATCTAAAACCAAGACGGTTCCATGCTCGATTCCGATATCGGCTGTTCGCGGAAAAATCTGCTTGGTTTCTTCTGGATAGGAAGAAGTCGCAATATCCACATCATGGA
>ERZ773046.1668-NODE-1668-length-12247-cov-3.904938_pt1 | contig 12247 bp, 7 predicted proteins | sample MGYA00580634_ERZ773046 | MGnify/ENA primary metagenome ERZ773046 (study PRJEB29015, sample SAMEA2738127) | human oral metagenome | biome: human oral; feature: human-associated habitat; material: saliva | place: China | collected 2159 ... | reverse complement strand
GCCTGATCCTGGATATCGGTCTGCGTGGCTTCCTTCCCGCATCCCTCGTTGAGATGCGTCGCGTTCGCGATCTCGCTCCTTACATCGGTCGTGAGATCGAAGCCAAGATCATTGAGCTGGATAAGAACCGTAACAACGTTGTTCTGTCCCGCCGCGCATGGCTTGAGCAGACCCAGTCTGAGGTTCGCACCAACTTCCTGCACACCCTCCAGAAGGGCCAGGTTCGCAGCGGTGTCGTGTCCTCCATCGTTAACTTCGGTGCCTTCGTTGACCTCGGTGGGGTCGACGGCCTGGTTCACGTCTCCGAGCTGTCTTGGAAGCACATCGACCACCCCTCAGAGGTCGTCGAGGTTGGTCAGGAAGTCACCGTCGAGGTGCTGGATGTCGACATGGACCGCGAGCGCGTGTCGCTCTCGCTGAAGGCTACCCAGGAAGATCCGTGGCAGACCTTCGCGCGCACCCACGCCATCGGCCAGGTCGTGCCCGGCAAGGTCACCAAGCTCGTTCCCTTCGGCGCATTCGTGCGTGTTGAAGACGGAATTGAAGGTCTGGTTCACATCTCCGAACTTGCTCAGCGTCACGTCGAGCTGCCCGAGCAGGTCGTCAAGGTTGGCGACGAGGTCTTCGTCAAGGTCATCGACATTGACCTCGAGCGTCGTCGTATCTCCCTGTCGCTGAAGCAGGCCAACGAGCGCGTTGATCCCAACTCTGAAGAGTTCGATCCTTCGCTCTACGGCATGGCCGCTGAGTACGACGAAGAGGGCAACTACAAGTACCCCGAAGGCTTCGATCCCGAAACCCAGGAATGGATGGAAGGCTACGAGGCTCAGCGCGAGGCTTGGGAAGCTCAGTACGCACAGGCTCAGGCTCGCTGGGAAGCCCACAAGGCTCAGGTTGCAAAGGCTCTTGAAGAGGACGCCGAAGCAGCTCCCGCAGTTGAAGAGCAGGCCTCGTACTCGACCCCGGTCGACTCCGAAGGCACCCTCGCTTCTGACGAGGCACTTGCAGCACTTCGTGAGAAGCTGACCAACAACTGAATCGCAGCGCCTAAGCGCTCATAGTCAGTTCTGAGGCCCCGGTGAAAACCGGGGCCTCAGTTTTTTATGGTTGTTGACCCGAGGGTATGGGTCGGAGTCGATATCGAATAGAGCAGTTATTTGGATCCTGAGTGTGCCTCTTAGGCCTAGGGAAGCATCGGTTCAGCTCATTGAGGTTAAGTGTGATGGCCCGCCTCGATCGAGACGGGCCATCGTCATAAGCAATGGATGCTAGACGTGGGTTCGCTTCGAAAAGACCAGATCGATCACGAAGCCGATCAATGCTGCGACAACGGTCGGTAATATCCAACCGATTTGAAGGTCTTGCCCCGGACTCCAAGCCATGAGAGGCGCAATGAAGTCCAGTGTGCCAAAGGAAATCACTGTTGTGAGAAGTGACCAGATGCTTGCAACCCACACGCCAAGACGGAAGGTCCAGCGAACCTGCATTGAGTAGTGAAGGGGATGGGTCAGGATCGTAATGAAGACGATGCTAATAGCGATGGGGTAGAGGAAGGTAATGATTGGAACCGCAACCTTAAGAACCGTTGAGAGTCCAAAGGATGCCAGCACGAAGGAGATAATCGTAAAGCCGACGAGCCACATTTTGTAGGTGATCTTTGGAAGCAATCTTTCAAAGAACTCTGAAGTTGCAGCGAGTAATCCGACGGCAGTCGTCATACATGCGGTAAGCACAATGAGCCCAAAAACGAGCTGCCCAGCTGTACCCATTGTTATATGAGAGGCATCGGCAAGGAGTGTGGCTCCATCGGTGTAGTTCTGTCCGCCGGGAATCACGTGTCCAATCAAACCCAAACCGACATAGACCAAACCGAGCAAAATACCCGCAATAAGGCCTGCCGCGCTGGTTCGACGGATGAGCTTTGCTCCGCTGATTCCCCCTTCTCCTTGATCAAATGAAGCGACGACGATAATTCCGAATGCCAGAGCAGCAATCGAATCCATGGTCATGTATCCGTCGAGTAAGCCAGCAGTCAAAGGTGCGTGGACGTACTGTCCGACGGGAGCAACCTCAGAAGGTGGAAGTTTTGCCAGCGACAGGAAAACCAAAAGAACAAGGAGAACCAGAAGAACAGGCGTCAGGATCTTACCGAGGTGATTGACGATCTGGCGAGGATTCCAGGAAAGAAAAAGTGCAAGTCCGAAAAAGAGCGCATTAAAGATCATCGAGCTCACGAACGAAGTCGAATGAATGATCGGTGCAATAGCTGTCGAGAAGGAAACCGCGCCCGTACGGGGCAGTGCGTAGAAGGCCCCGATTGACAGATAGACCATGCATGAGAAAGTGATTCCAAATGCCTTTCCGCCTCGTCCAGAAAGGTCTCGCAGATCAGTTCCTGACAGTGCGATTGCGATAATCGCGATGACGGGAAGAGCGACTCCGCCGATCAGGAAGCCGATCATGGCTGGGTTAAAGTTTGATCCGGAATTGGCGCCCATGATGGGCGGGAAGATTAAGTTTCCCGCACCAAAAAACATTGAGAACAAGGTGAGGGAGGTGGCGATGAGCAGTCCCATTCCTTGAGGACGCTTCGTCTGCGTTGTTGCTGTTTGAGTCACTATTCTGCTTCTAGCCGTAGAAGTAATTATTTCTATCGCGATTCTTTCACTTCATGCCTGTTGTGCCAAGCTGTGTTCACTGTTCTAGTCTTCAGATGTGAAGACTGTCATTCAATCCGGAGGCGCGAGCGCTTATCTTCTTCGCCCGATACCGCAGGCGCGCGCTCAAGGACCGTCGCTTTTTTTGGCTCTCAGCGGAGGAATCGGTGCGGGAAAGTCCACGATTGCTCACGTGTTGCGAGGCCTCGGTGTCTTTGTTGTCGACGCTGACCAACTGGCTCGTGAAGTTCTTTCACCTTTCCATCCCGTGTACGAGGCCGTGCTGGCTAACTTTGGAACCGACCTTAAGCTGCCAGATCGCTCACTGGATCGCTACCTTCTCGCGCAGAGAGCCTTTTCTTCACCAGAATCGACTTTGTTGTTGAACTCGCTCACGCACCCTGCGATCTCGGCTCTTGCTTGGGAACGACTCAAATCTGCCCCCCAGGGAAGTTGCGCGCTGTATGATGTTCCTCTTTTGACGACCTATGAGGATGCATCACTCTTTGATGTGGTGATTATGGTCAGTGCGCCAGAGGAAGTGCGCCTTCGCCGGCTAATTTCTCGAGGTCTGAGCGAAGAAGATGCCCGAGCTCGCATACATTCGCAAATTTCGGATAGCGAGCGCAGGAAGTTGGCAAGTATCTGGGTTGAGAACCATGGGAATCAAGAAGATCTTGTCGATGTCTCCAACCAACTCTATTCGTCCTGGTTGACACGTGTGCACTAGTTGTTCAAACTTCTTCAGTATTTCTTCAGCTTTCACATGAATTCAACGGGTAACGCTCAATAAATAACCCGGAAAACACCCAGAAACAACCAGTTTGATACGTAAACATTGATGTGAACGAGAAACTAGACCGGTTGTGACTGGGACGCTTGAAGTCGGATATTGTCAAAGCCGCTTGCGGCAATGATAGCCGTCTTCCTCGTGGGGGCAATAAAGAGCTTCTGCATCGGATAGCGGGCAGACCAGCCGACATTTACCGCAGAGATGAGGATAAATGGCGCAGTTGAAGACGAAGCGTACTTTTGTTGGGAGTAGGGCGGTGCGCACTCTAGGTGCACTGACCCTTGGCGCAGGAATGACTTTGGGTGGTCTCTCGCTTGCGTGGGCTGGCGATGAAGTGCCCGGACCTGATGAAGTGCGTGCACTGGGATACAACACTCTGACCTTTCAGGATGAATTTAACGGGAGCGAGCTTGACACCTCGAAATGGGGTTTGGCACTTGGTTGCTTCGATCCCAACGCTCACTCTCAAGCCCAATACTCTGATGCCAAGGAAAATGTCAGCGTTTCAGGTGGTGTTCTTCACCTGACCGCACGTTACGAGCCAAAGACGCAGAAGTGGGATCGTAATACGCACTCCATGGTCACCGTTGACCGCGAATGCAAACGTACCTCTAATGGACAGACTGATTCTTACAAGGCTCCATTTACCTCTGCAATGGTTCAAACTCGCGATAACAAGGGAGTGAAGTGGGCGGCCTACGGCGACTTCTACGCTGAAGCCCGAATCAAGCTTCCCACAGCAGTCGCATCATGGCCCGCATTTTGGATGACGGGCACAGATCCAATTAGCTTCCCCGCACACGGCGAGATTGACGTAGTTGAGGCAAAGGGTTGGGATCCACACTTCCTCCAGGCCAATGTCCATACACCTCGTGTCGGTAACCCACAGAAGACCGAACAACATATGGGACAGCTGGGTGGTGACGGCTCGTCACAAAGCCAGTTCCACACCTATGGCGTTGAGAAAAACGGTCGGGCGATTACCTTCTACCTGGATGGACGTAAGGCGCATACCGTTACTTATGACCAGGTGAAGGGGAGCAACCCCTTCGTGAATGACGCCAACGGTATGATCTTGCGCTTGAACCAGATGGTTGGTGGCACATTCCTTGCGTCCGACAAAGGCGATACAACCTATACGGATGCAACGAAGTACATCGATGCCTACAAGGGAAATGGCTCTGACATGCTCGTTGATTACGTGCGTGTATGGAAGAAGGGACCGGCAACAAGAACAGTTCCTGAACCGACTCCTACGACAAGTGCACCTGAAGTGACGACACCGGCACCGACACCGGAGGCAACTACTCAGGCTCCCTCTCCGGTTACTCCTAGCGCGACAGTTGAGACTCCTGTAGCCCCAACGCCCAAAGCTCCTGTTGCTACACCAAAACCGGTCGTTCCTAGCGCCACTTCCGAAGCGCCCGTAGCACCGACAGTACAACCAACAGTTGTCGCGCCTCAGCCGGTTGTACCAACTGGAAGTACCCCGGATCCTGTTGCAACAACACCGGTTCCGAACGTTAATGTTGTCGCGCCTCAGCCCGTTGCTCCGCCCGTGACAACCGAGGCACCCAAGCCAACTTCCGACTCAAATACCAATTCCCGCAGGCGAGTTCGTCGCTCTACTGAGACGGAGCCAAGCCCTGTAGCAACGGAGACAACCAATGCTGTCTCGACCCCGAGTAACGATGTTTCGACTTCCCCAAGCGCTGCGGAGTCTTCTGGTCCAAGTGATTCCTCATCGCAGATCTCTGAGGATCCACAGGACCAGGTACGTGATCGTTCCACAGAAGCTGAGAGCATTGGTAATACTTTGACTGTTGGAGATGCTGCATCTGTTGCATCCACCGCACAGACAATCGAGCAAAAGCCCGCAATCGTACGTGCTTTGGCTCAAACAGGTGGCTCCTTCTGGTCGTTGCTTCTCGCTGGAGCGCTTGCTGTCGGCGGTGTCGCGATGATTGCCTCACAGCGTCGCGTGAAGGAGTAATCGCCAAGATCCGCTTGGTATTCAGCCATTCACTGCGATTTGCGCCGTGAACGTTTACCCACGAGGTGCGGGAGCTCAGGTTAATGAGCTACCGACACTTACTGAGGTATCCGTTCACGGCGCGTTCGTGTTTGAAATGACGTAGCGTTAAAGGGTGAGCCAAAGCCCTATCATTCGTGCGGAACACCCCTTTGAGGTTATTTCTGAATACACGCCATCTGGTGACCAGCCGAAGGCGATTCATGAGCTAGCAGAACGCCTGCGCGCCGGTGAACAAGACATTGTTCTTCTCGGTGCGACAGGAACCGGTAAGAGCGCAACGACTGCTTGGCTGATTGAAGAAGTCCAACGTCCAGCCTTGGTACTTGAGCCCAATAAAACTTTGGCAGCACAGCTGGCAGCGGAGTTTCGTCAGCTGCTGCCCAATAATGCTGTTGAATACTTCGTGTCTTATTACGACTACTATCAGCCTGAAGCCTACGTTCCTCAAACCGATACCTTTATCGAGAAGGACTCGTCGATCAACGATGAGGTCGAGAGGCTGCGCCACAGTGCAACAAACTCGCTTTTAACTCGTCGAGATACGGTTGTTGTTTCCTCTGTCTCATGTATCTATGGTTTGGGTACACCAGAAGAGTACGTTGCACGGATGATCGAGCTGAGCCGCGGAATGTGCATTGAGCGCGACGATCTCCTCCGTGCCTTCATCGGTATGCAGTACACGCGGAACGATATCGGCTTTACCCGCGGAACCTTTAGGGTGCGTGGAGACACAATTGAGATCATTCCGGTGTACGAGGAACTGGCAATCCGGATTGAAATGTTCGGTGATGAAATCGATTCCTTGGCAGTACTCCATCCCGTAACGGGAAATGTTATCGAGGAAGTTGATCATGTCTACCTCTTCCCGGCATCGCACTACGTTGCCGGCGAAGAACGAATGAAACGTGCGATTGCTTCCATCGAGAAAGAACTCGAAGAACGCCTTGAGTGGTTTGAATCCCAAGGAAAACTGCTTGAGGCTCAGCGTCTTCGGATGCGAACGACCTACGACCTCGAAATGCTCAAGGAAATAGGCACGTGTGCGGGAGTCGAGAACTATTCGCGTCATATTGATGGACGTGGCCCGGGCACACCTCCAAATACGCTGCTCGACTATTTCCCCGATGATTTTGTTCTGGTCATCGATGAATCCCACGTGACGGTTCCGCAAATTGGAGCGATGTTTGAAGGCGACATGTCACGAAAACGCACTCTGGTCGATTACGGTTTCCGCCTCCCCTCGGCAATGGATAATCGTCCACTGAAATGGGATGAGTTTACGCAACGCATTGGTCAGACCGTCTATCTTTCGGCAACCCCCGGGCAGTATGAACTGGATCGTTCTGACGGTGTAGTTGAACAGATCATTCGTCCGACTGGCCTTGTGGATCCCAAAGTTATTGTTAAACCGACTCAAGGTCAGGTTGATGACTTGCTTGAGCAGATCCGCGAGCGCACCCAGCGTGACGAGCGTGTTTTGGTCACAACACTTACCAAAAAGATGGCTGAAGATCTGACAACCTACTTAGGTGAAAGGGGAGTGAAGGTCGAATACCTGCACTCTGATGTCGATACCTTAAGGCGCGTTGAATTACTACGTGAACTTCGCCTTGGAGTCTTTGATGTTTTGGTAGGAATTAACCTGCTTCGTGAGGGATTGGACCTGCCTGAAGTTTCTCTGGTGTCAATTTTGGATGCCGATAAAGAAGGCTTCCTACGCTCAACCCGATCGCTCATTCAGACTATTGGACGAGCCGCACGTAATGTTTCGGGTGAAGTGCATATGTACGCCGATAACATCACTGACTCGATGCGTGCAGCAATCGACGAAACCGAGCGACGTCGCGAGATCCAGCTTGCCTATAACCATGAGCACGGGATTGATCCCAAACCACTGCGAAAGAAGATCGCGGACGTCACCGACATGCTTGCTCGCGAAGAAGTCGATACTGCGCAGCTCCTCGAAGGCGGGTACCGCCGTGAGCGGCCGGCTACAGACATTCGTGCAGATGCGATGGCCTCGGAGGCTATTGAGGATATGCCGAGGAGCCGGGAAGAACTTGCCAATATGGCGCAAAATGACCTTGAGGATCTTATTGCCCAGTTGAGTTCTCGAATGATGGAAGCCGCAGAGAACCTCCAGTTTGAGCTTGCTGCTCGCCTACGTGATGAGCTCGCTGAACTTAAGAAAGAGCTTCGTGCAATGAAAGCTGCAAACTAATCTTTGTGGAAATTGGTTAGTGCCTTTGAGTAAAAGCACTAAGATGGTGGTGTCCTAAGTTCTCAATTCTGGGAGTCGACTGTGTCTACGATGGCGCATACGCAAGCGCGTCCCGTTCCTTTTGCCAAACGCGCCCTTGCTTGGTCTGCGCACCTCTTCACACTCACCGGTGTGCTGTGGGCGTCTTTGGCGACAATTGCTCTGTACGAGGGACATATCCGCCAGATGTGGATGTGGTTGGGAATCGCGCTTCTTGTTGATGCAGTTGACGGGAGTTTTGCGCGTGCTGTTCGCGTCACTGAATACGCTCCCGGTTTTGACGGAGCGACTTTGGACAATATTGTCGACTACCTGACCTGGACCTTCATTCCGGCGCTGTTCATGGTCTTCTACCTGCCGTTTGGATCCCGCGGGCTAGGCATCGCCGCTGCCTTGATTGTCTGTCTCTCCTCAATGTTCTGTTATTGCAATGTCTCCTTGAAGACACCAGATCACTACTTCATGGGCTTTCCAGCGGCATGGAACGTGGTTGCAGCAATTATGTGGATTTTCCAAACCGGGGCTCTATTTAACTTTATCGCGACCGTAATCTTGGCAATCCTTACTGTTGCTCCGATTGCTTTTGTCCATCCCTTCAGGGTCGGTCGTTTGCGCATTCTTAACATCGTCGCAGCACTGGTATGGGTTGCTGCAACGGCGCTACTTGTCGCATATGCACCACTACGCCCGTTTATCCTCACAGGTATTTGGTGGGTTGCAGGGATCTGGATTCTTGTTGTGAGCGCTGTGCGTTCGATTCAGGGAATTCCTCAAGAATTTCGTGACGCAGAGTAACGCTTGACAAGGCGCGTGTTCTGAATCCCACGCCAAACCTCAGTCGCAAGAGACGCCGCAATCATCAGGCCCACGATGATGATGACTGAGCCCGGGTATCCGCGTCCGTGTACCCAGAAATAAACGTAGGGTGCCATGAAGGTTGTCAATGCGACAATTGCACCGCTGTAACGTTCCAATGGCCTCGATGCTGTCACCATCGCGAGAATTCCCCAGGTGTAGGGGATTGCGGTCAGCACATCGATTCCCCACAAGACCACCACAGAGCCGTGGAATTGCGGGACAAAAACGACTGGAAGTGCCCGAAGTGATGAGTACACGAAGAGCACCGCGTAAACCCAGAAACGTGGGTCTTTGAGAATTCGTGTGATCAGGGAACGTTTAAAAACCTTTACCCCCGCTGCCTCAATTTGATGGGCGAGGCTGTGTGGGGTTCGTGTTGCATTCATGCCTTCTAATGCCGCCCTGAAGCTTGCATCGGGAAGTAGCTGATGAACAACGTCACTGACCCGTAGCCCGAAGACAGTTTGCGTCTCAGAGTGCTGCGCACCGACGTTGACGAAGAGGTCGAATAGCGGACCCGCGAGTTCCTTCAGTTGCTCAGTGTCAATAGGCCCAATCAACCAGATCAAAGCGCGGTGCTCTAAAGCATCACGTACTTCAGAGTAAAAATCATCGGTTGTTGACAGTGTCTGTGGTGTGAGTTCACGAACCTCACGCCGTCCCAATTCAGCAAGTCTGGAAACGCCGGCAGTGTGCGCGAGTTTTGTTGTATCAAAAGCACAGGCTTGGACGACTGGCAGTTCAAAAGGTGCCTGGGTTGACCCGAAAAGGGTCTCCTTTAGGCGACGCAGTCGGGACACTTGGGCTGCACGATTTTGAACACTCACTCTGTTGAGTCTAAAGCACTTGCGTGTGAAGCTCTTAACGACTTGTGATCTGACAGAGAATGTGAGCGGAATCGTTTGTTAGGCTAGTCGCGAGGGGAGTAATCCCAAAAAGAGCACCATCGTCAACGCGGTATCTCCCAGATACCCGGTGTTGCTGCCCAATTTTGGGTGGGAAGAGACCTCAAGTCTCTGCCTGAAAGGTCATTCGTGGACGTACATATCCTCGGCTGGATCGGCTTGGCCGTCGCTGTTATCGCCCTAATTTCCACTGACATTATTGGACACGTGCGTAAACCCCATGCGCCTTCTATGAAAGAAGCAACAGCGTGGACACTGGGCTACGTTGCTCTTGCGGTGGTGTTTGGCCTAGCGATTTGGGTGATCTACGGAGCAAGCTACGCTATCCAGTTCTATAGCGGCTACATGATGGAGTGGTCACTTTCGCTGGACAACCTCTTTATCTTCGTTATTATCATGGCGTCCTTCAAAGTGCCAAGGGAGTTTCAGCAGAAAGCACTTCTAGCGGGAATCATCCTTGCTCTGATATTTAGAGCATTTTTCATCATCCTTGGTGTTACCTTAGTCAACCGTTTCATATGGATGTTTTTCTTCTTCGGCGCGTGGCTACTGTGGACGGCATATTCGCAGGCGCGCGAAGGCGCATCTGATGAAGAGGAAGAAGTTGAGGAAATTCAAGAGAATGCGTTTGTCCGATTTGTCCGGCGTATTCTTCCCGTGACCGATGGATACATTGGAGACCGTTTCTTCTATCGCCATAATCGTCACACATCGATCACCCCCTTGTTCCTTGTCGTTCTGGCGCTTGGATCCGCAGATCTTATGTTTGCACTCGACTCCATTCCTGCGATCCTTGGACTTACTCAAGAGGAGTATTTGGTCTTTGCGTGTAATGCTTTTGCATTGCTAGGGCTACGACAACTCTTCTTCCTGATCGATGGCCTTCTCGAAAAACTCGTTTTCCTCAACTACGGCCTTGCAGTGATCTTGGGCTTCATCGGGGTGAAGCTGATTCTTCACGCACTCCACGAAAACTCCTTGCCCTTCCTTAACGGGGGCTCGCCTATTCATGGAATTCCGGAAATCGGAATCCCGGTCTCACTTGCTGTCATTGCAGGGACACTCATCATGACAGTTCTAGCCTCGCTCATTTATTCGAAGCGCGATTCATCGAGGAGTAACGACCGATGACCTCTACTGCACAAGCTCCTAACCTTACTCAGGGGCTTACTGGGTCCGAAGTAAAGATCCGCGAAGAAGCAGGCAAGCTGAACATCACTAAGCTCCCTTCATCGCGATCGTTGGCATCGATTATCCGCGCAAATGTCTTGACGCTTTTTAATGCGATCTTGAGCGTCGCGATGGTCATCGTGATTATCTTCGGGTCCTGGCAGGATGCCGTTTTCGGTGCGATCATGATCATTAACGCGGTTATTGGAATTTTCTCCGAACTTCGTGCGAAGAAAACACTGGACGATCTTGCAATCGTTGACGCCCCTCGGGCGAAGGTTCGACGCGATGGGCGCACCGAGCAGATTGATGTTCAACGCATTGTTCTCGACGATATTGTTGAGCTTTCACTCGGCGATCAAATTGCGGCTGACGGCGAGGTCCTAGAAGTCTCCGGCCTGGAAATCGATGAATCGATGCTGACTGGCGAATCTCGCCCGGTTCTTAAGCAGGTCGGTGATCGTGTTCTTGCTGGAACATCCGTCGTTTCAGGTTCCGGCGTGATGCATGTGCAAGCAGTCGGTTCGGATCTGTACGCGCAGGGGATTGCGCGTCATGCCCGGACTTTCTCTCTTGCCACTTCGGAGATCCAACAGGGTATTAATAAGATTCTGCGTGTCATCTCAATAGCACTTCCTCCAATTATTCTTCTGACGCTCTGGTCGCAAACACGGATTGCAGGAGGCGGTACTCCCTACGCGTGGCAACACGCATTGGTTCTTGCTGTTGCAAGTGTCGTCGGAATGATCCCGCAGGGATTGGTACTTCTCACCTCCATGAACTTCGCGATCGGTTCAGCAACTCTGGCGCGGAAAGGCGCTCTTGTTCAGGAGCTTCCGGCAGTTGAAGTGCTGGCTCGCGTTGACGCACTCTGTCTGGATAAAACCGGCACGCTCACAACCGGTGGAATTCGATTGCGCTCCTTGGAGATCCTTGACCGACAGCGAGAAGATGAGCTTTTCCGCGCGTTGTGGGTGCTCAACGACGATGAAACAAATGCAACCGCGCGAGCGATCAAAGACTATTTACTCAATAGGGGAGAGCTGCCGCAGGAAGCTACTGAACCGTGTCGAACTATTCCCTTCTCCTCTGAACGTAAATGGGCAGCGTGGGTTACGCATAGCGCCTCAATCGTCATGGGCGCCCCTGAGATGCTTATTGACCACGTTGAGAACCTCGCACGTCTTCGAGCTGATATTCGTTCGTACGCGAGTGAGGGCTTGAGAGTATTAGTCGTCGTTCGCTATGACGAGGCCATTGAAGACCACACCCTTCCGACAAATCCATCGCCCCTCGCCCTTCTGGTTTTGGAAGAAGACTTGCGCGATGATGCTACCGAAACCCTCGCTTACTTCCGCCGCCAAGGTGTACGTGTACGCATCATTTCGGGTGATAGTCCGACTACGGTTGCTGCACTAGCCGCGCAGGTTGGGCTGCGTTCACCTAATGGCGACGCTCCTCACGCATTTGACGCCCGGAATCTCCCTCAGGATCCAACGTCTGCTGAATTCCTCTCTATCGTTGAGGCAACAGATGTGTTCGGACGTGTTACCCCCGAACAGAAACGTG
>ERZ773046.1662-NODE-1662-length-12265-cov-4.941032_pt1 | contig 12265 bp, 5 predicted proteins | sample MGYA00580634_ERZ773046 | MGnify/ENA primary metagenome ERZ773046 (study PRJEB29015, sample SAMEA2738127) | human oral metagenome | biome: human oral; feature: human-associated habitat; material: saliva | place: China | collected 2159 ... | reverse complement strand
CACCTAAAAGTTTATCTTTGTTTACGATAATGTCTATTTTGAGTTCTTTTTTAGCAACAAAGACCTTTAAAGCTAGAAGTAAAAATACCGGAAATTTTACCAAGCTTTTTGCAACGGAATTTGTTTTAGTTTGTGCTTTTTGCTCTTCTTTGTAGGTTTTGTTTAAAAGCACATTTATAGTTTCTAGCTCTCCGTATTGTGTATATTTATTGTTGTTTTTTGCTTGATCCTTATACTTTTCATCCATATTTGAGATCATATCCCATTTTCTTGCTATGCCTGTATAGTTGTCTTTGATATTACTTAAAAATCTAGCCTTTAAAACTTGATGATTTTCAAGCTGGATGCTTTTTGTATTAACTAGTTCAAAATACTCAGTAGCTTTGATATTTTCTGGGATAATAGTCATTGTAAAAATAGCTGAATTTAGTTTTTCTTTAAAAGAAATTTCACATAAAGTCTTATTATTTTTTACAAAATTAAATAAGAAATTTTATAAATAAATATAAAAAAAGGAGTAATAATTATGGAAGAAAAAAGTAATCTAAAATCTAAGAAATTTAATCAGAAATCTTATCTTTATGGAATGTATAAAAATAAGTTTTATCCAGTAATTAACTTTGAAGAGTTGTTAAATTTTGAAGAAGAACTGACTTTAAAAAAACAATATTTTGAATTTGAGAAGCAATTTAAATTAGAAGAGAAAAATATAAAGAAATTCAGTTCAGGAAAAGAAAATCCTGTTACTAAAATTATGGAATCTGCAACTAGACTTTCCAGCATTCAGAAAGAAGTAAAAGACTATTTTTTAAGTAAAGAATTTAATGAAAAAGTTAAAGATTTAATTTCAAAATTTTTGGAAAGATAAATAAAAAAAGGGAGTGTCAATTGTAATTTTAGGAATTTATATAAAAAAATTTATGCTCAAAAAAAATTATATATTTTTCTGGACGCTCCTATCAATATTGTTTCATCTTTTTTTACTTTTATAGAATCTGTTGGGTAAAAAATTGTTTTAAATATCTAAATTATATGCGGTACAAAAAAAATAACCGTTGTCTTTTACAACAACGGTCATTTTGAAGTTTTAGTTTATTTTAAAGGAACTAAAATATTTTTAGAAGTTTCATTATCTTCGTTTGTTGAAGATTTTTTTAATTCCTTTAATGCTTCTGAACCAATTATATTAGATTGACTGAAATCTAATGTTTTTTCTAAATTTTCATCAATTTTATCAGCAACAACTTGTCTTGATGAACTTTTTAACTTAATTACTTCATTATTTTTAGCAACTGCATTTAAGCAGCAGATTGTAACTATAGTTCCTAATAATAATTTTTTCATTATACTTTCTCTTTCCTTTAAGAATTATTAATTATTCAAATTTACCATCAATACAATGATGAGTAAATCCATTTTTTAGATTTCGTGTACACTCAATCTAATTCTTACATTTTTTCTAATAAATAATCATAAATTTCTTCTATTTCTTTTGAATGCTCATCTCTTTCATAAAAACTCGCTGAGGCATAATAATTTTCTGAAATTTTTTTTAATTTTAAAATTAATCCTTCTTTGTCTTTTAATGTCTGTACACCCTTATTAACATTTATAATTTTATAATCTTTTCTATCAGTTCCATTAAATATATTTTTTATATATTTTTTATCACGGTTTCTTGAATCTTCTATTACCAAAAAACCTATTTTTTTTTCTTTATCATACAGATAATAATCAATTTTATCAAATTTTTTTAATATAAAATTTTTAGGAAGATTAACATTAAAAGTTTCATTGATTCCAGCTTTTACCATTACAATTTCTCTTTTCTTTAATGACTCAAAATAATTTTTAAATTCTATAAAATTTTCTTCTGCAAAGATTTTTACTCCCTCGATTCCATTTTTTTTTGGTGATGGAGTACAACCATACTCAGCACAATAATAGGTCCCCATTGTCCCTAATAAATATGTTCCTGCCGCTGCTGTTGTTAATAAACAGGAATTTAAACAAAAAATGCTTAGCAATATCAATAATATAAACTTTAACTTTTTCATATTAATTACCCACTCTTTCTCTCAACTTTTGAATAGTATCATTTATATTTCTATTTGTTGGGAATATGTTATTTTTTATTTCAAGATTTTGAGTTTCCGTTTCATTTGTTTTCAATGAAGAATTTTTAGGATCTAAATTTTTCAATTCTTCTTTTAAAACATTGTTTCTTTGTTTTACTAAATCTTCATCATAATCTGCTCTAGGTATTCGTTGTGTTTTTAATATATTTATTACATTTTTTTGTCTTTGAATATTGACTTCTTTTTGTTGCTCTATTAAATCTATGTATATTTCTCTTCCTTTTTCTTTATCTTCCTCTCTTACACCTAAAGCCACATTTTTCCAATGTTCTAATTTATCTAATTTATTTTTATATCCAAAATCTCCATCAAAATATATTCTGTGTCTACTAAATTCTTTATTCAATATTTTTCTCATTTTATTCACATCTACAGTTTTAGTATCATTAGGATATTGTTTTCTATATATATCTTTTATATCTTCATTTTCTATGTACACATATCCTTTATCTTTTGCTTCTTTTTGAGTTTTTACATTTATCGTTTCCAATAAAAATAAAGGTGCTTTTACCTGAGCTGTCTGCTCTATATTTCCCATTGCTTCTCCTAGTCCTGGAATCTTTTTTGTAAATTCATGAATATAATGTCCTTTTGTTCCGTTTAACAATGCTTTTCTTTCCTTGTCAAAGTCATTTGAAACATCTATCATTTCTGAAGCAAGTCCAGCTGTTGCTTTACCAAAGAACATTCCTGTCTTTTCACTTGTTACTCCATCGTATAAATTTCCTATTGAACCTATATTTGTATATCCTAAGTGAGATTGTAAGTATGAACCTTTGGCAAATGTTTTATCCATAATTGGACTAGCCATATGACTTAACTTAAAGTTTGGCATTTTTATATCATCTTTTCTTGCCATATTATTTAATGCTCCCTTTAATATAATATTTCCTTGACTGTAGCTTCTTAATTCATAGCTTTGATGTGGATCATTTGTCCTTAGAGCTGTTTCAAATCCCCTTGACACTCCTAAACTAGGTGCATTTTTGCCATCAAAAACTTTTCCAAGTCCTGTTTCAAGTGCATCAGCTACAAATCCTCTTGTTGGATTATAAATTAGAGCCATTTCATATACGCCATCTCCATGTCCATAAGCATATTGTTTTGCAGTATTCATTACTGCTTTTTCTAGTGTTTCATTCATTCCGTTATTAAATACCTTTACTTTTTCTCCTTTTTTTAGTAACTCTTCTGAATCCAATCTGCTTACTTCTTTCAGTTCATAACTAGGTTCACCATTTTTAATAGTAAGAACCAATTTATAAACTTTCTGTTCATCTTCAATAACAAATTTAGGAATTTGTTCTATAAATCCGCCGTGCATTCCTGATGTTGGAATTAATCCTACAGTACCATTTCCATTTTTATCAATAAAATCCTCAACACTTCTTACTGCATCATATGTTGTATTCTTAAATGTGCTTTCATAACTATTCGTCAATGTAATTTTCTCTTTTTCTGGCAAGAATGCATTAATAGTATTTGTTACTGGTTTTCCTACAACATTATCAACTAAATTCCATCCTTTAATTTTATTTACATTATCCAAAAATTTACCAAGAGTTCCAGCATTTTGAGCCAATATCTTGTTAGTTGAGCCCCAATCAGACCTTTCATCATTGTATTCCACTCTTACTGGTTTTACTTCCACACCTTTTGTTATTTCACTTGATGTCTTAATGTCCCTGTGGATTCCGCCAAACACATTTCCTTCGATTGTACCGTTTCCTATTGTTGCCCTTGCAATCTGTTCTCTTTCGTGTCCTTCCACTGTTACTGCTCCATCGTTTTCATATTTTTCATGAGCTTTTTTTCCATTCTTTTGATTGTGCTCTATATCCCTTCTTGCAAGACTTCCCTCAACATTAACAGACATTAAGTCATCATGCCCTTCAATATCCCTTGCCTCTATTTCTTTGGCTCTTACTACAAGGTTGCCTTTATCAATTCCATTTTCCTCATTTGAAATTTTTGCTCCAGTTAATGTCAATTTATTTCCAACATCTACTCTTATGCTGTTTCTTCCAACAATTGAAGTCTGCTCTCCTACCCAGTTCTTAGTTCCACTAGTTACTCCAAGTTGTCCACTGTAGGTTCTTGCACTTCCAGCTGTTCCGCCAACATCTCTTTGGTCTGTTTTTTCATAATCCTGCAAACTTGCAATCTCTAAATTTCCTTTAACATTTACTGCTACATCGTTTCCTGAGATATTTGCACCTCTTATTGTTCCGTTCCCTATATTAAGATGCAGTCTGTTACCTGCATCAATGGTTGTATTGTTATACACATATCCTTCAGTTTTTCCTCTGCTTATGTTTCCTGAAAGAGAAAATGTCTTATCAAATACACTGTATTCCCCCGATAATCCAAATGAAGCATTTTTACTGTTCATAGATGATTTAGAAGCCTTTATATCAAGATTTTTTGTTTCAATGTTGACATCATTAAACCCTTTAATATCAGTTCCTCTGATTGTTACACTGTTATCACCTTTTAAATTTACACTTCCACCTGCTGTAAGGCTAGTTCTTTCAATTGTTCCATTGCTTCCTCTATTTTCTGAAGCATTCATTGAAGCTTTCGCATAAACTCCTGCTCTTCCGCTTCCTTCTTTTGGTCCTGCAAACAAACGATTCACTGTATTTATTGTATCTTCTCTTCCATCAAGGCTCTCAAGCAAACTTTTTCCAGATAATAAATCTCCAGCAGCTGAGGTTAAGTCACCTAAATGTCCAATCGCTTTTAAATCCCCAAAAAAGTATCCTATTTCTTTAGGTTTTAATAGATACTTCATATTTTTTGGATTAAGGTAAGTTTTCCCTATTGAAGTAAATGTATCACTTAAATTATTAAAGTTCATATCCACTCCAAATGAAACTCTTGCTTCCTTACTTTTATTCATATATTCAACTCTTCCTTCAGAGTCCGCAATAAATATGTTCTTGGAATCAAGATTGATGTCCTGTCCACTTGCGGCATCCCCCTCAAAGTAAATATTTTCTCCACTTTTTAGATTAATATTTCCATTTGTGACTAGTGTACTTTCATCAGGTTTTATCTGATTAGTTGCCGAAGCATCTGATTTTGATTTTGCTTCTATTCCAGCTTCAAATGACAAGTTATGCCCCTTGGCAAAAAATCCTACTTTTGATTCATTTTTTTGATTTTCGCTGCTGTAGACTTCATTTCTTGATTTTACAATAATTCCGTTTTTAGCATCTACATTTATATCCTTTCCAGCATCAAAGTCCGAACCGATGATTCCAATGTTTTCTCCCTTGACAACTATGTCTTTTCCAGCCTTTAGCACACTTTCCTTGTTCGTAATGTTCTGGTTCATTTCACTTTCAGAATTGCTCTTGTATAAATGTCCGCCCCTGAACATTCCGCCTTTATATTTGGACGAACTTTCCCCGTATTTTTCATCAAGTCCTGTAACCACGACATTTCCGCCTGCTACCAGTCCTATGCTTTCTGTTGACTGCAGCTCACTTGCACCAATCAAGGTGTCTTTTCCTGATTTGACAACTATATTTCCACCATTTGCAGAAAGGTGCGATGAATTTTGGATAATTTGTGCCATCCCATCAGCTCTTCCTTTATTTCCAATATTAAGCGAGCCTATGCTTCTACTTTTCGATGTCGTAGAGCTGCTTGACTGTGAAGTTGTATCGCTTAAGATATTTACGTTATTTCCAGCAGTTACCAGTATGTTTCCACCATTTCCAAATTTATCCTTATTTGCCATTACATCTGAAGCTATGACATTTGTATCTTTCTTGGAGTTAAGTAGCACATTGTTTCCAAAAATTTGAGAACCTTGATTATCTTCAACATAACTATTTTTAGCTTTTCTTTCAGTGCTTAAAAATCCTGAGTTAACATGTTTTGATTCCAATGATTCACTATTAACGACGTTTGTAATATTAATATTCTGTGCATTAATATTAACATTTCCAAATGAAGCCACCTGACTTCCTGAAATATTTGTATCCTTTCCTGAAGTCATCATAACTCCATCTGTTCCATTTACAAAAGATTTTAGATGATTTACAAAACCATAACTTCCATAATTATCTTCATCTCTTCCAAATTTTTGTTCCCCAGTTAATTTTAGTGCATTTATATTTATATTTTCACTTGCATTTATTTTTACTGTATCTCCTGAAGTTACAGCTCCTGTCGAAGTATAATTTTTACCTTCAATATACGTATTCCCATTTGAAGAGATTTCTCCAATTGAAGCTACTTCCGTGTATCTGCTCCTATCAAATTCTCCATTATTATATCCTATTTCTCTTGTTGTAGTTTTGTTAACTACATCACCGTTTTGTGAAACTACTGAAACAAGATCTTGTCCATTAATTGATCCACCGATATTTTCAATATTTCCAACAGAATTTATATAAGTTCTATCTCCGGTAATTTCAGAAAGAAGGTTTGTTGTAGTCTCATTTCTCACAGTATTTGCTTCAACATAGGTAACTCCACCATTACCCCATTTTGTCCCGTCATTTACAAAATCTTTAGTCTTGACATAAGTTCCATTTATTCCACCAATTCTATTTCTAGTGTCATCACTTATGCTTTCCCTAGTTCTGCTTGATAAGTAAATTTGCGGTGTCAAAACACTGACTCCATTCACTTCCTTTGAGACATACCAGATAATATCTTCATTCAGGGCATTTATCTGATCCTGAGTCAATGCCTGACCAACAACAAGACCAAGCCTTGCCTTTTCATCAGCTGCATTATCCATCATTGACTGAATCAATTCCTGATTAGATTTTCCGTTCAAAAAGCTTGTTCCAAGCTTTTCATTTAAAGCTCTTGTTAGCAATTGATTTTCATAAAAAGCATCCCCTAATCTTTTACTTCTGTCCCAAATTTCCGAATACCCAACTCTTGAAGTGAAGTAGTCGCTTCCATAATATTGACCTAGACTTATGTATTTTGAACGAGTTTCTAGAAGATATTTTGAAGATGGACTCATATTCATCGTAAACATCGCACTGCTTAATAGTGGGTTTACATCAATTGTTCCAGTTTTTTTTATATTTTGAATAACTGAATTATTTCCTGAAATTTGTATTGCCCTGTCAAAACTATTATTGCCGTTGCCATTAACTTTTGAATTACCGTTAAAGATACTGTTAAATTTATCGACTGCCCCATTTGCAGAAATTCCAACCTGTCCATTATTTGAACTTGTCCCTTTATTCACACCAAGTAAAACAGGAGTTAAAATTGCTTTGCCTGTTGCTCCGCCATTATTCAGTACTTTTCCGTTTCCTGCTTCAATAGAGTTTTTTATGATATTTGGAGCATTTACATTTACAACTGAACCTTCAATAATTGAGGGCTGACCTGCTGCATAACCTATATCTCCTGTAGTCATTTCTCTTTTATAGTAAGCTGTTAAAATAGTTCGAATATGATGTTTTTGCTGAATATTTATTCCAAGTAGTTCTTTACCATTCTTTAGTTGGATTGGATTCTTATCATCAATAGTTACAGAATTTTCAAAATTAGTTGCATTTATATTAACTAATCCGCCAGCTGAAATTAAACTATCCTTATTTTTAACATTTCCCGAATTAATTATGATATTTCCGCTTGCTATCATTTTACCGTATTCAGTTGTTGCTTTACTTTTAAGTTTTCCAACAAGAGATATTTTTGGATTTTCTGTACTGCCAGTTTCTTTCTTAGGATTGAGTAAATTCATATGCCCTAAAAGAGGTCTATAATATTGTTCATATTTTGTAAAAAGATACGACTTAAATCTTGAATTATTATTATTTTGAACTTGTCTTTCAAACCATTTTCTCTGATCTCTTCTTGCTTTTTTCCTAATATGTCCAACACCTTTTTTACTCCAACTATTATCATCGTTGTATAACCATTCATTGGCAACTTCGGATTCAGACAATCTTATTCCATCCCAAGTTTCATAATACTTCTCATAATTTCCTAAACCAGTAACTCTTCCAATATTCTGAAAATCATTTGAAGTAACGAAAATATCCCCAGTTGACTGAACAGTTCCAACATTATTAGTGATTTTAGAAGCATTCAGATCCATATTCCCGCCAAGAATCTCACCTTCATCATTCAAAATTTCAGAACCTTTGATTATCAGAGCATTTCCACCATAAATACTTTTATCTTTATTATTCAAGACCTTACTTTTAGCATTCATCTCAAGATAATTGTCAAAAGCGATCAAATCATTGTTAGTAATGCTGTTTCCATTAATTTTACCATCATTTCCAGTAATCATATTGTTGTTTACAACATTCCCACGGCCATTAATAATCACAGCATTTGAAGCCAGTTCCTTATTATTTGTAAAGTCATTAGAACTTATTTTAATAAGCCCTGCCCCCGTCGTATTTCCATTGTTTGTAATGTTGTTTCCTGAAATTTCAAGCAAACTTTCTCCATGCAAATTTCCAACCAGATTTAGATCCTGGTCAGTTGTAAGAACCGTCTTATTCCCTTTTATTGTTCCAGTATTATCAAATTTTTTCGCATTTTGCATAGAAATTTCTCCAGACAAAATCTCTCCAATATTTGTAATGCTTGAATTATTTAGCAGTATTTTACCATTTGAAGCCATTTTCCCTGAATTTGAAACTGTCGCATTATTTGAATTTATGCTGTTTACTGCCAGCATTTCTTTTGTATTTGTTAAAGTATTTGTCGTTAAATCAATGTCATTTGCTGAAGAAATACTTCCATTATTTTTAGTGTCATTAACTCTTGCCCTAATGTTATTAGCCGATATTTTACCGGTATTTGTGAATTCCAAACCAGTTATATCAAGATTTTTACCCTCAATATTTCCACCGTTAATCATCGAATCTGAAGTCGTAATATTCCCATTTGTCGCCAGAACTCCTGAATTTTCAAGCCTTTGCGATGTAACATCACTTCCTGCTGCAATTTTTCCAATATTTTTAACATTCTTAACATCCAGTGTTCCATTAGTCAAAATTTTCCCAGAATTATTGACATTTTTCCCTGAGATTTTCCCAACAGCTGTAATATCTTTAGTATTTTCAATATCCGCCGTCTTCAAATCATTTCCAACTTCAACTTTTCCATCATTTTTCAAATTATCAGTTTTAAGATTTTTAGAATACATGCTTCCTGAATTTTGAGTATCTTTCCCTGAAATATCCTCATTTACAGCAATCTTTCCAGTATTCTTAATATTTTTTGAAACAGTCAGACTTTTTCCTGATTCTAAATCCCCACCATTTTCAAGTTCTCCTGAAACTGTAATTTTTCTATTTGCCCTAACTTTTCCTGAAGTTTTTAAATCATTTCCTGATATTGATCCTACAGCCTGAATTTCTCCAGTATTTTTAATATTTCTAGCTTTTACATTCTCATTTGAAGAAATTTTACCATCATTATCCAAATCTTCAGATTCAAAATTTTTGGAAATAATTTTCCCTTTTGAAACCACATTCTTACCAGAAAAATCACCATTTGTCGCTATCTCTTTAGTGTTTCTTACATTTTCCGAAACCTTTATATCTTCTACAGCTTCCAAATCCCCATCATTTTCAAGCTTTCCTGAAACTGTAACTTTTCTATTAGTTTTTATGCTTCCTGAAGTTTTCAAATCTTTTGCGGAAATATTTCCAGCAGATGCTATTTTACCAGTATTCGTAACATTTTTAGCCTGAAGATCTTCATTTGTAAAAATTTCTCCATCATTTTTAAGATCATTCACTCTTAAATTTTTAGAAACTATTTTCCCGCTTGAAACAGCATCTTTTCCTGATAAATTTCCGCCAGCATAAATTTTACCGCTATTTTTAATGTTACTTGAAACCGTAATATCTTTAGCACTCTGTAAAGTCCCGTCATTATTCAAATCCCCTGAAATATCAAGATTTTCATTTGTTCTAATGCTTCCACTTGAAACCATACTGTCGCTTGATATTTTCCCAACGACTGAAATTTCTCCAGTATTTTTGAAATATTTTGTTTTCAAATCCGCATTTGTAAAAATTTTTCCATCATTCTGCAAATTACTTGTTGTAAAATTATTTGCAACAATTATACCTGATGAAATTGCATTTTTACTTGACAAATCTCCATTAGTTGAAATATTTCCAGAATTTAAAATATCATTTTTTACAGTTATTTTGTCTATAGAAGTCAAGTTACCTGAATTATTTAACTTCCTGTCAATCCCTGTACTTTTAGAAACTTGAATACTACCACTGTTTTCCAAGTTTTTAACATTCAAATTTCCACCTGTATTAACAGCTGCCAAAACATTTTTAAAATCATCAGCCTTAAAATTCCCAGCAACATTAATATCGCCTGTATTTAAAAGACTTCTTGTGTTAAAATTTCCTTCAGAATATATTTTAGAGTTATTTTGAGTATCTCCATTTAAATTAATATCCCCAGCTGCCTGTGTTTCACCATTTAGCTTAATATTTTTAGCATTGATATTAATTCCTTTATCAGAACTGGCAAGTTCAGCCTGATTATACTCTGTACCATTAATTTCAATACCGTTCCCTTTAATTTTTGCAACATTTATTTTTCCATCTGCTGTAATTTCAAGTTTTTTATCTCTTGAATAAACAATTCCTCTTGAGTTTACTCCTGCACCCTTATCAGTACTGATTATGCTTATTTGCCCTGCATACATCGAACCCAGTTTACTTGCATCAATTGCAACAGAATTTATTCCGTGCTTTGAAGTAACTGCACCATTTTTATCAACTGTATTTTCTCCAAGAGTTACATCAACCTTGTTTCCAACAAGGCTTCCCTGCAATTCAAGAGCTTTTGCAATTACATTGACATAATCCGTAGTCGATGCATCAAACCCGTTTGAGCCTATCACAACTCTTCCCTTTTCAACATCAATTCCTACAAAGTCCCCATTCTGAAGCTTTACTCTTCCTGTAGTCGGAACAAAATTTCTAATATTAATAGTTCCCGCACCATTTAAGTAAATACCATTTTCATTACTCAAAATCACATTTACCTTCTGACGGCTCAAAGCTTCCAGATACCCTTCAATATCTGAACGGTTAGACCCGTTTACCTGAAGGATTATCAAGTTTGCAGCCTGGTTGGCAGCCAAATTCGGATTAGCATTAATAATCCCGGCAAGATGGCTACGCCCAAGTCCTTGACGTCCGTGCTGCCGTCCGTATTGCCGGCAGTGTTGCCATCACTGCCGGGGTCGCCCACGGTGTCCTGCGGCAGGCGCTGCGCAGCGGCATCGGTGGCGTCGGCGGATTCCCTGGTGGGAAGGCTCTCCGTGGCCGCGTCGCGCGGGGAGGAAGTGGCCTCGCCACCGGAGGAGACGTGCTTGGTCATGGGTGTCCTTTCAGTCTGGTTCCCGGCCCGGCCGGGGCTGGAAGAGACGTTAGGAACCCGCGCTGTGCCCGGGGCAGGTCGAGCCTGTGGACCACCTATGTGCGACGACGCCGCTCCCCTACTGATCCCTACTGATCCCTGGCCACCAGCGTGTTGGAGGCCTGGGCCCGCGGCCGCACCACCATGGAGTCGATGTTGACGTGGGCGGGCAGCTCCAGCGTCCAGGCGATGCAGGCGGCGACGTCGTCGGCGCTCAGCGGCTCGGCGACACCGGCATAGACCTTCGCGGCGGCCTCGGCGTCCCCGTGGAGACGGTTGAGGGAGAACTCCTCGGTGGCCACCATGCCGGGGGCGATCTCAATGACGCGCACCGGCTCCCCCACCAGCTCCAGGCGCAGCGTGTTGGCGATGATCCGCTCGGCGTGCTTGGCCGCCACGTATCCGCCCCCACCGGGGTAGGTGTCGTGGGCCGCCGTGGAGGTGAGGAAGACCAGGTCCCCGCCCCGCTCCCGAAGCCCCGGCAGGAAGGCCTGGCTCACGCGCAGGGCCGCGAGCGCGTTGCGTTCATACATGGTGACCCACTCCTGGGCGCTGCCCTCGGCGACCGGGTCGACCCCCAGCGCGCCACCGGCATTGTTGACGACGGCGTCGACAGCTCCGCCGGCCAGCACCTCACTGGCCAGGCGCGCGACGTCGTCGGGCTCCTGGAGATCGGCGGCCACCCACGTGCACCCGGTCTCGACGGCCAGCGCCTCAAGGCGTTC
>ERZ773046.1661-NODE-1661-length-12265-cov-6.834398_pt1 | contig 12265 bp, 7 predicted proteins | sample MGYA00580634_ERZ773046 | MGnify/ENA primary metagenome ERZ773046 (study PRJEB29015, sample SAMEA2738127) | human oral metagenome | biome: human oral; feature: human-associated habitat; material: saliva | place: China | collected 2159 ... | reverse complement strand
TAATATCACTATCGTGTTTAGAGAAATATCGTAATTAATCCTATTATATACTTATCTCATATCAACTAATGACCCAAAAGCCAACGATGAACATTGAAATCATAGACAAAGGTTGGCTTATTGCATAAAGATTATACCAAACTTAGATATCAAATCAGCTTGCATGCATCATGATACAGCTGAAGCAACGTGCTGGAAGGATACTGTGAAGGAAGACAAGCGTCTTTGCCCTCATCCCAATGAGGTAGTGTGTCTTAGGGCGATTGGCATTGACGGCACGGCTGATCGTACCACAGTGTCGGCTGCTCATGTGAGTATGATTACTTTCTTTTCCATTGTTATTCGCATTTGTTTTTTTATGGTTCATTGTCTATTTTCGGTTACAAAAGTATGTTATAGGGTACGTATTCCGTTTTCTTTTGTCAATTTATTTCCCATATGCTTTTTAATCTACGTCCTTTTGCGTTCTAAAAGATGCCCTTTTGATGTGCAAAAGGGCATCTTTTGAAGTGTAAAAGGGCATGTTTTGTAATGCAAAAGGGCACCTTTTACAAGCCCGTTTGTAACCTATTGATAATCTAAAGGTTACAAAGGCGGAAAAGAAGGGATATGCTAGGGAAAGTGAAAGACGACGAAGTGGAAAGTGTAAGGATTTTTATTACTCTTCGTTCTGTTGTGTTTTTCAAGGTAAGGTCAGTGCGCTTTGTCATCAGGGCAGCGGCTTTACCGATTCAAAAGGTGGGTGAACAGACTGAGAAACGGACGAGAAGAAGACGAAAGAAACGGCGGGATTGGCAATCAAAAATGTGTCTTTCAGTCGGTGATTTTTTAATGTTCCAACGACAGTTTACAAAGAATTAATTGTATCTTTGCGACAGAACAAAGACTAATAACATTGAAAATAACTATGACAAACGTAACAAAATACTGGAAGAAGGCAGGCATGCCACTACTTCTTTTCTATGTTATTGCGGTGGCATGCAGACTCGTTTCGCTTTACGTCTTACCCCGTCTGTTCCCTGACAGTTGCTCTTCCATCATCTTGCAGCTATGTGAAGGAGTGGGTCCAGCACTGGGAGCTGTGGTGGTAATGGGCATCTTTAAGAAGAAGTTTTTCTGTTCCATAGCAGGTAAATCATGGATACGCAGCCTTGCGTGTATCGTCTTCCCCACCCTGCTCTTTCTCATTTTCGACACGCATCACGGGCTAAGAACCTCCTTGGTGTTCTTAGGTTGCACGCTCTATGCTTTCCTTGAGGAAGTGGGTTGGCGTGGTTATCTAACGGGAGAGCTTGCAGCAATGCGCCCGATAAAACGTATCCTGACCATTACTGTCTTGTGGTTTTTCTGGCATTTGAACTTCTCTTTCAACATGAGTGGACTGATATTCTTCGCCATCTTACTGTTGGCTTCCTGGGGATTGGACCGGTTTGCACACGACACACGGTCTCTTCTGCTATGCGCTTGTGCCCATGGTATCTTCAATCTCTTCAAACATGGCAATGGAATCTTAGACAATTACCTGACGATTTCCTTGCTTGTAATATCCATTCTGTCGTGGTTCGTCATTTGGTATTGTCCCTTCAAGAAGAAGACCACTGCGCCTTAGCCGTCTTTTTTACGAATTACAAAGCAAGGAAAGACCAAGAGCAGTACGCCCTATCGGGTCAGACTGAGTTTCAGACTGACACCGAAGTCGTGCGTTGTAGTAGGATAACTGCCCGATGACAACAGTGGAGAGTTGATCTGCAGGTCGTAATAGAGGCTTGCCGTAACCAACCTACTCAGAGTATAGTCGCCCATAAAGGAGAACTTAAAGGCAGTGTTACCACTTGATGCTGCCGACGACAGCGATGCGATGTCACGTGTCAGCGATGCCTGCTGACGATAACTCATGTCGAGACGGAGGTTCAAATCACGGTTCACCCCACCATTCTTATTCGCCGAGTTATTGTCATTCTGATTGTTATCATTCTGCTTTTTCTTGCTCTTAACCACCCTTCGCGTTCCCGTATTGAAGAGATTGAAGTTGTTTATCCTGTATCCTATGCCGATAACCCAGTCCTTTGACGTTGCTTCATTGAGCTGGATACTCGTCATTGAGAGTGAAAGGACACGCGTCTGGCGGTACTCCAGACGTGCCGTAAGGTCATTCTGCAACGTCACATCCACTCCGAGCAACGGTGAGAAAGCCTCATTGATGCTCACTTGTGAGATGTTATACATTGAACTTGGCAAAGGATTGCCCGTTGTAGCATCGGTGATGAAGCCCAAACCGTTCATGTATTCCTGCCAAGTACTGTAACTCTGGTAAGAGCCAATGGCAAAGATGCTGCGATAAGCATGGTTGATATTGATACTCTTAAACAGTGTCTCGAAGAACGGCAGACGTGACAATCCACTGTAACGTATGGTCCAGTTCGGCAGCAGACTGCGTAAAGTAGGGAACAACTTCAGTCCGTTACCACCCATACTGGTGTAGGCATTAAGGAAAGCAGGTATCATTACGTCCGCACTATACTTGTTTACGGCTCCGTTTGCAGGGTTATATGTCCCTCCACCATAGGCTGCTGGATAGGTAGAACCTTGATATCGAGCCTCAACAAGCCCACGATATTTCTCGAGCGAACCCACGAAACGGTCGAAGGTAGCACTGTGATACCCGTTATTAGCATCCCCCTGACTCTCGAAAGCCGTACCCAGAGAGAGCGTTGTCATGGTCAGCGTACCGCTTTGTGTGGTAGGATTGCCAGCATACATATACTGAATGCTGCGTGAGGTAGTCTCTGTCCGACTGGCAGTAAGGTCGATCTTAAAGTCTCTGAAAGGCTCTAACGTAACGCGCAACTGCAGATCTTCGGTCTTATTGGTCGTTGCTGGTGTAGCAACACTGTCATTAACGAGCAGCCAATTATTGTTACGAGCCTTGCCAATGTAGTCGTCATCAATGAGACCAAAGGCGAAATCGAGTCCCGGAGACATGGCTCCCGTTCCTCTTCTCTGCCCGAATGCCTTCCCGACAGTAGGCATGAAGCCCGGCAAAGCCATGGCATACTGGTTACGATAAGAGACACTTGCATTACGAACCATCATCAATGCACGTGCAACATACTGTGCCGTCTTGTACCATCCCTTGTTCTCGAGTGGCTCCTTCGGCGTTACGGTGAGCTTCATACGTACGGCTGAGTCAGCCTTGTTATAGACTTTCACCTGGTTATCGCCCATCTTCTTCCACTTTATCTGTATACTCTTTCCTGTTGCATCCTTGGCAGATACCATGAGTCGTTTGGTGTGTTTACCATGTGAGATGACAACGGCTGAGTCGGCATTGATGGTTATCTCCTGTTCAAAGCTCCGCTTATTCTTCGGCAGTTCCTTCTTCTTATTGTCCTGTTCCTCCTTCTTTTCCTTCTCTTTCTTCTTCTTTTCCTCCGGTGTCATTGGCTTCTTCGGCTGTAGACGAGGCTTTGTACGATTGAAACGTTCGTTGGTTTTCTTAAGGAAAGGAACGTGATTATAGAGTCTTTCGAAGTTGAATGACCCGTTGATATTGAGCATTCGGTTGCTCGTAATCGTATTTCCGAGTGACGTACCATCCTCCAAGTCCGTTCCACGTACCCACGTGTATGCCGCAGTATAGGTGGCATCAGCATTCACCCAGTCGAAGGCTGGAATGAGATTGAGTGGCAACTGATAAGAAAGGGTGAAGTTCTGTTGATAGTCAAGTGGCGTTCCGAAGTGCTTGATACTTGTCCAAACAGAGTCTTTCCACGCCGTATATCGGTCTGGATAGAGGTCCTTATTGACAGGTGTATACGGCTCTTCAATCTCCGCATGGGTAGCACTCTGGAAGTTCATGTGCAGGTTTCGTGTCAGATCCCACCGCAAAGAGAAGTCACGATTCCACAGGAATTGTGAGTTAAAGGTCAATGGCAGCATGTTATTGACCGTTGCTTCCATGTCACGTTCCTGTAGTTCGTAGTAGTTTCGGACCATCTCCGTATTGAAAGTGATGTTCTGTGGCAACCAGTTGAGCCCGAAGTTCTTAAGGATATCAAACCATCTTGACTTCCCTTTGATGATTTTTCGGAACGGTTCCCATGTCTTATACACTGGAGTCCACGTATAGTTGACAGCTCCACGCCAGGTGTCTTCGTTCTCATAGACCGTCGTCTCACCCGTAGTATGTGAGTGTGAATGACTGTAAGAGAAGGAGAAGTTGGCAGGATCGTACGGCATTGGATGGCTCGTCGTTTGTATTCCGACACGTACATTAGACAAAGAGAAGTTCGTTGTCAGGCGTTTTGTCACCGCAATGGACTCTATGGAGTCGCGTTCCTGTCGGTTGGCAGCACCTTCCAAGGCGTCTTTCAGCTCCATATCTGTGTCGAGTGGGTTATACTTCGGACGGCTTTCGCTCTTCGTAACACTGTAATATAAAGGTGCAGAGACCTTCGCTTTGTCTGGGAAGAACTTACCTAACTCAAGGCTTGTGGTGACAGAGACGTCCGTTTTGGTTTCTTGTTGCCGCTCATTGACGCCTTGTTCAATACCACCAAAGCCATCCGTGCTGTGGCTGGCATTGATGTCTACGGTACCAAAGTCGGACAACTGGAGGTTCAACTGCCCACGTGCAGCCCATCCACCTTCGTTGTTGAACTCTAACAAGCGCAATTCGTTCACCCATACCTCACCACTTTTCTGACTGCTTGCGAGGTTTCGAACACCGATGATCATCGTCTTCACCTCTCCCAACGTTGGGTTACCCATGATCGTAACACGGTTGGCAGGGTGCTCAGCGTCGTATATTGAGAACGGACGATTGTAACTTGCAGTACCTGCTCCACGTGCTTGGTTGCGTTGTTTCTTCACCGATGTGAGCAGCTGCAAGGGTATATCCATCATGTTTTCCTCTGGCCATACAGCCTTACAGCCCTCTGCTGTGTAGGTATCATACCATCCTGCAGGGGTTAGTTTCAGAGGTATCTCATACTCATAGTAGTTGTTTTTATAGTCGGAACCCAACCGAACGAACACTGCCAGCTGGTTATCAGTAAGGTTAGTGGTGTTCTGTTCGAAGGCATTGGCATGTACAAACATCTGCAGACGTTTGTATTGGCGCAGGTCAAGGGTCGTGTTTTTATATACAGCCTTCGACTCTCCAGTACCGAGATTGCTCACCGACATAGACAAAGCCTGCTCGTTTTGCTGAACAAGCTGTGGCTGACTTGGGTCCTGTCCACGGTCTATGCCTGGAGGAAGGGTGTAGTTTACAGGTACTTTATTGTTGTTTTCCTCAATGCTAACGGCGCTTACTGCCATCGTTCCAGAGGTAGATGCAGCGTTGGTAAGGTTCTGTGAATACTGTCTCCACTTACCACTTACGAGGTCGAACGTACCAAAACGCAGTACAACTGGCTTCTCAAAGTCGGTCAAAAACATACGCATGAAACGTATACTGGTGAAGTCGCTGATGTTACCCACACGCTTTTGGAACTCCTCCAATGGGATTCTGAACTGATACCAGGTCACTGTTTCGGATCCACCTTTGCGTAGTGGGGCAGATGCTGTACGCTTATCCACAATGAAGTTCCTACCCACAACGAGGTCCTGTGGTCGGATACTGATATGATATTGATAGTATTTCTCATACTCATTCAGCGTATAATCCTGGTTGATATCCTCCACATCAGGTGTCGTTTTATAGGAAGTATCGTATCGTTCGTTGTTGTTATCGTTGTCAGGAGAGTTGCCTTGTGGGTTGTTGATACGCTTATAACGCTCCAAGATGGATGCCTTCTTTGCATCCCAATCCGACCCACGGAAGTAATGATAGTCATCATTTGAAGGGTCAGCCCATATAGAATCGAACACAGCTTGGTTCGTTCTGGCTCTTGCAGCAGTGAGAAAGTTCTGATAAGAAGCGAACTGTTGCTCCTCTTCATTCGTCAATCCGTCCAGACCTATGTCCTGTTTGGCTCTGCTTCCCTTTGATGTTGCGAAGGCATAGGTGATGGTTGACTGTGTAGGAATGCGTCCCCACTGCGTCGTTGTCCATGAAGAGCTACCGTCAACAGGCATTCCGCTCTCGTAAAACTTCTTCCCATCCTTAAGGATATCCTCTGAAACCTCACCTAAATCGATGTAGAAATCACCGCCATAGTGGCTTGCGTCGGGCTGAAGGTTTGAATAAATGAACGGATCTAACATCCAAAACTCAATGTATTCGATGTTAGCTGCCTGGAAATCATTGGTATCAAGCTTGCGCATCATACCTCCCCAAGTACCTCTTGGGTTAGTAAGTCTACCGTTTGCATCGATGTTTGGGTTGAAATTATAGGGTCCTCTCTCCGTTGGATAGTACGCAAGATTAAGCACATTCAGCGTTGATATGGAGCCAGTATAGTTCAAATCACGGTTCGGGAAGAGCTCTCTGACAGGCACTTCACGCACATAATGGTTCGAGAGTTGCTCAAGGTCGCTCTTGATATGCCCCGGTGTGAGTGAGCTACTACGGCGTGTGAACAACGGATCGATGTTATACCATGCCAGAAGACTGCGGTTAAAACCACTGCGAAGACTTGTCTTATCCGTTGATTCTGGGAAGTCTGACGGTACACTTGAGATGACCCACGACTTCGGTTGACTCACGTCGATGGTGTTCTTTGTCCCCTCGAAGTCATCCAGATACGAAGCATTGTTCTGTGTTCCCTTGCTTTGTCCGGCAATAAGCTGGGCAAATTCTGCCGAGAACGTTATGTAAGAAGGCTGTGTAACATGCAAGAATGGAATCTTATTCAGCATATTCGTCAGCCATTGGCTTTCCTTTTTCCAGTTGATATTCAGTCCCCAGATGGTGTTATTGAGTGGTTCTGCACCCATATTCACCTTCGTTGTCAGTGGTTGTTCAGACAGATGCATGAACGTACCACCAATCTGGAAGTCCTTGGAGAAGTCATATTCCCAGTTCAAACCAAGCATTGTCTTGCGCTCTTGTTGGTAACTGCTCTGGCTTTCCAGCGATACGTTGACAGCTGTTCCGGCATCAATGATACTCTGATTCAGTATCGTTACCTCTCCAGCACTGTAGTCAACGCTGTAATCAGAACCCTCTGTCAGGGTGACACCACCGGCTGTTACGACCACCGAACCTTGTGGAACGTTATATGCACCAAGTGAGATGACGTTGGCAGCCGTACCCCGATACTGTCCAACAAGCATGTATTTATCTTTCTCTGCAATCTGTTTTGCAATGGTTTTTGTGGAGTCATAGAGCTCGGAGAAGACGTATTTATTGGCGATATTAGCTGCTACACCTTTCGCAAGGAGTGCCTTTCGGAGTCCTTCACCAAAGGGTTCAGCCAACGGGAAGAACACTCTTCCGTTGTCAACGGTGTACCCTTCCACGTAATCAAAGTATCCATTGGCATGCGGATTATTGTTATTATCCAAGCGGTCAGCGCCAAGAAGGCGGATGATAGGCTGACTTTTCACTTGCGGTTCGGGGATATAAGAGAGATAAACACCTGTGGTATCACTCTGATACTTGACGTCTAAGCGGAATTTATCACGTTCAATGTTTGTCGAAAGGTAGTAGACGTTCTTCATCATCAGGTCCCAGTTGCCCTGTTTCGGGTTGTTACTGGTGTTCTTTAGTGACTTTACGAAGAGTGCTTCATTGATATCTGTACGGTCACTGGCGAACTCTCCCACCTGATAAGTTACTCCTCCATAGGTGTATTCATAGGCTACTGCCAGCACTTGGTCGGTCTGTAGCCCACTACGAAGTGAGATATAACCCAGCGCACTATTGACAGTATACTCCGAACTGCTGAGCAATCGGGCATTGGCAAGCTTCTCATAGTCGTTTCCACCCACCAGCCCTGCACCGTCAAGGATGCTCGTCACCTGGTCAATGTTACGTGCTGCGGGATAGCCCTGGGCGATGGTGGCATACTCGGTGTTGGCATTATTGGCAGGAACAGGGCCTGTTCCGGCACCCCAAAGGTCGGTACGACTGACCTTTGTGTTCTCACCTAAGTCGGTCAAAGCAACGATATTACGGGTGTTACTGGTCGTTCCTGTCTTGTTAGTAACCCATATCTCCACACGGTTGATGGTTATTCCCGTGGTAAGGTTGGGTAAAGTCTTCATCGCAGCATCGTAGTTGTTACGGAAATACTGCGAAAGGAAGAAGTGACGGTTGTCCTCATACTCCGTAGCATCAATCTCAAAAGGAGTGAGTTGCTTACCTCCTCGTGAGCTAACGCTTTTGTTTGAGCTCTTCTTCTGCGATAGAACGGTCTGCAGTTTCAGCTTTCCGAACTGCATATCGGTACGTATACCGAAGAGGGATGTGGCTCCCTGAACAAGCGAGTTATTGGATGGGAAGGACACGTTACCACCTTCAACGAGTTTGATGATCTCGTCTTCTTTCCCTTCATACTTCAACTTGAAGTTCTGAGTATCAAAGTCAAACGTGGCGTCAGTGTTGTAGTTGAGGTTCATATTCACCTTATCTCCCACCTTACCATTGACGTTTAAGTTGATCTTTTCATCGAAGTCCATTGCCGTAGTACGGCGGTTTCGGATGGGTAAAGAGGGATTATCGATGTTCTTTATGTTTCCTCCAAACTTCAGTTCTGCCGTTCCCTGTGTCTTGATACGTACACCACCGGGACCGAAAATCTTCTCTGCAGGACCCAGAGAGAAGTGCATATCGGTGAAATCAAACTTCTCTTTGCCTTTCTTTTGGAGTATTTCCTGGTTCTTAGAGCGGTAATAATCGGAGAAACTTCGCTTCTCACTCCACTTCCGATACTCCTCTGGTGTCATCATGATAGGGGCTGTCACGTAGGTATTCCCAATCTTATTGCCAATGATGTATCGGTCGAGTGTATCGTTATATTCCACGGTCTGCCGCATGTTCTCCGGACGACTGAGGTCGGTGGAATTCTCTTTCAGATCGTCATAGGTGACGGGTGAGGTGCGTTGTACCTTCCATCGCGGGTGTAAAAGGGAGTCTGGGATCTTCTCATCGTCAATCTCCACGTCAATTTTCTTCGCCTTCTTCACCGTGTCTGGCGGTGCAATGGTGGTCAGAATCTTCTCTATTGAAGCGAAACCAAAGGCTCCACGTCCCCAGCTCAACAGACAAACGCTGCCAAGGAGGACGACAAGAAGGAGGAATATGTTATGGTATCTTTTCAAAAGCGATTGCGAATCACACTTTACTTAATCATCTTCAGAGCCATCTTTACAACCTGTTCAACAGGAAGATCGGGCTGTTCAGTCAGAATACTGACCACAACCTTTGCCGAAGGAGCAGGAGAAAAGCCTAACATTGTCAATGCACTGACGGCTTCATCCTTGATTCCTGCATCAACAGCAGGCGTCCCTGGCTGACTACTTACATGTAGTTCGTCGGCTATTCCGCTCTGCATGATCTTGTCTTTGAGGTCGACAATGATGCGCTGTGCCGTACGAAGTCCGATGCCTTTCACTGTTTTCAGCATCTTTTCGTCACCGTTTGCAATGACATTGCACAGTTCGGCAGGTGTCAATGACGAGAGAATCATACGTGCAGTGTTTGCTCCTACACCCGAAACGGTAATCAACAACTGATAAAGTGAGCGTTCCTGCTTCGTTGCAAAGCCGTAAAGCGTATAGCTATCGTCACGTCCTCCCGTCATAATTGCCTCATGCACAAAGAGTTTCACAGCCGTTTTACCTTGTATAGCACTATAAGTATTAAGTGAAATGCTCAACGCATAACCCACGCCATGTGCTTCAACAACAGCCAAAGCAGGTGTAAGTTCGGTGAGTTCACCCTTGATGTATTCTATCATAATTCAAAATTCTTCACCTTGAGAAGCCCAAGATGTGGTTGTATATACGGCATTTAAAACGTATATAAATAGTTTTTTATTGTAGGTTAATCACAAAAACTTCAGCTCCATTCAGTCTTTTTAAGGTCTGAATTCATGCTTTAACTGAAATAATGGTATTGCCTTTTGAAGAAATTCTCAATGTCCGTGACCAATGTTGGGTGCTCGTTGAAGTATCACTTCATCATCAAAAGGGAGGGTATCCTACTTACAAAATATAGTCATATACGGGTATTCTTCTTCTCAGAAGCTCCTCCTTAGAGACGTCTGACAGTACAAAGTCATTCTTGCTCTTTTGGCTATCTCCCTGCTGTTTTAATCTAAGATCTCCCATATTTGTATATGTTTAGTAATTTTTGAACGGCACAAAGTTAGCTAAAACTTAGTCTACAAACAAATAAAACGAGCCCTACTTAATGATTTTTAACAATATCTTATGCCGTTTTTATCGCCCCAAAGTGAATCCATGGATAACTTTGTCGCATCCTTTCAACCATGCTTTCTCTCTAAAAAAGCCCACCTTAACGCGTCTTAAAGGGAGAGAAGACTAAACGGAAAGGAATTCATTACCCGCCATAACACGCTCTACACAGAGGTAAGATGTGCAGATGAAGCAAAAAGAATGGCAACACAGCGTCCTTTCGGGACAACAAATTCATAGGGAACGGATGTATTTTTCTGATTTAAACGATAGGGGAAAAATTACTCTTTTTCCCCTATCTTAGTTTAAAATTAGTTTGCTGTCACTTTTAACATTTCGTGTAATCGCCTCATGCATAATGGGTTATACGACTACAAAAGATGACAGGAATGACAGCAAATGTGATTCTTCTCACTGGCTTCATCTCAATCCCTTACCCATCAACGCACCTGCCTTCATCATAAAAAAGACACATTAACGGCAATGCGGTTGTGACCACAGAGCCATCAGAAGGGTAAAGAACCATCCAGGAGAGGTGCTGCAACCGTTGTCTGCTCATGCTCCAACAGGCGGAGATCAGCAATATGGTGAGCCAGATCATCACGTCTACTCAACAGTTCAAGTTCCTCTCTCCTACCCCGTGACATCCTGCAAAACTCCTCTTCCTGCTCTATTCCGGCAAAACGACGACCACAAAGATTGGCTGCAATACCCGTAGTACTGGAGCCACTAAAGGGGTCGAGAACCCAGTCACCGGGGTCAGTGGAAGCAAGAATGATACGGGTCAGCACACTCAAAGGCTTCTGTGTAGGATGCTTTCCCTGCGACTTTTCCCATCGTCCGATAGCAGGAAATCGCCACACATCTGTCATCTGCTTATCGCCATTGAGATGTTTCATCAGTTGGTAATTGAACTTATGTGGCACTCGTAGCAATTTCCGAGCCCAGATAATAAATTCTGTTGAATAGGTAAAGAACCTACAAGAGATATTGCATGGTGGGTTTGTCTTCTGCCAAGTGATGACATTCAGAATCTTATAGCCCAGTTCCGTCAGGCAGTTAGCCACGGAGAAGATGTTATGATACGTCCCACTGATCCATATCGTACCGTTGTCTTTCAGCTTATCACGGCACAGTCTGAGCCACTCACGATTGAAAGTCATCAGCTCTTCGGGGCTCTTCCCCTTATCCCATGCCCCCTTATTCACACACACAACATGCCCACTCTGCAACGAAATACCACCATTGGAGAGGAAGTAAGGAGGGTCAGCAAAGATCATATCAAACTTAAAATCAAACTCACGAAGCAGCTTGAAACAATCGCCATGGGCAAGGAGAAAGTCGTCTTTCTCCACTGTAAACACCTCATTTAATTTATCCTGTAACTTCACTTTGCACATCATTTCTGAATGCAAAGTTCCATAAAAGAAAATACAAAAAGGGCATTAGATCATTGTTTAAGTTTTGTGATCATAAAAGATCAATTCTCTTTAAATCCATCCTTTACGCGAGGTCTGCAGACAAAGCACATCATATTGTTTCGCAATATCTTCATAAGAATGGAAGAATATACGATTACGCACATTGTCAAAGGCTGAATGTTCCCTGACTTTCTCAAACTGTGCATGTCTGTTTTCGGATGCTACAATGATAAAACGGGTATTGAAGTCCTGTAAATCACAGAACTTTAGAAATGAATTTTGCATATCCGTAGAGTGCTCTACCTCAAACATACTATCGGGCATACCACGCTTATTGAACCATATTGCATCAACTGTACGGGCACGCATCGTTAGCTTTGGATATGAAAAAGGAGGTATCTTATTTGTGTCACACACATCTTTTAAAGGCTTTTCAAGAAACAAACGATTCTTATCTTGTGCAGGAATATAAGTCTCAAAGTGCTTCATTCGTCCTATCTCTGTGATGATTCCCTGATAATAACCATGTGTAAAGA
>ERZ773046.1659-NODE-1659-length-12271-cov-4.814751_pt1 | contig 12271 bp, 12 predicted proteins | sample MGYA00580634_ERZ773046 | MGnify/ENA primary metagenome ERZ773046 (study PRJEB29015, sample SAMEA2738127) | human oral metagenome | biome: human oral; feature: human-associated habitat; material: saliva | place: China | collected 2159 ... | reverse complement strand
TTTATTTATTTAAAATAAATTCTGTATAATAAATCAAAAACTAATTCAAAATGCAGAACAAAAAACCAATGCTACACATTGCACAAACAGATTACCTTAATATTTCTAAACAGATTAACGAAGGTAGCTCAAATATTGAGTATGAGAAAGATGGCTTTTATTTAACTTTTGATTACTCCTTTACAATTGAAGGTTATAGAGAAAATGATTATTTCAACGGAACAGGAGGCTTCGTTGAAACATCACGAGATTTCAGAGTATATGATGTAGAATGTGTGGATGAAGATTCCAACGATGCTGACACAGACTTTGATGAGAATAAGTTAGAAAATTATGTAATGTAAACATTAAAACAAATGTAAATGGAGGACTATTAATCCTCCATTACGTGTTTTCTTTCTTATGTTCTTCCAAATAATCAATTAGATATTGTACATCATCATGAACCACCTCTCCAAGAAATGTATCGTAATTTGGAACATTACCAAAATACAATAGCTTTATACCATGTTCCTCACATAACGACTTCTTTCGTTTATCACGAGAAACGAGTTTATCAAATTCATTACTTGCCCACTCAACCCCTTTACTTGCAAAATCAATAGGAAAGAAATGTTGTTCTCCTTGACATTCAACCCCTACATTGTAATCAGGTAAATAGAAATCCAAACTCTGTAGTCCCAACCAATTAAAATGTTTCTGATAATCATAAGTGATTTTCTTTTCATCTAAATAATTCATTACACTCCGTTCCAAATGACTTAAATTACATTTTGGACAACCCACACCATTGGTGTGATGATGGGGCACTTGTTCAAATTCACCATGCTCTTTACAAATAATACAAACTTTTGTTGCGCAATTCACATACTCTACCTTGGAATAATCGTATTTATCCCCATGAACTTTACGAGATTTTTCAATAAACTCTTCTTTAGTTGATGCTAATCTTTCACGAGTTTTATCTCCTTTACATTTAGAGCAGCCACAGCCACTTAAATGGCTACTTGGTGCTTGCCAAAACTCACCATGCCCATGCTTAGGGCAAATGATACAAACCTTAGTAAAAGCATCAACATATTTCACCTTGGAATAATCATATTTACCATTATGAACTTCATGTGCAGAAGCAATCCATTCTTCTTTCGTGGGAACATAATTACCACCACATTTTTGGCAACCACAACCTTTTAAGTGGCTTTTAGGCGCTTGCCAAAACTCCCCATGTTCAGGGCAAACAATACATACCTTAGTGTGATTATTAACATAATCCACATTGGAATAGTCATACTTATCACCATGAACTTCACGAGCCTTTTTAATGAAATCCTTTTTGGAAGAACGAAAACGTTTACTATTTGCTTCATTACAACATTTAGGACATCCTTGGCCTTGGGTGTGATTACCCGGTGTTTGTTCAAACTCACCATGTTCAGGACATTTGATACACACCTTAGTTTTATTATTAACATACTCCGCTTTGGAATAATCATATTTATCCCCATGAACTTTACGAGCTGAAGCAATCCATTCTTCCGTTGTGGGAACATATACGCCACAACATTTAGGACAACCTTGACCTTGCAAGTGATTATTAGGTATTTGTTCAAACTCACCATGTTCAGGACAAATGATGCAAACCTTGGTCTTACTATTCACATACTCCACCTTAGAGTAGTCATACTTACCCCCATGTTTTTCTTTCGCTTCCTGAATAAATTCCTCTTTTGTCTTCTTCTTAGGCATACATTTTAATAAAAATTTATTATTTGCCGTTTATTCATTTCTTTTTTTAATCATTACGTTCTGTAATATAAACAACAAATAAAATGGTGATATGATGATATAACCATCACACCACCACAAATATGAAAAGCTAAAAATACACAATTAATTATCGTGATAAAAATACTTCCCCAAGATACGAGCGTTTAACTCGTTCGCCATAACATTGAGGGGCAGGATTAATATAGCTCTCCAAGAATGAAAATCTTGTTGGACTACTTCCATCCTTCATTGTCTTTTGTGTGTTCTTATGTAAATCTGTAAAGTATTCTTGTGACAAATCATTAAAAGCAATGTCACCATCAAATCCAAAATCCAAAGAACCATCTTTCTTGATATATTCAGGATTACCGTCAGGGGCTTTTACTAACACACTGTCTTGATTATATTTATTTGCCAACTCAACGGCAAATTGTTTTAAATCATTAAAATCACCAACAGTACCATCTTTATAGTGATTGTATATAATAAATGAACGTTCATATACGTTTTCTTCATGTTCAGTACCTTTATTCTCAATAAAGCCACCATAAACAGGAGTGTAACTATAACCACTTGATTTAATTAAATCAATTAGTTCTTTTATACGCTCACGGTTAATTTGATTTAGCTTATCTTTTTGATGTTTGTCTTTTGTATCTAATCCAAAATCATCTCCACCACGGCAAGGGCTTACAATTACATAACCCTCCTTACTATGTCTGTCAATAAGAGAACGTGCGTTCACTTCATTGAGTGAAACTAAATCAGCTTTATTGGAAGTATCTTCACTATAACACTCATTTAAAAAATTACCAATCTTTGCTTTTCTTTTCTCATAGAGATCAACACTTTCGTTAATTATATCGTACATAAAAATTTAATAAATTTTATAATTTATATTTAGTTTTTTACCTCTTGTTTCAACCTATATTTAATTCAATTATATAATACTACTTTTTTCCCTCAAAAACAATTTTACATGTAAAAAAGTTGCAGTTAACCTACAACTTTATTTATTAAAATAATATAATTTAAAACTGTAAGAAATCACTCAATTTTATATGATTCTCACCAAGAGACTTTAGTATATCCCGTTCATTAAAATTATCAACATCACTTTTTCTTATCTCAAATTCTTTCTGTTCATCTGAGGTAGAAACATCATTATCACTAATTACATTATAATTTGGATGCTCCTCTTGTTGTTTTTTCCAATATTCATCAGGACGTTCAGAAAATGGATAAGAAGCCAAAGAACGCAAATTAAGTGTTTCCTCAGCCGTTGGGTTTCTCTTGGCAAATTCATGTTTAAGGTCTTCAATCTTCTGATCATTAGCAGCAATTGCATCCTCAAACTTAGAAATAACGTCAAGGACCTTGTTTAACTTATCATCAACATTATCAACCTTAAATTCAGTGGCTTCTTGAGACTGAGTTAATTCATCCACATCAACAACTTCATCACCAGGTTGTTCTGTATCCATTTCAACATCTTCAACGTCCATATCATCACCAAGTTCGTCACCAAAATCATAACCTTGTGCATCAGGCATAGGTGGCATCTCATCACCCATTGCATTTGAGTCACCACCCATATCACCATCCTGAGGCCCATTCATAGGTGGATTCGCATCACCCGTTGGATTTTCTTCACCGCCCATATCACCCCCTTGTGGTTCATCCATAGGAGGCATTTCATCACCCGTATCGTTAGGGTCTTGCTCATCTTCAACCATAGTAGCATCGTAAAAACTATATTCATTAATCTTTTGAATACGTTTTACGGCTTCACTTAGGTTGAATTTTTTTACTAAGTCCTCATTCTTTTTCATCTTAGTCATTTAAAAGCATTTTATTGTCTTCAGTTAATAGAATAGTACTGTTTTCTGTTCTTTCATAAAGACCTTTATTATCCTTTTCAACTTTAACTTTAGAATTTGGTGTTTCACCATTTGCAATGGACTCTAACTGAGTTAATTTATTTTCATCAACCATCTCTTTACTTTTTTTTTGCTTTTTATTTTCCTTTTTATTAGAATATTCATCCACTACCTCTTCAACAATAGGAGTAGTAGAAACTTCCTCTTCATCACCATTCGTATCTTCAACATAATTTCTGTGTTTAACAGAATTATTGATAGGTTTTACAACCCTTCTACGAATATTTTTACCAATAAACATTGTTGCCATATGTTATAACATAAACTTTTAAATAAATATGTTTATTTTTCAAAATATTTATTAAGCACCATATATTTATCAATTTTTTCTCCAACAATATGCTTTACTGTATATGGAATGTTTGTAAAATCATAAATAAATTCATTATTTTCATTACCATTAAATAATTTTAATATTTTCTTATGACTTATCCCGAAAAAATTACTTGTCGACAATGAAAATCCGAAGACAGTACTATATTTCTCACAATAAACATACAAGAAGCGATTATTCTCATTAAAAATTAATTTTTTTTCGTCAGATTTAGCAAATTTTATTAATTTTTTAGCTGTTTCAAAATTTAGTTTAATGAAATCAATAAAAGTGTATTTGTTTCTGTCGCAAAAATCTGTAATAACTGTCGTGTAAAATTCTTTTAAATCATTTTCATAGTCCACACCACGCTCTGTACGCTTAAAAGTCCAATATAGATTCTGATCAGGATAAAATTTCTTCAAAATGTTGAATCCATTAATGTATTTCTTCGCCAAATCATACCCAATAATGAGTGTTGGTAATTTTTCATCTCGACAACTTATATCTCGGCACTTATTAATTGGTAAATCAAAATTCAATTTACTTGAACTCGTAATAATATTTGCTAAAACTTCTTCCATAACTTTTATATTTTACATCACCTTTATTATACCCAACAACGATAAAAAAACCAACAATAAGGCTTCCAAAACAGGAAGCCTTATCATTATTATGGTGTAGTTTCTAAAAAAGTATTTACTTCAACTTCATATCGACTTAACGCCGTATCAAGTGGGTATGGTATTCTCATACGTGCGCCATCAGGAATTAGATACTCTAAACTCCCTAAATGTGGGTTAGCCAACATAATCAACCAAGCATAATCAGGAGAACTATAATACTTGTAACTAATATTATCTAAACGCATCTTTGATTTATCAAACGTAATATATAAGTCTGTATTATAAACTTTTAAATTAATTAAAGGTATCATTCTAAAGTTTCCTCCACCCCTTAATCTTTGGTATCTATCAAAATATTTTATTCTTGCCATTCTTATAAAGATTATTTATCATTATTAATACATCTTTGTAGTATAGAACTGTGAAACAGTTTTACCATTTTGGTAAGTTTTCTTAAAATCATCACTTTTATTTTCTTTGTCAAGAATTTCATCATGCTGTATTGCACCATTTGTCTTATCTGACCAATTTCTTTCAATTCTATCCGCACGGTTATCATAAAGACGAGCATTTGCATAATAGTTAAATGACATTGCATTCTGTAATCTTCTAACAGGACCTGTCATATCACTACCACCAACAAATTTAAACCCAATTCTCACATTCGCAATCAATGGTTGTACGCCTGCACCTTCAACATTTAAATCCCAAACTAATGGATCATAGTCAATATCTAAACTATCTATTACAATCATTTGATTATAGAAATCACCTAATCTTAACACACAATATGGGGCACGACCGAAAGCAAGATTATTTGCGTTTTTAGAAAATTTACCATCCGACGCACTTACAGTATTACCTTGTCGCATACATTGTTGTAAGAAAGTTAAACGCCCATTAAACCCTTCAGGCGTCATTGAATGGAAAGCAGGGTCAAAATATTGTAGTTTATCCATCAAACTACTATACACAACAGGATCTGTTTGCTCTAAAACCTTAAAGAAATGATATTCTTGGTCATATCTTAAACGATTTTCATCTGTGTGACCATTACCATATCTTGCAACAGGCGTTTTATCTTCTTCATTCGAATATGAAATTGATATATATTCACCATCTTTCAGATACCATTTCTTCTTATCATTATCAATAAATATAGGATATTCTTTTCCATCCTTATCAGTATATTTTTCATTAGTTGGGTTAAAGCCAATAGCTGTTTTTCCACCCTTATTATTTGCAAGATTTTTCTTATCATCTTCTGTGTTGGTTTTATCTTCATCAACTATTTTATTTTGAGAGCTAATATTAATAATCCCAGAATGAAGGAAATTGTATGTTGAAAATACTTCTTGAACTTTTGATGGTTCTTTATAACCATCTTTAGGCCATGTTTTTGAACCATTAAATGATTGTGGAGTCCCAACCGTTGCACCATCAATAATAACATTTTCATTAACAATAACACTCGTATTAACGCTACCATCTTCATTTTCATTTATTGTTAATTTTACTTCACCTTTAATATCATTTGATAAATTAATTTTACCACTATAAGTAAATGTAATTTTCTTAGTTTTTACTGGGATTTCTGTCGGTGTAACACCTGTATTATTTGCCTTGGCAACAGTTGTCGTAGCAGCATTAGAAAATTTTATTATAACCTTTGCATATCGCCATTTTTTCGCATGAATTTTATCCTCACCATTACCTGCAGCCTTAATCCATTGTTGACCTTTAACTGATTTATCGTCTACGTCTTTATCACCAATACCATCTTCTATGGCCTTAGCACCACCATTTATACCAATACCGTAATAGTCATTCAGTAAGTGTTTAACCCAAAACACAGCAGTTCTTGCTCGATTTGCCCCCAACATCTTATTTGTTTCGACATAACCATGGGCACTTGCATATCCTTCACCATTAACTGAACCATTACCGTTATTTAAACCAATTTCCAATAACTCCTTTAATTTATCAATGCGTGAATTATTATTTCCATCTATGTTACATCTTTCTGCCATCACCTTAGATTTACCATCCTTGCCACCAAAACCACCGTAAAGTACATACGCAATTTCCGCAAGAGTAAAAACATAACTTTCGCTTTCACCCTTTAATTTAAAAAATCCTTTATTCTCCCCATCCTCTTCAAGTTGGTCTTTAAAATTTTCATATACAACATTAATGTCATGATTTAGCCCAAAATCTGTACCATCAACATATGAATCTTCGGTTAATAACTTTTGATTATAATAATTATACTTTTCTTCATCAGTACTTTTTGGCAAAACGTATCTACCATCAATTCTATAATACCATTTCTTACAATTTTTAGGTTTTTTTAATCCTGTTGTGTATTTTTGGCTTCTTGGTTGTCCTTTCTTTCCCAAGCCTGTCCAATAACGTCTACCGTTCTTCCCCATCTGGTTCTGAAAACGACTTGTACCTGATATGTAATTAGTTGCTTCTTTTCCTAAGCCACCCCTTCCCATTTCATATCCATTTCCCATATGAGTTGCATCAGTAGTATCTTCATTCAACTCTATGTCATACCCAAACGCCTCTCCAATTGCACCATTAGATTTTTGTGCACCTTTACCTGTAATCAAATATGGAATTGCCTCTACTTTAGACGTGGCATCAAAACGTCTTCCATCAAATGAGCCTTCAGACCATTTATTGTCATAAGTACCACTATAGTTGTTTGGGTAAAAAACATAAAAACAAATTTGTTTTTCAACCGGTTTCTCCTCTTCAGGCGTTGTTTTTGTTTCTGGTTGTTTAACGTGATCATGTCCTTGTGTATATTCATCAGTCAATGGTGTTGGTTTTGCAAGGCTTCTTAATCCGCCTGCTCCATCACCCTCTCCACATCCTGCAAGGAATCTTAAAATGTCTGTATCACTTACTTGATGACGATTTTCATTGCTCCATGACACATAATCAAGAATAGAAGGGTGGTCAACAACCAACATAAATGATAGTGTACCTGTTCTTGTTGTATTAGTGTATGTATAAACATCCTCACCTCGCCCTAAAAATGTATTAGTATTCCATTGCGTTGTAGTAGTTTCATTAAATTTAATACCATAAGGAGGAAACCACATAATACGACCACCTAATGGGCCACGTTGCTCCCAAGACAATGCTTGTTCAAAGCTATATGGGTCATACCCTCTCCAAGCAAGATTCTCAATTGAAAACATACATTGTTTAGTATGAATATTAGTTGCTCCGCCACTTTTGTATTTTGGAGTTATATTCACCATACCATTATCTTGAAGAACAGTATTTTGCCAACCAGTATTGGATTCTTTCTTCCACCCCCATTGATTTCTTGTGGTACTATCTTTATCATCAGAAAATTGACTCCATTGATGAAAATCTTCTACGGAAAGTCTACCCTCATAATTACCTTGACTATCAACAGTAGAAAATGGTCTAATTGTTTTATAATATCTATCATATTGATGATGATGTGTCCAAACACGACAATAAGGGTCATCGTAACCACTACGATAACTACTATTATACCCTTTTTCAGCCTCTTTTGTCAAAAGATTTCTACCATGTGAAAGGCCATACTTAGACTTTGCATTATCAAGTGGTGATGGAATTGTGTTAGGATCAGTATGGAATCTTGAAATTATAGTTTTAACTTTCTTTGAGTTAAATAGTTTTTTTGTTTTATACAACAAACTATTGCGATTCTCAACTATCCACTTATTAGCGAAAGTACCACTATTCTCATCATCAGGGTATAAATTTTGTGTTACTGAATACAAATCATTATGTAAACCTGAATAATTGAAATGATTAGAAGATTCAAGTTGCATTGATGTTGTTTCATCTCCAATAAGCTGATTTTGTCTTATTGTCTTTGCATAGCCCTCATAATAATCATTATCACCAACATGCTTATAGTGTCTAACATGTTCATTAGTAACAGTATTGCTATCCCCCGTAACATCAACACCCAAAGCATTTAATGTTATGTCTTTCTCTTGTTTGTTAAGGCGCATCAATCTCTTCATGAACTCTCTATTCTTGTTCATAAAGTCGCTTGAACTCTTTATATCCATCCCAACCAATACTGAATACAAACTATCAGCCTTATTTCTACCGTTTAATGCCTCATAGTCAATTTTCTTGTCTACAGTTTCAATAGATGCATTTAGCTTATCAGCCACTTTGTACAACTCATCCATTGTCTTTTGATCAGCAAATGTTCCAACAGTACTATTAAATACACTTCTACCTAAAGTGCCTAAAGTATTCGTTGCAGAGCCTGTGATTGCATTTGCCTTCGTAGTTACTATTGCCATTTTTATTAACTTTTTCTTTATAAAAATAAATAATAGGCAAGTGAAAAAATCCACCTGCCCACCATTCTTATTTCTTTCGACTACTTGCCTTCATTTGTTCGACTTCTTTTTCAACAGCCTTATTATGTGTTTGAATATAGAACTTTCTATCCCTAATGGTCATTTCATAAATCTCACCCATTGTTAAATCCATATTTTTATGACACATCCATAATTCTTGTTTAAGATTTTTTTCGTAATTATCATATATTACCGAAAACATAATCGTCGATTCCAAGAAAGGTATCAAAAGTGCCCCCCCCGTCACTCTGTGGTACATTAACAGTTATTTTCATGTTAACACCGGGAGTATTATCATTTACAAATGTTCTGTAAGCAAATGCATCTTTTGCCCTCATATTCTCAATATAGTTTTTGATAAATTCCTTATCACTATTTCCATTAACTGATTCAGTATATTTAACCATTTGATTTGTAATACTAAATGTATATAGATTATCTGAATTAAATTCCAAATCACCTACATTAAGAATATCATTAATATCAGCAAGGCAATCGCCTAATTCACTTCTATCAGTATCATTAATCGTCATTCGATTAATACTATCTTGAAGATTCTTCACATATTTAATTGCCATAAATTTCTCATAATCAGTTGTTCTTGAAACAATCTCATCACGAACTTCATTTTCTTCCTTAATGTTCAAATACTTAAATTTGATTACATCACCGCTTTCAGTAACATAGTCAAAATAACCATTTTCATCACCCTTAAGATTAAATGGATAATACTTAAATGTATCCAACTTTACATTGATTGGATATTGCTTTTCTGTCTCAGGATGTCTTGCTACAATTGGGAAATCAGTTCCATATCCTGTTGCACGAAGCCAAAGTACAATTGCATCACGATCACCCTTACATAACTCATCAACTTTAATATCTTTATCTAAAATCTTACGCTCAAGAATCGTATCAATAAGTTTTCCATCACGATACATATTTGGAGATGCAATAATATTCTCATCAGCCGCCGTTAGGTATGCTACGGGAATACGATTCTTTTTATGAGCATAACATTCGCCGTTCGAAGGTAATGGGAGAATATCATATTGGATATTGCTTGGAATCGTTGATGGATCAAAAGAATAATCATTATTTTCTTCACCATTCTTCACCATCACTCTTTGATTATCTCTACCCATCTTAGATGCCTCTCCTGTTATAGTTACAGATGTTGTAGCCTCTTCTCTTGGCTTAATCTTCTTAGTCTCAATAACAGTTCCGATTGCCTCTTCAGTTGTTGGGTTCTTTGGCTTGTCAGACATTGTATCAGTAGAACGATGTCTACGTCTTTCTAAATCTTTCTTATCTTTTGCGAGAGACTTCTTCATTAACTCCTCCTCATTATCAACTCTCTTAATGTCTGTTGGGTCAAATCCATTTTCATCCTCTCTCTGTTCAGTTCTCTTTGTCTTACGATGTCTCTTACGGATTGGAGCACCTTCCGCTGTCGCTACAATTGCCACCGCTTGTTCCTTTTGATGCAATTGTTCATCTGTAAGACCCTTGGCCTTTAGTCTTTCTTCGTACTTAGCCTTATACTCTTCGCTGACCTCGTTATAAACCATACTATCAACCTCTCTTTTAGTCGCTTGATATTGTAAACGAGCCTTTTCATAATTCTCCTTAATTGCTTCATCAATTTGTGCAGCTCTGTCCTCCTTTGTTTTCTCATCCAATTTCTTGTTGTCATAAACCTTTTGTTTACTCTCTTCCAACAATTCTATTGAAGACTTAATTTCTGCAAGCTTTTTATTTCTATCAATTGTTGCCATTTATCTATATGTTTTTATTTATTAATTTCACCTTCTAAATCAGCAATCTGTTTCTCAATCATATTTTCTATCTTACTAAGATCAAAATCCTTTAATGACTTTCCATAGTATTTATTTGCAAGGTCATTATTTTCAGTTTTAGCATTATCTATCTGTTCAATAACCTTCTTCTTATTACGTTTATTTATCTTATTAGTTATCTTAACAGTTTTAACCGCATCATCTAACATCTTATTTGAATTTTTAAGGACTTTTAATTCATAATTTTTAATTAATTGGTCATTTACAAATTGCTTTTCTTCATCAGTATTATTAACTTGATTTTCACTAAAATAAACTTCATTCTTTATAATTTTCTTTTTCTTGAAACTCATTTCCAAATACCATTGATGAATATCATTTGACTTATAAGTAAAATTCTTTCCATGATATTTTTTCAATTTACAGCCACTGTAAACAACCTTATACACTTCATTATTAACGGAATCTAAACGATACAATATAACATTAAGCTGCTTCTTAAAAATCCAAAATCCTTTAGACCATTCATCTAATGTTTCTTCAATAATACTATTATTATTTAACATATCATAGACTGTAATAAAAATGTTCTCATCATCAATCGAAAAATTATTAATCATATGTGGGTGAAGTGTGACTAATCCACTATTATCAATTATTTCCACCATAAAACTTCGATTAGAAAACATCAAACTTTTATTAAGTTTTTCAGTCTCAATTCTTGGGTCAACCATGTCTTCTTTCATTATCTTTATTTTTATTTATTTATTCTTTAACAAACTTAATTTGATCAACAAGTAACACAAAAGAATAAGGTTCATCCATAGGTTGAATAAAACGACATTTCTTCAAAACAGCAGTAGAATTATCTTCTTTAATCTTAATTTTGAAATCTTTTTGTGGTAAGTGTTTAAGAACTTCCTCTTCATCGAACACATCTTCATAATCTGGGTCATCCATTAAACCCCACAGCTTCATTGATTCGTGTGCCCATTGATTGAAATCAGTAACTAAATCAATATTCACCCTCATTTGTTTAGGGTTCAAATACACATAAATCATAAAAGGCTCATTTTCCTTCGTATTCTTTCTATAAATTTCATCTAACGATTGAAGGGTTAATTCTTGCTCATTCATATCATATAGTAACGCCCCACATTGATGGAAAGAATACGTCTGTTGTACATAATCAAAATGTCTCTTCTGCCAAGGGTTTATTGCAATATTATAACCTAATTTCTCAGTTTCAGGATTTGTGACCATTTCATGCACACCAACTCGCCTTTCCTTCCATTCAGTCGTTTGCTGCTTTACAAACTCTTGTCTTGTAATTGGCTTATCATATTTGAATCCGTTGCTACAATCTCCATTAGCATAAGGTATAAAAATCTGAACATTCATTACTTAATATATTTTATATATTATAAAAATA
>ERZ773046.1658-NODE-1658-length-12273-cov-5.580128_pt1 | contig 12273 bp, 9 predicted proteins | sample MGYA00580634_ERZ773046 | MGnify/ENA primary metagenome ERZ773046 (study PRJEB29015, sample SAMEA2738127) | human oral metagenome | biome: human oral; feature: human-associated habitat; material: saliva | place: China | collected 2159 ... | reverse complement strand
GGATGAGGCGGATATGGGAATCGCGTTTGACCACGCCGTCGGTAACCATACAGCCGGCGATGTTGCCGACTTTCGATACGCTGATGACTTGGCGGATTTCCACCGTACCGGTAACTTGCTCTTTTTCTTCCGGAGACAGCATGCCGCTCATGGCCGCTTTCACATCGTCGATGGCATCGTAGATGATGTTGTAGTAGCGGATTTCCACGTCTTCATTTTCGGCCAGTTTGCGGGCGGATGCATCCGCGCGCACGTTGAAGCCGATGATGAACGCGCCCGAAGCAATCGCCAGATTGACGTCGCTTTCGGTAATGCCGCCCACGCCGCTGTGCAGGACTTGCACGCGTACTTCGTCGGTAGACAATTTTTGCAGGCTGCCCGCGAGTGCTTCGTAGGAACCCTGTACGTCTGCCTTGATGATGACCGACAGGTTCTGCACTTGGCCTTCGCCCATGTTGCTGAACATATTCTCCAGCTTGGCGGCCTGTTGTTTGGCCAGGCGCACGTCGCGGAATTTACCTTGGCGGAAGAGGGCGATTTCGCGTGCTTTTTTCTCGTCGGCCAACACGATGGCGTCTTCGCCGGCATTGGGTACATCCGACAAACCGAGGATTTCCACCGGGATGGACGGGCCGGCTTCGGTAATGGCTTTGCCGTTTTCGTCCATCATGGCGCGGATTTTGCCGAAGGCTGTTCCGGCCAGCAGCATATCGCCTTTTTTCAATGTGCCGCTTTGTACCAACAAAGTGGCTACCGCGCCGCGTCCTTTGTCCAGACGGGCTTCGACGATGATGCCTTTGGCGGGTGCTTCCACCGGTGCAGTCAGTTCCAATACTTCGGCTTCAAGCAAGACGGCTTCGAGCAATGCGTCGATATTGATGCCTTTTTTGGCCGACACATCGATAAACTGTGTAGTGCCGCCCCAATCGTCGGGAATGACTTCGTGTTGGGTCAGCTCTTGACGGATGCGTTCGGGATTGGCGGCTTCCTTATCGATTTTGTTCACTGCAACCACAATCGGCACTCCTGCCGCTTTGGCGTGGGCAATCGCCTCTACGGTTTGCGGCATCACGCCGTCGTCGGCGGCAACCACCAGAATCACGATGTCGGTGGCTTTTGCACCGCGTGCACGCATGGCGGTAAACGCTTCGTGACCCGGGGTATCCAGGAAGGTAACTACGCCGCGCGGGGTTTGAACGTGATATGCGCCGATGTGCTGGGTAATGCCGCCCGCTTCGCCTTGAACCACTTTGGCGCGGCGGATGTAGTCAAGCAGCGAGGTTTTACCGTGGTCGACGTGGCCCATCACGGTAACGACGGGCGGACGGGGCAGGGCTTCCGCTTCGATGAGTTCCTCTCCTTCGTCCAAGAAGGCTTCAGGATCGTCGGCAGCGGCGGGTTTGCCGACGTGGCCGAGTTCTTCCACCACAATCAGGGCGGTATCTTGGTCTATGGATTGGTTGATGGTGACCATCATGCCCATTTTCATCAGGGCTTTGACCACTTCCACGCCTTTGACGGCCATTTTGTGTGCCAAATCGGCGACAGTGATGGTTTCCGGAACCAAGACTTCGTGAACGACGGGTTCGGTAGGTGCTTGGAAGGCGTGTTGGTTCGGCTCGAGTTTGAGTTTTTTGCCTTTTTTGCCGCCGCGCACGCGCTCTTCATCACCGCTGCCGCGCGCATTGCGGTCGCGTCCGCCTTTGCCTCCTTTGCCTTTGGCATTTCGGCTTTGACCTTCATCATCGTGATGATTGCGGCGTTCGTCTTTTTTACGGCTGCCGCTGCTCGGATTGGGCTCTGATGCCGCAGCATGTGCGGAAGCCGGTTTGTTTGCCGATGCCGACAGGGGTTTTTTCTCGCTCGGTTTGGCGGTGCGCTGTTCGCCGGCTTTGCTTGCACGCGCTTCTTCCGCCGCCTGTTTTTTGGCGGCTTCACGCCGTTCCTGGCGTTCTTGGCGCTCCTGTTTTTCTCTCAGCAGCGCAGCCTGGTGTTCGCGGAAGGCTTGGGCGCGGCGTTCTTCTTCGGCACGGCGCTCGGCTTCGGCGGCATTGACGACTTCTACCGGTTGCGGCGGGGTTTTGGCTTTTTTCTCCCGGCCTTTTTTGGCCGGTTTGGTTTCCTGTTCGGTTTTTTCTTCTTTCGGCTCGGCCGGTTCGGGTGAGGCCGTCTGAAGGTCCGCTGTTGCCGCTTTTTCAGCCTCTTGAGCTTTACGCTGTTCGGCTGCGGCGCGTACTTTGGCTGCTTCGGCTTCCGCCGCCGCTTTGGCCGCCTCGGCTTCGGCGGCGGCAGCGGCTTCTTGCGCCGCTTTTTCCTGCGCGGCTTTGGCGGCAGCGAGTTGTTCGTCGGCGGAAGGGACGACTACTTTCCGGCTGCGTCGGCGTTCGACCGCTACGCCGTCAACCGTGGTTTTTTCGACCTTGGTGCGGTTGATGCGGATGGTGCCGACGGTTTGCGCGCTTAATTGTGCTTTGTCGGCATCGGTCAGCATGTCGCTGCCGCTGTTTTTGTTGATGCCGTGCTTCTTCAGGTGCTCCAGCATCCGCTCCACCGACATTTTCGATTCGGCTGCAAATTGTTCTACTGTGCTGTTACTCATACGACAGCCCCTCCTTATTGTTCGTCTGTTTCAAACCAGTGTGCCCGGGCGGCAAGAATGATTTTTTCTGCTTCGCCGGGTTCTACGCCGGTAATTTCACGCAATTCGTCTATCGACAGTTCTGCCAGACCGTCGCGCGTTGTGATGCCGGCCTGTGCCAGGTCGCGCAGCAGGTCTTCGTCTATACCGTCCAGTGTGCGGAGGTCTTCGGCGATTTCTTCCAGTTTTTCTTCTTGCGCCATCGCCTGGGTAAGGATGGCGTCGCGGGCGCGGTTGCGCAATGTATCGACGGTGGCAGCATCGAAACCGATTTCTTCCAGTTCTTCAGACGGCACATAGGCGATTTCCTCCAATGAGGCAAAGCCTTCCTGTACCAAAACATCGGCCGTTTCTTCATCGACATCCAGGTGTTCGGTAAACAGGCTGCGCAGCGCGGCATCTTCGGCGGCATGACGCTCTTCGGCTTCCGTAACGGTCATGATGTTGAGCTGCCAGCCGGTGAGGTCGGCGGCCAGGCGGACGTTTTGTCCGCCCCGGCCGATGGCCAATGCCAATTGGTCTTCGGCAACGATGACATCGACTGCATGATGGTCCTCATCAATCACAATGCGGCTGACTTCTGCAGGCGACAGTGCGTTGATGACGAATTGCGCCGTATCCGGCGACCACAGTACTACGTCAATGCGTTCGCCGCCGATTTCGTTGGTAACGGCATTGACGCGGCTGCCGCGTACGCCGATACAGGTTCCCTGGGGATCGATGCGCTGGTCGTTGGCTTTGACGGCGATTTTGGCGCGATGGCCGGGATCGCGTGCGGCTTCGCGGATTTCCAGCAGGCCGTCTGCAATTTCCGGTACTTCCTGTTCAAACAGTTTGGCCAGGAATTCGCGCGAGGTGCGGCTGAGGATGACTTGTTTGCGTCCGGATTGGCCGATTTCTTCAACACGCAAAAACAGGGCGCGGATGCGGTCGCCGCTGCGGAAATTTTCGCGCGGAATGGATTGGTCGCGCGGGATGAGCGCGTCCAGTTTGCCCGGAACGAGTTCCACGATGATGCCGTGGCGTTCGACCCTTTTTACTGTTCCGATAACGATGTCTTCCCGGGTGGCGAGGAAGTCGTTCAGGACTTTTTCGCGTTCGGCATCGCGGATGCGTTGCAGGATAATTTGCTTGGCCGTCATTGCGGCTTGGCGGCCGAAGCCTTCGTTTTCGATTTGCTCTTCGTAGTATTCGCCGATTTGGATGGTGGTGCCGGGGATTTCTTCTTGGATTTCCTCAATGGTTTTTTCCACATCGGGATAGGTGTAATCCTCGTCGGCCACAATCAGCCAGCGGCGGAAGGTGCGGTGTTCGCCGGTATTCCGGTCGATTTCGACGCGCACGTCCATGTGTTCCCGGCCGGCTTTTTTCTTTGCAGCCGTGGATAGGGCGAATTCCAGTGCGTCAAACACTACGTCGGTGTCTACATTCTTTTCGCTGGCCAATGCTTCGGCCAGTTGCAGCATTTCGCGACTCATGTTTTATCTCCTAAAAATGTTTCCGATTAATCGTGTTATTAAAATTTAAATTCCGGTTTTAAGCGGGCTTTGTCGATATTGTTGATTTCGATGGAGGTGGTCTTGCCGTCGAAAGAGAGTGTAACGATATCGTTTTCACACGCTTCGATACGGCCGATAAAGTTTTTCTGTCCGTCTATCGGCAGGCGGGTTTTGATTTTTGCCTGCTGTCCGGCAAAGCGGACGAAATCTGCCGCTTTTTTCAGCGGGCGGTCGAGGCCCGGACTGGAGATTTCGAGGTTTTTGTAGTCTACGTCTTCCACCATAAACAGGCGGCTGAGGTGGTTGCTGACTGTGGCGCAGTCTTCGACGGTAATTCCGCCTTCCTTGTCAATAAAGACCCGCAAGATGCCTTGTGCCGTCAGCTCGAAATCCACCAGTTCGTAACCCAAACCCGGCAGGGTTTTATCCAATATTTGTTGAATGTCCATTTTTCCTTCCGGAGAAAATAAAAAAATGGCCCGATGGCCATTTCTCAGTTTGACTTGAAAAATTTTGCGGATTATATCGTGTTTGGACAGAAAAGAAAAGCGGTTAAATTTCAGCGGTTTCAGACGGCCTTGATTTTTTTGCGCGGTGGTCGGGTTTCTTGCCGAAACTGTTTGCCGGGCATAAAATCAGGCGCTTTACGAGGCCGTCTGAAAGCATAGTTTCAATATGGTTCAAACAGGCGGCGGAAACGCCATCCCGTAAACGGGAAAGTCAGAATAGAGAGTCCGAACATGAATACCGTCTACAATTTTTCCGCCGGTCCCGCCGTGCTGCCGGCTGCCGTATTGCACACCGCGCAACAGGAAATGCTCGATTACAACGGTACCGGCATCCCGGTGATGAGTATGAGCCATCGTTCCGCCGAGTTTCAAAGCATCCTTTATCATGCCGAACAGGATTTGCGCCTACTTTTAAATGTGCCGGACCATTACAAAATATTGTTCCTGCAAGGGGGGGCGAGTGCGCAATTCAGTCAGGTGGCAATGAACTTCTCCCACGGTTTCAAACGGATAGATTCGGTGGTTACCGGGAATTGGTCGCAAACCGCGCACCGGCAGATGGAAAAATCCACAGCGGCGGAAATCCATTTGGCTGCGCACGGCGGTACGCAATATGATTACTGCGACCTGCCGCCCGTAAGCGAGTGGGATATAAGCAGGGATTCGGCTTTTGTCCATTTTGTCGCCAACGAAACCGTACACGGCCTGCAATACAGGCAGATGCCCAAGCTTTCAGACGGCCTTCCTCCTTTGATATGCGATATGTCTTCCGAAATTCTGTCCCGGCCGATTGATGTCGCCGATTTCGGCGTGATTTATGCGGGTGCGCAAAAAAATCTTGGCCCGGCAGGCGTAACCATCGTCATCATTCGAGAGGATTTGCTGGACCGCTGTCCGGATTCGGTACCGGCGGTGTGGAATTACAAGGCTCATGTTGAAAAGCAAGGTATGTACAACACGCCGGCGACCTATCCGATTTATATTGCGGGATTGGTACTGCGCTGGTTGCAGACTCAGGGCGGCGTTGGGCAAATGGCGTTTATCAACCGCCGCAAGGCCGATATGTTGTACCGTGCGATAGACGGCAGCGGCGGTTTTTACCGAAATGCAATACATCCGGACGCACGTTCGCAGATGAACGTTATCTTCAGCACGGGAGATGCGGGATTGGACGAACGTTTCGCGCAGGAGGCGGCATTGTGCGGATTGCGCCAGCTGAAAGGCTATAAAACGTTGGGCGGTATGCGCGCCAGCATTTATAACGCCATGCCGATAGAAGGCGTGGCCGCGCTGGTGGAATTTATGGCCGATTTCCAAAGAAAGAATGGCTAATCGGTTTATAGGCGGCATGAGGCCGTCTGAACAGGAACTTTCATAGGAAATAAGGTGAATTTCCGTTTGAAACGATTTTTAGGGTGAAGTCGCAATCGCTTTCTATACTTGATATTGGACGGCGTGCTTATTTTGGAATACTCCGTTTTGATTATTTGTTGCAAAACGAACAGAAAAGAATATGGCGGAGTGTGGCTAAAAAGAGGCAGATTATTTTTTATAGGTGGCAAAAAATTTGACGGCAGATGGTTTTTTGCTCATAATTTGCTTCGTTAAGTCGCTGGTTGCGGCTTAACTAGTTTCTCCTCTATTTCTCCTTTGTAGACTTGGCACACATTTGAAAAAATGTGTGCATTTTTTTGCCTAAAATTTCAGTGTGCTATAAAAAACTGTTGAGGCAAAGTTTTTGTAATGACTATAAAAATACCGGAACCATCAAGCGGTTCCGGTATTTTTTGTCTGCTTCACTTGAAGGCTTTCTTTATCTGCTTCGTTTGAGCCCGACAGCCAGAAAAACCGCCGCGAATATGGACAATAGGCCGATGAACGGCAAAGAACCGCCCAAACGCATATAAGGTGTTTCTCCCTGATAGCCTTGAATTTTTTCTTTCAATACGGTTGCCGTATTGGCGGGAGCCATGGCAACGATGCGTCCTTTGTTGTCTACGATGGCGGTCGCGCCGGTATTGGTGGCTCTGGCCATGTAGCGGCCCAGTTCCAATGCGCGCGCTTGCGATTGCTGCAGATGTTGGAACATGGCATTGGAATCGCCGTACCAAGCCAGGTTGCTGGCGTTGGCGAGCAGGGTGGATTGTTTGGCGGAGGCGATTAAATCGTCGCCGAAACCGTCTTCATAACAAATATTGAATGCTACCTGTTGGTTTTTCATGGGAAACGGTTTTTGCGCCTCTCCGCCGTGCAGAATATCGGACAAGGGCATATCCATCATTTGATAGAGCGGGGCGGTTAAGGACGGCAGGGGTTTGTATTCGCCGAAAGGAACCAAGTGGTTTTTGGCGTAAAACGGAATATTGGCCGCTCCTATGCGGTAATCGGTCAGATTGACGACGGCATTTTGATAATTCATACCGTCAGCCGTGTATTGCATGGTGCCGACAGCTAAGGCGCTGCCGTTTTGACGGGCCTGTTCGGCAAATTCTGCAATGATGTGGTCAGGCAGTTCTTGCAGCATCACGGGGAATGCCGTTTCGGGCAGGATGACGATATCGGCATGTGTGGCGGCGATTTGTCGGAAATAACGATCCAAAGTCGGCAGGACTTGGTCGTTGCGGAATTTTAAGTGTTGTTCGATATTGCCTTGAGCCAGGGCGACGGTGGCGGTTTGTCCTGTGGGTTGGGTGAAATCGGTTTGCTTGGCGATATGGCCGCCGAATAATAATGCCGCAACGGCGCAGGCAAGGGCCAAGCGTTTTTTCAGACGGCCTTTGTTGTCCACCAGTAAAACCAGCCATGCACCGAGTAACGCGGTGGCGAATGTAACCAAATGAATGCCGCCCAAAGGAGCGAAACCGGCCAGTGGGGCGTGGTCGGCAATTTGGGAATAACCCAATGCCCCCCAGCCGAATCCGGTCAGCAAACGTTCGCGGGCAAATTCCGCCAATGTCCAAAAAACCGGCAGTGCGAGGCCGGTATGCAGCCAACGGTTTAAACGGATGCGGCTCCAGAGCCAAATGGCGGTGGCGGGGAACAGTGCCAGATAGGCCGGCAGCAGCATGGTGAGGGGGAGGGCGTAGAGATTGGGCAGGCCGGAAACATCGTGCAGGGCGGTGTGTATCCAATAAAACTGAACGGTGTAGGCAACCAGGCCAAACAGGTAGGCACTGCGGACACGGACGCTAGGGCGGAGTTCCAGCAGGCGGATGAAGGCCGCGAACAACAAAGGCATCAGCCAGAAATGGTAGTAGGGGGCGAAAGTGAGCGGCGTGGCGGCGGCCAGCAGGGGAATCAGCAGCCAATATACGGGCGGGCGGCACCAGAAAGCTTCGAGTTTGGGAAAGATACCGATCATGACGTGTTTAATGGGATTGTTTGGAAAACGGTGCCGCATTGTACAGAAAATTGCTTGAGAGGGTGGCGTATCGCCGGACGGTTGCTTGCCGGTTTGCCAAGCGGATTTCGGCAAGTGCGGTAAAGATTCGTATGGTTATGAAAATATTATATCTTCGGCTGATTCGGGGAAATCAAATATTATTTATGACAAATAATGCCTTATATGTTTTTGAACGTGGAATATTGTGCCTGTCTGCATGAAATATGTTTAAACAAAATAGACAAAGCCTGCAATTAAAGGCAAAATCAAAGACATGCTTTCCAAGCGCATCTGCCAAGCTGTGAGTGACAGGGAATACAGATTACACCGCAGCACTCAAATTTTCCGAGACAATAACAATGATGTCGGGAAAGCTGATGGATTACTCATTTTTATTGGATACTTTTAAAGAGGTAAAAATATGCCGCAAATGAAATTGGATGTAACCGGGATGAGCAGCAAGGAAGATTCCCGCAAACTGATTGCACAAGCCGAAGCCGTGCCGAATGTCCGCATGGTGAACGCGAATTTTGAAACCGGTGTGGTGGTGATTACCCACGGCGAAGGTTTGGATGTGGATGCCGTGAAAAAAGCCATTGCCGATGCAGGCTTTAGCGTAGCCTAAGGCAATAACCGATTGAAGGCCGTCTGAAAACAGTTTTTCAGACGGCCTTTTCCTTCTGTTAGAATCCCGCCGGATTACAACCAGCCATTTTGATGATTATGAATTCCCTGCTGAAACAACTCAAACCCTATCCCTTCGTCCGTTTGCGCGAGGCTTTGCAAGGTATCAATCCGCCCGACGGCCTGGTGCCGATTATGTTGCAGATCGGCGAGCCGAAACATCCCACGCCCGTCGTGATCACCGATGCCCTGCAGGCGGCGGGCGCGGAGTTTGCCAAATATCCGCTGACCGCGGGCCTGCCCGAATTGCGCCAAGCATGCGCCCGTTGGCTGGCACGCCGCTATGACGGCCTGCAATTGGATGCGGAAACGGAAATCCTGCCCGTGTTGGGCAGCCGCGAGGCATTGTTTTCCTTCGCCCAAGTGGTACTCGACCCTGTTGCAGACGATACCGGCGTGGTGGTTTGCCCGAATCCGTTTTATCAGATTTACGAAGGTGCCGCCCTGCTGGGTGGCGGCGAAGTCTGCTTTGCCAACAGCAGCCCGCCGCGCCACCTGCCCGACTGGCGTTGCGTTCCCGACGACGTTTGGCCGCGCGTGAAGCTGCTTTTGGTTTGCTCGCCCGACAATCCGAGCGGCAGCGTGATGAATCTTGACGACTGGCGCGAGTTGTTTGCGTTGCAAGACCGATTCGGCTTTGTCATCGCTTCAGACGAATGCTATTCCGAAATTTATTTCGACGACCGCAAACCGCTGGGGGCTTTGCAGGCGGCTGAAATGCTGGGGCGCGGCCGCAAAGGGATAGTGATGTTTACCAGCCTGTCGAAACGTTCCAACGTGCCCGGCCTGCGTTCCGGCTTTGTGGCGGGTGATGCCGAACTGCTGCAATCCTTCCTGCTCTACCGCACTTACCACGGCAGCGCGATGAGTGTTCCGGTGCAGCGCGCCAGCATTGCCGCATGGGACGATGAAGCCCATGTGGCGGAAAACCGCCGCCTTTATCAGGCCAAATTCGAGCAGGTGGTGCCTGTGTTGCAGCAGGTGTTCGACGTGAAAATGCCGGATGCTTCGTTTTATATCTGGCTGAAAGTGCCGGACGGGGATGATTTGGCGTTTGCGCAAAAACTATGGCGCGAGGCGGCGATACAGGTGCTGCCGGGACGCTTTTTGGCGCGGGATACGCCGAACGGCAATCCGGGCAAAGGTTATGTGCGCATCGCCCTGGTGGCGGGCGTGGAAGAATGCGTGGAAGGTGCGCGGCGGATGGTTGCGCTATTCCGGCACGATTGAATATAAGGGTTTGAGGCCGTCTGAAAACCGCCCGGAGCTTCGGGTTGCGTGTTTTCAGACGGCCTTTGCAATCCTTCCTCGGACATTAGCCTGCCGCGTTCCCCTTCCTGCGGATATCATATTGCGGGCGGCATCGGCGTTTCCGATGTTTCCGTTGCACGGCGGCAAGGCATTCATCCCGGCGTTTGCCCCTCAGGGAGGCATCGGTCGGGAGGCCGATATAGGCCCGTTACTTCTTGCAAGGAAAAACTCGAAAAATCATGCGGTTTTTTTCATATTGTCCGAACGGCGGATGATGCGGCATCCGACAGTCATCAATATAACGGGGGTTATCTCATCAAAAAGCCGACCCGTGCCGATAGGCAAATAAAGAAAAGCACCAATTCATCGGTGCTTTTTATCGTCATTTATTCCGATGCCCGCCCCGTTTTTTAGCTGCATCCGGATTGATGATTTTTGGAATAGCCTCATGGTTTCTATTTTCAGGACTTAATGTGTTTTTTTGCATTATTGCCGCGTTTGGCACGAATTTTTCAGTACATACTACATCATTATCTTTCAATAAAGTTTCTGATTTGGCGTATTCGCACATCGCGATACGTCCGTTTTTGCTGTCCGGATAACGCTTGATAAAATCATTCCACACCTCGTTATACCGTATATTACGCATAAGGTTATACATACGGATGGCATTAATGGGTTGCCTTTCAATTGACGCATGGGCTTCATCAGTGACTACCCAGCGTTCGAATGCGGCATCAACAGAGACGCAACCGCCAACCCTTTAACTATTTTGTTCATATTTTATTCCTTATGGTCATTGTTTCATCTTCAACATCAAGACTGTCGCTTATCCTCATGGGGAGGATTCCGGCTTGAATGGAATTTCCCCCGCTATCCGGGATTCCTCCTGATAAATCGCCCGGCTTCCCGGGCAGGCAGGCCGTCCGGGCCGGCCGGGGCGGTTCCGATCGGCAATCATACGGCCGCCGATAAAAAATCCCTCACGATATTTCCTTATTTCCTTTCAGGAAATAGTGTTAGGAAGTGTTATTTTATGTTTTGCGGGGGGAAGGTCAAGCGTTTTTTGTATGTTTTGGTTATTTGTTGTCAGCCATATTGTGTCGGGAGGCCGGGTGAAGAAAGTTAAGGCCGTCTGAAAACATTTTCAGACGGCCTATCAGACAATATCCGGACTTGCCTGCAAAATAATATCCGGCTACGGGACTATTTTATATAACCGCGCGTCAAAGTAATCTGGCAAGGTGCATAAAGTGCTATGCCGATGTCGAGGATTTCACCCCTAACCGTATAAGTTTTCCCTTTCTGAACATCATACAGTTCCGAATTTTGTGAAACGGCATAAAAAATATCAGCCCCGTCGGCTTTCAGACCGACACCGCCGCGATCGACTATGGTTTCCGCCTTAGCCTTGACCGTTATCGTTTTACCGCGATAATTTGCCTTTGCCCTTGCCTCGTTATCGCGGAAATCCTTACAGATTTGCGCAGGTCTCACATTGATTGCCTCCGCAGAGGCAGCACGTACGGCGGGGCTTTTGCCCGACAAGGCATCATTCACGCCGCCTAATGAGTCATTCAGCTGCTGCAGCGTGCCCGACAACTCGGCGCAACCGCAAAGCAACAGTAAGGACAGTACGGATACGGATGATTTTAATGCTTTCATTACCCACTCCCCAAAGTATCCCGGCCGCCCCGCATTGAAAACGATTGATTTAATGTTCTTTGCAACCGGCAGGCCGAAAATGAAATAATGTTAAAATCGGCATTATTTCATTAGGATGCCCGGCAAGCCAGCAACGGTCCGGGCAGAAAAACGCCGTTTTATAGGTATGATTAACCGTATAGGGAAACGATAAATGAACGTGAACGAAAAAATCCGCATTATGCGCGAAGTACGGAATTGGACGCAGGAAGAAATGGCGGAAAAACTGGGCATGTCCCATAACGGCTATGCCAAAATCGAACGCGGCGAAACCAAACTGTATTTAGAAAAACTCAATCAGATCGCACAAATATTCAACATTAACCTGTCGGATTTGGTCAGCGACAACGATAAAAACGTTTTCTTCTTTTTAAACGAAACGCACGATCAAACCAGTGCCAATTATTACGGCTCTGATGCTTCAAGCCGCATCGAACTTGAAAAACTGAAAATGACCGTCCGCCACCAAGAAGAAATCATCGCCCAGAAAGACAGGGAAATTGCCGCCCAACAGGAAATCATCACTTTGCTTAAGGCACGGTAAATATAAAGGGCGGTATCGGACAAAAGGCTGGTTTTGAGGCCGTCTGAAAACCGTTTCCCCGG
>ERZ773046.1653-NODE-1653-length-12299-cov-11.449118_pt1 | contig 12299 bp, 10 predicted proteins | sample MGYA00580634_ERZ773046 | MGnify/ENA primary metagenome ERZ773046 (study PRJEB29015, sample SAMEA2738127) | human oral metagenome | biome: human oral; feature: human-associated habitat; material: saliva | place: China | collected 2159 ... | reverse complement strand
GGACGAAAAAATCTACGCCAATCTGGCAGACCTCATTTTATCAGTGATTCCTTAAGGCGCACATACAAACGCATACAAAAACACCCTTACGGCGCATCGCGCCATAAGGGTGTTTTTTGTGCTACACAGAGTGCGTCAGTCGCCCCTCCGCCATCGTATAGCAGACATCCGCGTACGATGCCGCCGCGCGCTCATGTGTGACGAGGAGGACGGCCGTACCTGCGTCGGCAGTCTCGCGCACGAGCTCAAGCACGCGCCGTGTATTCTCCGCATCGAGGTCGCCCGTCGGCTCATCGAGGAGCAAAATCTGCGGCGTTCCGGCAAGTGCGCGCGCGATCATCATGCGGCGCAGCTCCCCGCCCGAGAGCTCCGACGGATAGACCTGTGCGAGGGATGCGATGCCGAGCCGCTCCATCAGAGCATCCGCATGCGTGGATACGCCCTGTTTCCTGCCATAGAGAAGTGCCGAGAGGAGAACATTCTCCCGCACCGTCAGCGCGCGGAGCGACATCAGCTGCTGCGGCACAATGCCGAGACTGCTGCTGCGCAGCTCCGCACGCGCATCCTCGGGCAGGGCATAGAGATCCGTCGCCCCCACGAACACCTTTCCCGTCACGGGCGGCAGGAGTCCGCCCAGGATATGCAGCAGCGTACTCTTGCCGCTGCCCGAACGCCCCATCACTGCGGTCACCGTACCGGAGGAAAGACACAGATCCGTCTCCGCCACAGCGACAATGTATCCCTCCCGCGCACTGTCACGCAGGAAATCCTGACTGATGTTCTCCGCCCGCAGCTCCATCATCCATCCTCCCGCAGCAATCTACTGATCGGTGCCGTACATACGCGCCCCACCGTCCATGCCGCCGCCAGCATCCCCGACAGCGTTGTCATGAGGAGCGTGTTCACCGCCAGCAGCAGAATCGTCCCGCCGTCGGGAAGACTATAGGGGCGCATCAGTCCCGCCTTCATGAGCCCCGCAAAGGGCACAATAATCAATGCACCGAGTGCAATCCCCGCCGCAGCACCTGCCGCCGAGGAGAGTGCCGCCTCCGTCAGCATCATGCGCATCAAGAAGCCGCGTGCTGCCCCCGCGATGCGCAGCATCAGATACTCACGCCGCCGCTCGCGTGCCGACAGGTGAAAGGCGATGCCGAGAACGACGACGGCGATCCCCCAGACCACTGCGATGAGTCCGCCGATCATCTCCAAGATGCCGCCAAGGCCCTGCTCTACCGCATGCACCATGCCGTGCGCAGGACGCGCCGTAAGCGCGGGATATGCCGCATTGACCGCCTCTGCTACCCCCTCGGGCGAAAAACCATCCGCCGTCCGTATCATCACGGCAGAGATCGCATCCTCCGTCGGCACGCCCTGAAATACATCAAAGCCGCTCTTCGCCGCATTTTCCATCATCGCGCGGATCGTCTCCATATTCGTATAGACCGCCGTATCCATCCCCGTTCCCGTCGGTGTGAGACGCCCCACGACGCGGCAGGGCAGATCGTAGAACGTCAGCATCCCGTCCGCAGGGACGGAAATGCCGCTGCCGACGAGAATATCGCCATAGCCGACCGTACCGCCATAGCTCTCGCGGATCCACGGCTGGATGGTCTGATCCGAAGTGGGGTCAAAGCCGATCAGCTGCACTGCCACGGAGCAGCAGCCCGCATGTGCCGAGGCAAGAAAGAACTGCGGCGTCGCGTGCGCCACCCCCGCCATGCCGCGCAGATCGGAGAGATAGTGCTCCTCCATATAGAACTGCGCAGGAACGCCCTGCACAAGGATTCCCTCCAGTGAGCCCGCGCCCTCTGCCGCCTTCGGCAGGACGACGACATCCGCACCGAGCCGCTGCTGGAACTGAATCAGGCCGCCCTGCAGACCGAGCAGCATCTCCGCGCCGCCGAAGATCACGAGGGCAAGCAGCCCCGTCAGCACGGCGAGCGTCGCGGAGCGTGCCATATTCCTGCGGCAGGTGCGCAGGGCGAGCGTCACGGCAAATTTCATCCGTGCTCCTCCTTTCGATGCTGCCATAGATACACGGCAGAAAGAACGATATTCAGCACGGCAATCACCGTAACCGCAGGCTGCATAATCACGTGACAGCGCATCGTCTCCATCATGCAGAGCGGAATGAGCCGCCCCGGCAGAACGATGATCAGGAAGGACACCGGAATCATCGCAAAGACCAGCCCCTCCTTCATCCCCGTACGCAGCGGCAGGAGGTGGAGCAGCGACATGACGAGCATAACGGCGGCAATCCCCAAAAGCGCCTCGCCCGCCCAGTGACAGGTCGCCCACGCTCCATTCTCATGCGGTTCACACGGTGCAAAGATCGTCTGTATGCCGACGAAGAATATGGCATTCAGCACAATCTGCAGAAGCGGGCACACACCGATTCCCTTCTTTTGGCTGTTCATGATCATTCTCCTTATCTGTTATTCCATCTATCCTACCAGAGATGATAAAAAGTTTCAATAAAAAAGAACTGCCCCGCAGGGCAGCTCCTCAATCTTCAAATGGCAGGGGTAGCTGGACTCGAACCAACGCATGCGGGATTCAGAATCCCGTGCCTTACCAACTTGGCGATACCCCTATGTCGCTCTCTCAGCAACATAGCGAATTATAGCGGAAGATGAAAACATTGTCAAGAAATTTTTTTCTGCTCCTCCGCTGCCTCTTCCTTCTCCAGTGCGAGCACCGCCTGCACAAGAATCGCACACTCCAGACGCTTCTTTTGAATCGCGCAGCCGACCTCGTAGGGATGGCGAATGTCCCCATGAAAGAGATCGGCGTTGGCATGACAGCCGCCGCTGCAGTAGAACCGCGCCCAGCAGTCGCGGCAGAGAGGCTTGTTCAGCACATGCGAGTTGCGGAAGTACGTCGGCAGCTCCATGCTCTCAACGCCCGTAAAGACCGAGCCGAGGCGATAGCCCTCACGCCCCACGAACTGATGGCATGGGTAGAGATCGCCGTTCTCCGCGACGGCGTAGTACTCATGCCCCGCGCCGCAGCCCGCGAGGCGCTTTGCCACGCACGGCCCATGGTTGAGATCCATGTTGAAGTGGAAGAAGAAGAACCCCTTCCCCGCACGCACGCGGTCGAGATAGGTCTGCGTCAGGCGGTCATACTCCGCATAGATGCGCGGCAGATCCTCCTCCGTAAAGCCGAGCGGACTGTCCTTCAGCACGACCGGCTCCATCGAGAGGATGTCAAAGCCCGCCGCATTCATAGCAAGCACATCCTTCGTGAAGTCGAGATTCTCGTGCGTATACGTCCCGCGCAGGTAGTAGTCGTTGCCACCGCGCGCATCGACGAGCTTCTTAAAATTCCGCATGACCACATCGTACGTTCCATGTCCGCCCGCATCGGGACGCATCGCATCGTGCACCTCACGCCGTCCGTCCGCCGAGAGCACGACAGAGATATGGTTGTCGTTCAGCCACGCGATATTCTTGTCGGAAAGCAGCATCCCGTTCGTCGTGAGCGTCAGCTTGAACTCCTTGCCCGTCTCCTGCTCACGCTGACGCACGTACTCCGTCACCGCCTTCACCGTACTCAGATTCATCAGCGGCTCGCCGCCGAAGAAATCAATCTCACAGTGCTTGCGCGGACCACAGCCGTCAATGATAAAATCGACCGCCGCACGCCCCACCTCAGGCGACATCACCGCACGGTGCCCGCCATAGCTGCCGCCGTCGCCGAAACAATACCTGCATCGCAGATTGCAGTCCTGTGCCACCATCAGACACAGGGATTTCACCAATCCGCGCGACTTGAAGGTCGGCGGTACATCAATATCGGGGGCAAAGAGCGCCCCTGCCGCCATCAGCTCGTGCAGCTCGCCGAGTGCCTCGCGCAGATCCCCCTCAGGATAACGCCCCCTGAGACGTGCCACGACCGCATCATCGTTCGTCCCATCGAAGTCATCCATCATATCGTAAATCATCTCGTCGATCACGTGAACCGCACCGCTGTTCACATCGACGAGAATGTGCATACCGTTCTGCTTGAACTTATGCGTTCGGACTTTCATTTGTTCTCCTTCATAACCACTCTTGGGTAAGTGTTTGCGTGGAGTGTGCAAGGTATGCGTCTCCATAACATTTGCCACAACACACATACAAAAAGCCCCTCTCGCAAACGAGAAGGGCTGTGCCGATTTCCCCGTCTTACTTCGCGCAGGGCTGATTGCCCACCGTGCAGGAAGTCTTGCAGGCAGACTGGCAGGATGCCTGGCATTCGCCGCAGCCGCCCGTGTAGAGCGTGGACTGCATCGTCGGCTTGTTGACCGTCTTGATGTGCTTCATCCTTCATACCTCCTCAATCCATCGTTCTGAATTTATTCTATCGCATCATTCTTTATTATGCAAGCAGTTTTTACACGCCTGCCCACTCCGCATCCACGCGCTGAATATCCGCACCGAGTGCCACGAGCTTTGCCACGAGATCATCGTACCCGCGGTCGATGTGATGGATGTAGCCGACGCGCGTCTCATCCGGCGCCACGAGCCCCGCGAGCACCATCGCCGCACCCGCGCGCAGATCTGTCGCCCGCACAGGTGCGCCGCTAAGGAGAGCACCTCCTTCGACCGTCGCCGTCCGCCCGTCCACACGGATCCGAGCCCCCATGCGCACGAGCTCATCGACGTGCATAAAGCGGTTCTCGAACACCGTCTCCGTCACGACACTCGTCCCCTCGGCGACGGCAAGCATTGCCATGAACTGCGCCTGCATATCCGTCGGAAAACCGGGATAGGGCATCGTCTTGAGATCAATCGCCTTCATCGGGCGGTCGGCAGAGACGCGCACCCCTGCAATATCCTCCTCGATCTGTGCGCCCGCTTCCTTCAGTTTCGCAATGACGGGCTTCAGATGCTCGCTGATCGCGTTCTCGATGAACACATCACCGCGCGTCATCGCCGCCGCGACCATGTACGTCCCCGCCTCGATGCGGTCAGGGATGATCGTATAGTCCGCCGCGCGCAGCTCCGGCACGCCATCGATCTTGATGCGGTTCGTTCCCGCACCGCGGATGCGCGCCCCCATCACATTGAGATAGTTCGCGAGATCAACGATCTCCGGCTCGAGCGCAGGATTCTCAAGAATCGTCTGGCCCTCGGCGCAGGACGCCGCCATCATCACATTCTCTGTCGCCCCGACACTCGGGAAATCGAAGTAGATGCGCGCCCCCTTGAGCCCGTGCGGCGCACGCGCGTGAATGGCGCCCTGCGTGATCTCGATCTCCGCCCCGAGTGCCTCAAAGCCCTTTAGATGCAGATCGATCGGGCGCGTCCCAATGGCGCAGCCGCCCGGCAGGGAGATTTCCGCGTGTCCCTCGCGCGCAAGCAAAGGCCCCATGATGAGAAATGACGCGCGCATCTTGCGGACGAGGTCGTAGGGGGCTGCGACCGTCGCAATGTGTGTCGCATCGATGACCAGACGATGCTCCGATGCCGTGTAGTCTGCCGTCACGCCGAGGGCACGCAGCACCGCCGTAATCGTATAGACATCTTCGAGTGCAGGCACCTCATCCAGCACACTTTTTCCATTCGTACCGAGCAGTGCCGCCGCGATAATGGGCAGCACCGCATTCTTCGCCCCGCCGATCTTCACATGGCCGCGCAGGGGATGCCCTCCATGAATGACCAGTTGTTCCATTCGTCCTTATTCCTCAACCTTCAGCGACGCATGGATCACGTTCTCGATCACATACGGCGCATAGAATTTCTCGCGTTCGTCCTTCTTTTTCGGATCACCGAGCAACGTCACGCGCTTCGGCTCCTCGCGCTCTGCCGCGCGTGCCGACGCCTTTGCCGCAGCACGCATGCGCTTCTTCATTTCCTTTTCGGAGCTCGGTGCGGGTGCTGCCCCGGGCGCGATGATGATCTCATTGTTCTGCCCCTGCGCGGCAAGATCGTCCAGCTTCTCCGCCGTCGACTTGAACTTCTCCTCGTCGTCGGGGATCTCGAGCCCCGCCTGCGCGAGGAGTGCCAAGGGATTCACAGGGACGAAGCCGCCGCCGCGGATATCGAGGTTCAGCGTCCCCGCCGGCTGCGCTTTCGGCACACGATAGGGGATCGACAGCGTCTCCTCCGGCTTGCGATAGGGGCGGATCTTCGTCTTGAACGTCACCGTGTCGCCCGGCTTTACCACCAGCTTGTCCGGCACCGCCGAGACCAGAACGGCTGTCTGACGTCCGCCCGTGAGCTCCACATCCACATCGAGATCGAGAATATCGGACTCCTCCTGCGGATTCGTCACGATCATATTCATTGCCTGCAGCAGCTCCGTCACGGCGACCTGCCCGACATCTGCTGCGCTGTAGTACATATTGCGCCGCTCAAAGACGCCGCTGTCCACGGCATTCGTACGGATGGCAAAGCGGATGCGCGCCGTGCTGCTGCCAAGGGAATCCGACACGCGGCTCATTGCCGCATAGGCGATACTGCCCGAGAGCACGGGCAGGAAGTCCTCATCGTAGGCAATCTGCGCACCGAAGGTCTCCTCTGTGCCGAGCGCATCGTCCTTCACGTGAATACGAACCGGAACAGCGGTGGGGAACGTCCCGAGGATCCCCGCAACGCCCGTCTCGCGATCCTGATTGATGCGGCCGATCACACTGCCGATGTTCGCGATCTTCACGCCGTTGCTCTGCCCTGCGATCGTCCCGACCACATCGGCATCCGTCATGAAGTAGTTCACGTTGCCCTTGTGCATAAAGGAGTGACCGAATGCCAGCACCTTTTTGCCGTCCACCGCCGTCACCGTTCCCGTCGCGCCGATGCTGAAGTCGCCGTAGACAATGGCGACCCCAACGGGCTGACCGCCCGCAAGAACGGCATCATAGCGCGTGGGAAGGGGCGTATTGGCACTGACCGTTCCCAGCGGAAGGAAGGTACTGCCTGCGGGCATATTGTTCTCTAGATAGCGCAGCCCCGCCGAGCCAAACCCGCTCACAAAGAAGGCCGACTTCTCCTCGGTATCGTGCGCTTTCGCTTTCTTTGCTGCGGGAGATGCCGCGACTTGCCCCGTCGACGATTTTTCACCTTGGTCCGCGCTCTGCACAGCATCAGCGGCCGTGTCATGCGTGTCGTTCGCAGGCTTCTGCGTCTCTGCTTCCCCCGCACCATCTGCGGGCACTTCCTCTGACTTTTTCTCTCCGCGCAGGGCGGCGAGCGTATCACGCCACTCCGCCTCACGCTCGGCGCGTGTCATTTTCTCGACTTTTTTCTCGCGCTCGCGCAGTTCGTCCTTTTCCTTTGCCTTCTTGCGCTCCTCAACGGCGCGTACGACGTCCACCGTATCGATGCGTGTCTTATTCTTCGTATCGGGCATCGACCAGAGCGGAATCATGTCCTCAATCGGCGTGATGAAAAAGGTATAGGGGCTGAGATCCTTCAGCCCCGCTGCAAGCGCCCCCACGAGACGACCGTCCACATAGATCGGACTGCCGCTCATCCCCTGCAGGACGCCGCCGACGTGCTCGATGAAATTGCCGCTCGTCCGCGCCATAATCATCCGCTGAGAGCCCTTGCCCCCCTCCATCTGACCGACGATCTCCACGGGGAATGTGCGCACCTCGCCCGTCGTGTCGAGCACGGTATACGCCGTTCCCTGCATCCCCTCCGTCACCTCATTGTACGGGAGAATCGGAGGCATCGCAAAGGACGGCGGTGCGTAGAATTGTACCGCCAGCGCAAAAAGAGATGCCGCCGCCAGGCGCTTCCAGTTATATCGCAAAATGTCACCTCAAAATATAGTACCGTCATATTATCTGCCCTATTGTAGCATACACAGAGATATTTCGCTAGTGTTTTCGCGTGCATCCACAGCAGGACTGCACACAATAGAAAAGAGCCGCTGCACGAAGACCAAACCATCTTCGTGCAGAGACTCTGTATCGTACCCCTTATAGTTTGAACCGCTCCACCTCGCGCTGGAGGTCGGTCGCTATCTCTGCGAGGCCCTCACTCGCCTGTGCGATGTCCTCAAGAGCATTCGTCTGTGTCTCCACCGACGCGCTGCCCTCTTCGGTCGTCGCGGCATTCTCCTCGGCGAGTGCGGAGAGGTTCTGCACCACATCCGAGATGGACGCGTGCTTCTCGCCCATCGTCTTTGCCGATGCGTTCAGCTTCTTGACCACGTCGCCCGTCTCCTCGACCGCCTCAGAGATACGGTCGAAGCACTCCTTCGTGCTCTCAAGCCCCTGATGCGACTCCGAGGCGAGCTTCGTCGATACGTGCATCGTGTCCACCGCCTGCTGACTCTTCGTCTTCAGCTCGTGGATGATGCCGCGGATGTCGTCCGTAAAGCTCGAGCTCTGCTCGGCGAGCTTGCGGATCTCCTCCGCCACAACGGCGAACCCGCGTCCGGCCTCGCCGGCACGCGCCGCCTCGATGGCAGCGTTGAGCGCGAGGAGGTTCGTCTGGTCGGCGATGCTCTGGATCATCGTACTGGACTCGTCGATCTTGTCCGCGCCCTGATTCGTCTCCTCGACGACCTTGGCAACCTCCTCGGTCGCTTTGAACATCTCCTCGGCGCGACCGAGCAGATCACTTAGGATCTCCGAGCCCTCCGCCTTGCGGTCGCTGATCTTCTGCGTCGTCTCGTTGAGGACTCCGACGATGCGCTTCGTCTCCTGCTCGATGCGCAGCACTTCACTGAGATGATCGGCTGCCTTCTGCGTATCCTCCGCCTGACTCGTCGCCCCCTCGGCGATGTTCTGGATCGCCTTCGAGACCTCCTCGGAGCTGTGCGCCGTCGTCTGCGTGGTCGCCGTCAGTTCCTCACTCGTCGCCGCCACAGACTGCGAGGAGGAGTTGATCTTGCCCATCGTTGCACGCAGATTGTTCGCGAGCTCGGCGAGATCCGCCGTCATTACACCGATCTCATCCGCTCTGCCGAGATAGCCGCGTGCACGTACATTCGCGGGATTGTCCGCGCGCAGATCGAGGCGGGCAAAGTTCTCCACCACGCCCTGCAGATCGCTCATCGGTGTCGAAATCCGCTTGGTGACAAAGGAGATCAGCACCGCCAGAAGCAGGAGAATACCGATGATGCCAACGGCGATAAGGATATAGATCATGTGGTGCGCCACAGCAGTGAACACATCATAGTTCGTCGCGGAGCCGATGCCCCACTGCGCCGTAACGCCGTCAAAGGAAATCGGTGCATACACATAAAGTGTTTCGTTGCCGGTACTGGAGGAGTTCTTGCGAATCGTGAAGGGATGCTCTGCCGTGCTTTTAAAGACATCCTCGCCCTTAATGCCCGACAGCTCATAGAGATTCTTCATCACCACGCTGTCATCCCGACCTTGAGCGACAATGCCGCCCTTCTGCCCGAAGAGAACATAGTACTGATCGTCTGAACTGAGTTTTTTCAGATCGCCCTGGAATCCCCCCATGTCGATGTCGACGAGAATCGTGCCGAGGAACTTTCCGTTCTGGACGATCGGGTAGGACAGCGCCGCCGCCATATAGTGCTCCCCATCGGCCGTCGTAAAGGCGTAGGGATCGGTGAGCACAGGCTTCATCGTCTTCTCTGCCGCCGTATACCACTCCGCCGTCTCATAGCCAAAGAGCGGCTCGATGCGGTCCGGCCAGACAAAGGGAAGCAGACGTCCACTCGCATCCGAGTACTCCGTATTCACCATCTCGGCATCCTTGCCGTCAAACGCATCCGGCGCAAAGCAGACACCGACGCCGAGGATGCCGGGTGTCGCCGCCACGGACTCCTTGAGCACCTTGACGACTGCATCGCGGCTGCGTGCCTCCGGTGGTGCCTGCAGAATGTCCTGAATGCGAACCTCGGTAATCGCAGCTGCCTGATACGCCTTGTCATAGCGCAGCTCAACTGCAGCCGAGATGCTTCTGAGTTCCTGAAAGCGCTCCGCCTTCGCACGCTCTTCGAGCGTTCCGAAGGTCATGTAGCCGACAATCCCCAAGATGATCGCCATGACGACCACAACGCTGACAGCTACGATACAGTTGATCTGGAAGCCGATGCCCCGCCCTTTGGCGACGCTCCGTAACTCCGTTCCCGCTGGCATAAATACCCCCTCTTTCCTTTCTTAGACCGCCAAAACAAATGCGCACCGGTGTGGTGCACATTTGCCTCAGACGCTCCATCGTCAAGCAAAATCCCCCGGTAAGAAGCATCCATATTGCTTCTTTTGTCCTGCAAGTATACCACAGAGAATTTCATTCGGAAAGAGTTTTTACTATATTTTTTTAATTTATCTGACCAATTTTTCATATAATTCTAGCGATATGAATCTTATTCACGACGCAGTGCCGAGGACTCAGTCGCACCAAGCGTCTGCTCCAGCGCCTCCAGCGTCTGCTGCTTGCTCTCGCGTCCGAGAAGGAGCACCGTTCCCGAAATCACGGCAAAGACCGCCGCGAACATCATAAAGATGCCGCTCATAGGAAAGGCACTCGCAAGCATCACGCCGACAAGCATCGGTGCAATCATGCCGCCGATGCGGCCGAAACCTGCCGCCCAGCCGCTGCCAAGCGCACGCATCGCCGTCGGATACTGCTCGGGCGTATAGGTATAGATAACGCCCCATGCGCCGAGATTAAAGAAGCTCATCGCCGCGCCCCAGCCGAGGAGAGCGGAGACATCGCCTGCATTGCCGAAGAAATAGCTGCACACGCCGCTGAGTAGGAGAAAGAGCCCGAGCGTATAACGGCGGCCGATCACATCCACGAGATATGCCGCTGCATAGTAGCCCGGCAGCTGCGCAAGTGTCATGATGAGGACGTACTCGAACGTCTTGACAATGGCAAACCCCTGCGCAAAGACCATCGAGGGCAGCCACATAAAGATGCCGTAGTAGCTGAACACAATACCGAACCATGCGAGCCAGAGCATCACTGTGCGGCGGCGCATCCCCTTCGACCAGAGCGCGGAAAATCCCGGTGTCTCCACCTGCTCTGCCTGCACACGGTGCGGAGCAAGCTGATCGAGGAAGGGACGCTCCGGCAGACGAAGTTGGCGCTCGATATCGCGCACAATCGCCTTTGCCTCATCCACACGCCCCTTGGCGAGGAGATAACGGATCGACTCGGGCATGTGCAGGCGCAGGAGGAATACATAGAGCGCGGGCAGTGCGCCAATAAAGAACGCCGCCTGCCAGCCAAAGACAGGGATGAGGAGGTAGGCAATGCATGCCGCCACAAGCCAGCCAAGCCCCCAGAAGCTCTCAAGGAGCACAATGAAGCGTCCGCGCAGCCGTGCCGGCGCATACTCGCTCATCAGCGTCGCTGCAACGGGCAGCTCGCCGCCCAGACCGAAGCCGACGAGAAAACGGAACACGAGCAGCGACTCATAGTTCCACGCGACGGCACAGAGCCCCGTCGAGATACTATAGAGGAGAACCGTGATCGTAAACACCTGCTTGCGGCCGATGCGATCGGCAATCGTTCCCGCAAGCACCGCCCCAAGTGCCATGCCGATCAGCCCAATCGAGCCGATCCATCCCACCTGTGCCGGCGTGAGACTCCACTCGCGCGCCAGTACCGGCAGGACAAAGGCGATCAGCCCCGTATCCATCGCATCAAACAGCCAGCCAAGCCCGGTGACAACGAGCAGCTTGTACTGGAATCTGCCGAGCGGCAGATTTTCCAGACGATCCAGAATCATTGAACGTACCTCCCGAAGAAATCATGGACTTCTTTCATTGGATTAAGGAAGCACTGATAAATTCGGTACAACCATCTTGACGCATCTTTTTTGCCCGCACTTCGGCGGAAAATCCTCCACAGAGCACCACTCTGCGTCCGGTTTTCCACCTCGTTCGGACGAAAAAATCTACGCCAATCTGGCAGACCTCATTTTATCAGTGATTCCTTAAAAAAGATAACTAGCACATATTATAGTCAAAGAATACTGACGATACAAGATTCTTTTATGATTTTTCCTCAGAATCTTCCTTTTTTCCGCTCATAAAAACACCGTAGCCCGTTACGCCGAACCCAATGCCGACAAAAAGATAGGCGACCGTACTGTAAACGACATCCTTCTTGTTATTGGCAGAGATCGCCGCCGCTGCTTCCTGTGCATTCGAGGCTTCCCGTGCGAGTTCCAGATTCTCAGCCATCGGATCGGGCGAGAGATGCAGCAGGAGCAAGCCAATGCCAAGCGACATTAAGCCGAACAGAATTACTGTGAGTTTCTTCTTCATCATATCCCTCCATATATAGCAAAAGGGACTCGTGAATCATCACGAATCCCTCTCTCTTGCGGCAACTACCTACTCTCCCACGTCGTCTCCAACGAAGTACCCTCGGCCT
>ERZ773046.1649-NODE-1649-length-12316-cov-7.804502_pt1 | contig 12316 bp, 9 predicted proteins | sample MGYA00580634_ERZ773046 | MGnify/ENA primary metagenome ERZ773046 (study PRJEB29015, sample SAMEA2738127) | human oral metagenome | biome: human oral; feature: human-associated habitat; material: saliva | place: China | collected 2159 ... | reverse complement strand
GGGCCAGACGCCTACCAGGAGCGCAACCCGCGCCTGCCCTTCGAGGAGGTCTATCGGGTGCTATGAGCCCAGCGGGTCGATCGCGCCCAGGCCTCGGGACCGGGCGGCGTCGGCGAGGCGGGCGTCATGAGTGAGAACCGTGACCGGGTGGCGAGGGTCGTCCAGCAGCGTCGCAGTCGCCAGGTGAATGGCATCGAGAGACTTCAGCTCACCAGTCAGGGCGCTGGCGCGCGCAATGACATCCGGGCCGATCTCGACGAGCTCCACCCCCGCGATGAACTCATCGACCACGTGGATATCGAAGTGCTCCCGATGCGCCGCCCGAGCCATCTCCACCGTGAGCAGACAGGAGGAGACCAGTCCCTCGGTGGCGTGCGCATCCATGATGAGCTGCGCGGCCTCATCGGCTCCGGGCTGCCCGAGGAGGGAGAGCAGCGCCACCGAGGTGTCGAGGTAGATCACCTGTCCTCCTCGCGCTCACCGAGGAGGAACTGCTCCAGGTCGAAACCCTCAGGCACCCCCCACCGCCTGGCGGGCAGCGCCCAGTCGTCTGCGGCTCGACGGACCTTGCCCTCACGGACCATCCGCCCGTACCAGGTCTCGTCATCACGGATCGGGACGATCTGGGCGATCGGGCGGCCACGGTCGGTGACCGTCACAGGAACACCAGTGGACTCGACCTCACGGTAGACCCGCCCGGCCTGCTGATTGACCTCCCGCAGTCCGACAGTCCTGCTCCCCGGAGAAACCGGGTCACCCACTGCACTCATGACACGAGAATACGACAAATGTTCTACATGTACTACGTTGTGGCTGTGGGGTCGGAGGCGGGATCGAAGGCGAGGCCGAAGGCTCGAGACTCAGCGTCAGCCCCGCCCGCCGCTACGGCCGGACGATCGAACTGTCGTCACTGACGTAGGCAACTGCAAGCCGATGCGTCCAGGCCATCTGGCCGACGATCTTGACGAGCGCGTCCGCATCCGACCAGCCGACACCGATGTAGATGTAGTCCGCGCCGATGGTGTAGTCGGCGACCGGCAGCCCTTCGGCCTCCCGCTCCTCGAGCTCCTCCTCGCTCAGCGCATCGGGGCCGTTGAACGGTGGGAAAGCGCGGATGAGGTCGCGGTAGAAGGACCTGATCGCCGGGGTACAGCCCTCGGTGGTGTAGTAGTCGCGCGGCTCCTCCCACCGGGAGACCTGTTCCCACCACTGCGGGAAGTCCTCGTCTGAGACCGCCGCCGGCTCGAAGATCAGGATGTCGTAGCTCATGCCCCGAGGCTAGTAGCGCACCCACCGCCCGACCATGGACACCGCTCCCCACGGCGGCCTCCTCCATCTGCGAATGCCAGCCTGGTGGCGGACAGCCCCTCATCCCGACGACCGCAGTGTTACGAGCCTCAAAAGGCCCAACAACGCTGGACTTCGACGCCGAGTATCATGAGCAACATGTCAATTCGTCCACCTCACCATAGGTCATTCTCATAAAAGGGGGACCCATGGCTTCACAGCCGACAAGCCGCACCACTCGCACATCCTCAAAAAAACTAGTGCCCACCGTCGTTCAGGCGGCCACGGACCTCCTGGAGAACAAAGGCGTGCAGGCGGTAACCATCCGCGCCGTGGCAGCGCAGGCACACGTGTCGCCGGCCAGCATCTACAACCACTTCGGGGACAAGCAAGGCATCCTCGATGCTATCGCCGAGCAACACTTCTCCGTCATGGTCAGTCAATTGCGCGAGATAGCCGAACAAGATCCTAAAACTCGCCTCCGTCAAGCAGGCATCGTCGTTCGCCAACTCATGCTGGCCACCCCTCAAGCCTATGAACTGATGTGGGTCACTCGCCCGGGACCTGCCGCTCACGATGCTTTCACGCAACTCATCCACATCGTCCAGTACGGGCAAGTGGCAGGTGTCTTCATCAAAGATGACCCAAGAAAACTAGCTGAAGCAATATGGGCCAGCGTTCAAGGCGCGATATTCATTGAATGGCAGCACCAATCCGCTGCGCGAAGCTCTTCCGATCACGTAACAACACTCGACGACGATGCCTACAATATTCTTCTAGACGTCGTCATTCGCGGAATAAGCCGAAGTTGATGTCACCGCCTCATGGCAAGATATAGATAACCATCCAGGTCAGAAACGGGGTGTGCGGGGCTCCCGACTAAGGCGATCGAGAGCCCCGCACGAGAGTAGATCGAAACTCGATCTACTTGCGGACGAGTTCCTCTTCTCGACCGCGTTGACCGAGGAACCTCCAGATCACCTCGGCCAGCTCCATATCGGAGTCCAGGACGGCCATCCGAAAACGACCACACCCATTCTCCTTGTCTGCGTTCGCCACGGCGGGACGGGAAAGCAGACGCAAGCCTTCTTCAGGAGAGTCGGCTGCCGCCAGGTGCAAGCTCGTCGACATTGATGCCAATTCGCCATCCGACTTCTCGTCATATGAGAGTACTGTGCCATAGACGCCCACGCTGTACCCAAACTTCCGACCTGACTGAGCAACAGTAGCTTGCTCACTCCAACCGGAGTCGTTTTGAGGAGTGGCCATCGTCTCGAGCACCCAACCAGCATTCGCCGAGTTACTGAATCCTCCGTCATGTTCGACCTCTGAAACAGTCTTCACCTCAACAACAGCCAAGACCTCCTCTGGGTGCTTCCGCGCCCACTCAAGAGAGCGCACGAGCATAACGGAAGCGTTACGGCCTTGAGACGCCAAGCCTGCAGCTCGATGCACACGGGACCTCGACGCAAAAGCGGAACCCACGATCATCTGATCGCACTCCCCTGCATCAAGATAGCGAGCTGCGAGGTCAACAGACGCCGCAAACGATGCTTCTCCGGCATCCAAGACCATTGATGGCCCACGAACATCGAAGACATTAGCAAGACGGCCGGCAACAATGTTGTCCATATACCCCGGCAGAGACGCCTCTACTGTTGCAGGAATAGACGAGGCAATCTTTTCAACACCAGAGACTACGGTTTCGATGTCTCGACTGTCCACACTTTGAGTGGAACGCAGCGCTGAAACAACTTCAGGAAGTCTGATCTTGAACGACCGACGAGCGAGAACCTCAAGACCCGCAGGCTGCCCTAGCACTATCCCACAACGATCCGGATCAATCTGCCTTTCAGCAAGCAAGCGCCTTGTCGCCTCCAGGGCCAGACGCTGTGCGCCATCCATATGCGGGACCAGGACCGGAGGAACCTTAAAATAGCGCCAGTCGAAGTCAATGTCGTCATCAAGAAGTGTACCATTGTCCATGGCGGTCGCCTGACAGCGCCCGGTAGCGACAATAGCTACGGCTCGGCCGTTCCCGGATGGCCGCACAGCGTCAGACTCCGTTCTTACGAGATTGGCGTGGTACTGCTTATCAAACTGCTCAACGCAGACCGACGAGTTCACTCCACCAAAACCGAATGCATTGACCAGCGCTCTACGAGGCCGGGAGTCACTAACAGGCCACGTAGCAGGCTCTCGATGAAGAGCAAAAATGTCGGGATTCTCCCTGATGAGCTTGTGAGGCGTCTTCACGCCATGAACAGGCGCGAAGCACTCATGCTGCATGCATAGCAGAACCTTAACGAGATTAGCTATGCCTGCAGCCGGAAAACCATGCCCCGTAAGTGACTTAACCGACCCTAAAGATACTGGACCTGAGCAACGACCGGAAGCGATTTCCTTGACAGAAAGCAGCTCCTCCGTATCTCCCGCCTTTGTTCCAGTTGCATGCGTCTCGATATGATCGATATCATCAGCAACGAAGTTACCGCCCGCCATTGCATGCCTCATGGCCGACACCTGGCCTCGCATGTTAGGGGCATATATTGCCCTACCACGACCATCAGTACGAGTCGCGCTACCACGGATCACTCCATATACCGTCATCCCATGCTCTAGTGCATAGGCTAACGGGCACAGCAGCACGGCTCCAGCACCCTCACCGGGAACAAGCCCCGAAGCGTTCTCATCCAAGGGTGTCGAGTCAGTTTCCGAGAGACCACCAATTTTGGAGAAGCTGACGTTTCCTGTGATCGCCATGTTCGCCATTGCCCCAACGGCAAGAACAAAAGGAGAGGTACGATCATGTAGATAACGAGCAGCCGCGTCAACGACCAGCAAACCGGATGCACAAGCTCCATCGACAACAAGAGCCCTATCTTGCAAACCAAGTAACGTGGCGACCGGATGCGCAAGAGCAGACGGGACCACTCCGGCAGAATCGGCATTAGCATCCACTACCGGAAATGAATGATCGAGGCTGGCCTCGTAGGGCCGACGTTCTTCAGGGTCCGGAACAGCCTCTTGGAGAGCGAGCCTGGCGATCTCGCCAAGAACCTCATGATCGTACGCCTCATCGGCCAGCATGTTTCCCACAATGAGAGAAATTTCCTTCAGCCTGCTGTCTCCCGGCGCCATCCCTGCCATGCCGAGTGCCTGAATCGCTGTATCTAGAATGAGCATTTGCGTGCGATTGAGTTTTTCAACCGCTGCGTAGGAGCACCACCTACCGGGACGTACAGTAAAGTCGTCTAACAGCCCCCCAAGTCCACAATACGTGCGCTCTGGTGCAGTGCGGTCGGCATCTAGATACCCACTGTAGTTCCATCGCTGATCGCGCGAGCTTTTAATTCCACTACGCCCCTGAATAATGGTGTCCCAGTACGACTCCGCACCATTAGAACCACCGGGGAGATCGCATCCAAATCCAATAATTGCAAGAGAAGAGTATGACATAGACATAATCAGATCCTTGGAGAAGTAGTGTTGCTAAGAATATCCGCAGGTTCAGGCATGCTGCCGATCGCAGTCAGGCGAATATGCTCGCCGCTGCAGAGCAGGTAGCCGTTTTCGTCAACGATATCGAGCCGCATGTCAAAACCATCCTCATAGTCTTCGAGAACAGTCATCTTTCCGAAGCAACGCTCGCGCACCTGAGGGCAGCGATACATTCGCGCATTCTTCATTTGCGTCGGAACAACATACTGGCCATTGCGCCACAGCTGCCGCATCAGGGCGAACCTTCCAACATTGTCAACGAGAATCGGGTTGCACCGGAAGTTCGGATCGGCGACATCAGAGAACAGTCCTGGGATCCCCGGAATCTGAAGTTCCCCGACCACTATGTTCTCATCGACAAGAAAGGCGCTATTCAGGTAGCGGAACGTTGGCCCGAATGATATGAAGCTATCAGTCAGTGCATAGTACTTATCAATGTCAAACTCACCGATCACATCATCGAAGATATGCTCAACGTCAAGCACAGGCTCTTTAGCTGATACTGGCTCGTCAAGGAGACGGAATGTAGCGCTCGACTGTGGTCTTCTTGGATCGAGCACATATCCGCCCGGTGTACGGAATACAGAAGTCAATTCCGTGTCGATCCGCTTTTCATCCACACGTTTAGCGTCAACATGGATCGTCACACGATCCCGATCTCTGCATTTAAGGAATGTCTGGAGATCAAGTTGATCGAGTTCAATTCCGGCATACTGGTCGCCAGCAAGCAGGAGCGCGGTTTCAATCTGGGTCTCGAAATGCAGCACCCCAGGAAAGGTTGCGGTTCCTTTAACCAGATGATCAGGAAGATAGCGATCACGCTCAGTCCACAGGACTCGAGTCGTTTGAAGCCCCGACTCAGTAGTCTCAGCATAATCAACCATGGGGAACGAGCTCCGGTTGACAATCATTCCAGACTTATCCATCAGCGCACTCAGCTGCGTACCACTCTTCGTCAGCTCCGGCACCTGAGCAGCAGGACGATTTTTTCCAAGCTCCCCAAAGTAGAGCACTTCAGGATTCGCCGTCCCAAGCTCTATCTCATCGATGAAGTGGCGAACTCCATCGGCGACAGACATGTATGTCATACCACGCTCGTTTGCCTGAACTGAAACGACTTCAGGATTAGTCGCCATTCCTACCTCACCCCAAGCGGTCCATTCCATGGTGATGAACGGGATGGTACGAGGATTTTGCGACTGCGACCGAGACATGATGTGTGCCATCTGCGCCAGCAGTGAGGCGCCGGCAGTGTAATCCGACTGGCCGTCCATACCAAATCGCCCAGAAATAGATCCGAAGGATATAAAGGCGCTTAGATCATCCTCAGCTGTGGCCCTCAGGAGGTTCTGAAAACCTCGGGCTTTCACAGCTATAGCCTTGGCGGTCTTCTTGAGAGACTTACGAGGTATGGCACCGAATGACTCAAGGCCGGCTCCGTGCACAATGGCGCCGATCTTTCCGAACCTGCTACGAGCTTGGGCCATCGCCTTGTCAACCTGATCTGGATCAGACACGTCGCATACAAGGTAGTGAATCTTGTCAGTGCGAGAGTCAATGTCGGCCAGATTAGTGACAAGCTGACGAGTGTAAGTGATTCTCCTGTATTCGTCGGAGAGCTCGGCGACGCTTGCCTCCGGACGTCGAGTTCTCCCCTGACGCATCACTTCAGCACGGGCATTTGCCCAGTCCTCGTCACTGTAGGCCAACCATGGTTTCATCTCCGGATCGTCGGGGTCTGAGCGCCCAAGGAGGACAACTGGAATGTTTCGCTGCTCTGCCAAAGCCAGCGCGCACTCACGGACGATGCCACGGGAACCACCAGACATCACAACGCAAGAGTCTGTCGAAAGGGACTGCCGTACTGCGCGGTCAGAACTCGATACTGGCACGGGAAGAACGCGTACCGTATACCGATCTCCTTCAATATAGCCTATCTCGATTTCTTCATTCACAGCCTTGTGAGTCAACTCGGTTCTGAGAGCACCAGCCAACGAACTAGGTTCAACCACGTCAAAGTCGACAATTCGAGTATGCATCTGCCTCAGTTCGAGAGCCAAGGTCTTGACAAATCCTGCGGTCAGTCCGCCGATAGGATCGCCGACGGTTCGCAAGTCCATCCCTGACATACCACCACTGGACGTCACCGAGATCCATGACGCATGCTCTCCATGTGACTGCAGGGTCTCATAGGTTGCTTGAGCAACGCTGAATACGGTTGTGTACTGGCCTTCAACATCTTGCCACCAGGCGTCACCCTTGGACAGTATGTCGGCGTGCGGACGCAGGACGGATAGATCCACGACGGTAGACACTCGGCGAAGACGATCCGAGGAAGTCAGACGTTTGATAGTCGCTTCCGACGCATCCCCGGGAATCTCGATGACTGTCAAGCTCAGTTCTTCAAGAACTTTCCTCACGGCATCATTGACAGACTGATCTGCCGCTGTTACTAGGATAGCGTCACCGGGGAGAATTGTACGCTCAGCTCCAAGAGACTTGATCCGAACCGACTGAGGAACGTATCGATGTGCAGTTCGGGAGGATTCGTCTTCGTACCTGATAGTGACTGAGTCCAGTTGGGCGTCGGATGCTCCGGCTTCCGTCCGCTGAGCATCAGCAACCTCGACGTTCTGGGAGCCGACCAGCACCTCAGCGATATCAGACACGCTCAAGGCCTGACTGAAGTCCAGCTCCTTGACGTCCACACCGAGCACCTCACCGACGTGCCCCACAACCTCAACACGCTTGACCGAGTCAATCCCCAGATCCGCCTCCAGATCCAGATCGGCCTCAATCAGCTCAAGCGGATACCCCGTACGCTCAGCAAAAGCCTCACGCAAGGCAGTACACACCGCATCCATGTCAACACCGGCACCATCCCGAGTCTCCTCAACGACTCCAGACCCCGGCGCCTCAAACACCTCACCCTGAGCATCAACAACCTCGACGTCTGTGGGCGCCACACTTCCAGAGCGAATCCAGGACAATGCTGTGAGAACATCTCGCGTGCGATCAGCATGAGCAGGCCCGTAGTCGAGATGCGTAACGGAGACATCACCAAGATTGATTTGAGAAGACACGAGTTTACTCAGCACAGAACGCGGGCCACAGTCAAGATACATGTCGACCCCGGCATCCTGAGCGACCTTGAGACTGTTACGGAAGTCAAATTGAGTGATCAGCTGAGCGGCAAGAAGACTCGGGAGCGCCTCAAGTGAATCAGAATCGACATATCCCCCGAATACCGATGAGACGACCGGCGTCATCGGAGCAGTCCAGGAGTACTGCTTAAGACGCTCCTCAAAAGGAGCGACCGCCTCGGCAAGAACCGCGCTATGGAACCCAACACCGATAGGAAGCAGTGTTGAAGATACACCTGAGCGCTTCAATTCCTCACGGCAGGATATAACCAACTCGTGCTCTCCGGATACGACGACCTGTCGGGGACTGTTAATCACTCCCACCGAAATCGCCCCGCGCGACGCATGCGCGGCAACAGCACGTCGCACGACGGCAATTTGCGTATCATCATCAAGAAGCACTGCCAACATGGCTCCACGGCGATCTTGAGGGATATCTGCCACGCATTCAGCGCGATCAATGACCATTCGAAGGCCCGTCTCCGCAGTCAGAACACCCGAACATACCAACGCCGCATACTCGCCAAGACTGTGCCCCACGAGAAGACTGGGATGCAGCGAGCACTCCTCCGCCATCAGAGCCCCACCTAAAGCGGCGGTGAAGATCGCCGGCTGAGTCACACAGGGATGCTCGATCGGAAAACGTGCATTGCCGCGCACCGCGTCGGTGAGCCGAAAACCGCAGCGCTCATTAACGACCTCATCGGCCATTTCAATCAATTTTCCCGCGGAGGACGAGCCCTTCAGATAGGTGTCGAACATCGTAGATGAATGAGTCCCATGACCCGGGAAGAGGAATCCAAGCCCGCCGACAACGGATTGCGTGTCACTAACAAGCACTCCCGCCTGCCTTAATTCCCTGATCATGTCCTTTTCATATGCCTGGAGGTTGGCTTCCATGATACGCCCTTTCGCGCGTAGTACTTTCTTCTATTCACTCACGCCGGACCTGGCGCGGCTCAGCTGGGCGAGTCGAGGAATATTCGCCCATAAACACAAGTATGTTTCCCGATCTCCTTTCAGACGCTACTCTGACGACCCCTGGGCAGGGCAATTACTGCAATGAGTGCCCCAGCCCACGCCACACAAGCCACTACCCAGCCTGCCTGATGAACCGTATCCATAAAGGCGTTGACAGCAGCCTCCTTAAAGAGGCCCTGAACAGTTTCCGGCATGTACTTCGCTACTGTCATCGCGGCGGTGATCGAGTTGCCTGCCTGATCGAGAGCCTGTTGCGGCATCAAACCGGACACCGCCGAATTCAGGGAATCTGAGAACTGAGAGGCGACAATAGATCCCAGAACAGCCACTCCAAGAGTCCCCCCGATTTCCCGGGTGGTGTCATTCATGGCGGAAGCGGCCCCGACCTGATCCTTACGTACCACGCCCATGATTGCACTCGTCGCAGGCGCCTGGACTAGCGCAAGACCAGCAGCCATGACCACCATTGCAGGAACGATCATCTGCCAGTACGCAGAATCAGCCTCCAGGACTGTAACTCGCCAGAATCCCAGGCCCATAATTCCCAGACCGGCTCCGACGACCCATCCCGGCCCCAGCCGACGTGAAAGAACTGAAGCGATCGGCGAAACGACTGCCATCACAATAGCAAACGGCAAGGTCGCCACACCGGCCATCAGAGCGCTGTAACCCCGCACGTCCTGGAAGTACTGCGTGATGATGAAGATGAATCCAAAGAGGGCGAAAAATGCTGCGGCAATCGACACGGCACCTGCGGAGAACTCCCTGCGGAAGAATAGACGGACATCAATCAGGGGGTGCGGCCAATGCAGTTCCCAAGCCACAAGTGCAGACACACAGATGGCGCCAACAATGAAGGCCGTTGTCACAGCCCCTGAGGTCCAGCCACGATGAGGCCCCTCGATGATTCCCCACACCAGCGCCCCTACTCCGATGGCGGACAGAATAGCGCCCACTACATCAAACCGTGCCTTTTCGCTGGAACGGGACTCGGGCACCGCCACAAGCACGGCAGGAACAGTGATGAGAGCCAGCGGCACATTAACCCAGAAGATAGACTCCCATGAAAAGTGCTCTAGCAGAAGACCGCCAAGGATTGGCCCCAGGGCGATGCCAAGCCCGGAAGTCGCCGCCCACAGTCCCACTGCCAGACCCTTTCGTGGAGAACCTTCGAAGGTAGTCATGATGAGTGAGAGCGTGGCGGGATAGATGAGTGCAGCGCATATGCCAAGTAGCGCACGGCACGTTGTCACCGCATCCAAGGTGGTGCACAGCGCCGTTGCGCCACTCACCACGCCGAACGCGGCCAGTCCAATGACCAGAACGCGCCGACGCCCTATGCGGTCACCCAGGTGGCCTGCAGGCAGGAGCAGGCAGGCGAAGGCCAAGGTGTAGGCATCAACGATCCACTGCAGCCCAGTGGTTGATGCATTGAGGTCACGCGCGAACGTAGGGATGGCGACATTGACGATGGTGTTGTCAATGACTACCAGCAGCTCGGCCAGGCACAGCGCAGCCAGAGCTGCTGCACGAAGACCACGCCCTCGACTCGGCGCCTGCGCACGCCTAACGGGCGTCTGCGACACAAGCGGCGCCTGAAGCATGCCCGTTGACTGGGGGGCGATAGGCGGAGGTGGAACGACTGAAGTCATGAGGCTCCTCGATTCGTAGAACGATGTTCCAGTAGGATGTAACAATGTTCTACACTAATGGACACTTGCTCCACAACCCCAACCCACCGATCACCACATACTGAGACGAAAGTTGGACACATGGCCTCTGATCAGCACAAACGCCCTCACAAGCGCACGTCAACCCAGCTGCTGACATCCAAAGTGATTCATGCCACGACGGAGCTGCTGGAGGAGAACGGCCCGCAGGCTGTCACTATCCGCGCCGTTGCCGCCCGCGCTCAGGTCGCCCCGATGAGCGTCTATAACCACTTCGACGACAAGCAAGGACTGCTCCATGCCGTCGTCGAGGAACGCTTCGCCATCATGACGCGCGCCCTGCGCGACATCTCCGAGTACGATCCCCTTGCCCGGCTCAGGAAGGCCGGCACGATTGTTCACGAGCTCATGCAGGCCAACCCGCGCTGCTACCAGTTCATGTGGACTACCCAACCAGGCCCTGAGGCCCGCAACGCCTTCACCCAACTGATTGAGATCGTCAGATACGGTCAAGCCGCCGGCGCCGTCATTGATGTCGAGGCCCACTCCCTCGCCAATGCGATCTGGGCCTGCGTCCAAGGCGCGTTCTCAGTGGAATTCCTTTACGGGGCAAGGGATTCCACGTCCTCGGACCGGGTCACTCAGGTCAACTACGACGCTCTCCTGGACCTGATTGAACGAGGTGTCAGAACCTCGGACGATCGCAGCACATGACAGCGACCACCGCGAGTACGAGTCCGTTACTGCGCCGCCACCTCCCGTTCATCGCGGGATACCCGTCCCGTCCATGGACCACGAATCCACCTTTGTCAACGAATCGCACCGTAGAGAGGCGGAAGTCCCGCGTGGGAGCCCCCATCGAGACGAAGGCCTTGGCGGCCGCCTCCTTGGCACACAGAAGCGCCACGAGTGCATGCGCATCATCCGGCAAGCGATCAGCGGGCATGACCAGTGCCCGAGCGACGTCGGCACCGAGCGCTCGATCGGGCTCCGCATCGATACCCAGCGCGCTCACCTGCGACCTCATTCCAACGGCTGCGGCACGCAGACCCGGACAGTGAGTAATGGAGCCGATCACGCCCTCGGGCCAGCACGGCTCTCCGTGAGCCCCGGAGAGTACAGGCCCAGAAAAGCCAATCTGCTCCATCGCATCGTGCGCCAGTCGACGCCCTGTCGCGAACTCCGCGGCTCTCGTAGGGGACGAGCGCGCAACCCGAGCAGCTTCTCCGGGCAGAAGCGTCAATCGCGGATCGGACGGGAAGTCGTCATCGCCCCGGGACTCGGCGCACGACACCCCTCGAGGGCACAGATCACCGAAGAGCAAGTCCTTATCTACCATCACTGAGCTCTCGACGATCGCTCTGCGGGAACTCCACCCCGTACCTGCGCCCCGGCACCGTCAGTCCCCGCGCACCTGCACCAGCGTAGCCGTAGCCGGGATCTCCCCACCGGCGATTGTCGCGGGCCCGATCGGCGAGCTCATCGTGCGAACCTCTGGATGTCACCCAGCGACGCGGGGCAGTCACGCTCGGCCAGGTCATCATTCTCCCCAGCCTACGCCGGGCGGTAGGTGAAGCGGTCCCAGCCCAGGGCCTCGATGCGCTCGGCCATGCGCTCGCACATCCCGTCCCAGCCGGGCGCCACGACGTCGAACTCGCCGCTCGTCCCCTCCGAGCGGGCCTGCTGGAGGGCATAGACCCGAGCCCCCGCCGCATGCACCCGCCGGGCCACCTC
>ERZ773046.1640-NODE-1640-length-12338-cov-7.383620_pt1 | contig 12338 bp, 10 predicted proteins | sample MGYA00580634_ERZ773046 | MGnify/ENA primary metagenome ERZ773046 (study PRJEB29015, sample SAMEA2738127) | human oral metagenome | biome: human oral; feature: human-associated habitat; material: saliva | place: China | collected 2159 ... | reverse complement strand
TGTCTTTTTGTGAATGCTTGCGCTTATCATTTGAGCGTCCTGATTTTCTCTTGTCGTCCTTCTTATCTGAACGACGACTTAAACCACGCCCTCTGTCACTACGACTAGACTGTTTCAAGCCTTTTTCAATCACATCAAATTCACTTGGAATGTAAGAGAAATCAATCTCACCCGTCATCTTATCGGCTCTTTCAACTCGAATACGAATCTGTTGCCCTACACGGAAGGTTATTCCTGATTTCTCCCCACGAAGAGTCAAATCACGCTCATTGAAATGATAAAATTCAGGTAAATTGGTGATGTGAATCAAGCCTTCAACTGTGTTTGGCAATTCAACAAAGAGACCAAATTTGACGATACTGGACACAACCGCATCATACTCTTCACCAACGTATTCTTCCATGTACTCAGCCTTTTTCATAGCTTCGACCTCACGTTCTGCCTCGATGGCACGACGCTCACGGTTGGAAGACTGGGTCGCAATCTCTGGAATCACTTGCTCAAAATGCTCGGCTATTTCCTTAGAACGACCATAGTCACGAATCATACGGTGAACAAGAAGGTCTGGATAACGGCGAATCGGACTGGTAAAGTGAGTGTAATAGTCGGCAGCAAGGCCATAGTGACCGTGATTGTGCTCCGAATAGCGAGCCTGCTGCATGGAGCGAAGAAGCATCATGGACAATACATCTGCATAAGGTTCTCCCTCAACAGCACGCATGATGTCTTGAAGCGCCTCCTGGCTAATCTCACTGGCAGTCCCATAAATGCGCAAGCCAAAACTCGAAGCATAGTCAATAAACTTCTGAACCTTTTCAGCCTTAGGCTCTTCGTGAATCCGATAGATAAAAGGTAGATCCAGTTTGCTGAAATGCTCGGCAACTGTTTCGTTGGCCATCAACATAAAGGACTCAATCATACGCTCGGCAACACCACGCTGACGAAGAACGATATCAACAGGCTTACCTTGTTTATCCACTAAAATCTTGGCTTCATTGGTATCGAAATTGAGGGCTCCCCGTTTCACACGCATGTTTTCTAAAATTTCATGGAGCTTGGCCATAAGCTCGATACTTGGAACAATTTTCTGATACTCTTGTCTCTTTTCCTCGTCGCCAGCTAGGATATCATTGACATCGCTATAGGTCATACGAAAACTAGTCTTGATAACTGTTTGTGTAATGGTGTAATTGACAACACGACCATGTTTATCAATCTCCATAATGGCAGACTGGGTCAAGCGATCTACTTGAGGATTGAGGGAGCAGATACCATTTGACAGTCGTTCTGGAAGCATTGGCACCACTCGGTCTGTCACATAAACAGAAGTCGCACGGTTAAGAGCTTCCTTATCAAGGGCAGAACCCTCAGTCACATAGTAGGAAACGTCTGCGATGTGAACTCCAAGCTCCAGATTTCCATTTTTCAAGGCCTTAATATGCACCGCATCGTCCAAGTCCTTGGCGTCAGCGCCGTCAATGGTAAAGGTAATCTCATCTCTAAGATCCAGACGGCCTTCCATATCCTTTTGTGATGGAGCATCAGGCACACTTTCTGCCTCCTTGACAACAGCCTCTGGAAATTCTGAGACAATGTCCATAGACTCCAAAACCTCAAGAACATCAATTCCGACATCCGTTGAATGCCCTACCACATCGAGGACACTAGCGACAAAGAAATCATGTTTCTTGCTTGGGTATTTATCGATAAATACCTTGAGAACTTCTGTTCCCTCTAGTTTAAGGGCTGGTTTCTTAACATAGATTGGTTGACTGATTTTCTGATTTTTTGAACGAATGTAGCCAGCATACTTAGGCTTTTCCTGATCTAAAACGATTTGGCCAACAACAGTTGTCAAACTGTGTTCTAAGATATCAATAATTTTGGCTTCGGCTGCTGTTCCCTTATTGCGGTCAGCGACTTTCTTGATGACGACCTCAACGGTATCACCATCAATAGCATAGTTGACATCATTTTTTCCTACAAAAAGGTCGTCCTCTTCCCCTTCCAGACTGACAAAACCAAAGCCATTTTTATGGGCATGAAAAATCCCCTTGAGAGTAATCTCATGTTTTTTCTTGACTTCCAAAGTCAAAGTTCCATCTTCTTCAAAGCGTATCTGGTGCTTTCTTTCCATTAAGGACAAGGTTTTAATCAACTCACGAAAATCCTTGGACCCGTCTTTTCCCAAAGCCTGAGCCAAGTCATTGACAGTCACCTTTCCCCTGTCTTGTAAATATTCTTTTATTCTATCTTTCATATTTTCTTTCTAGATTTTTTCTTTTCTTTTACTGTAAAACCTTCTAAAATATCTTTTAAAAATAAAAAGAGGCAAAGACCTAGTCCTGCCCATTATTTTCTTATCTACTTGATAATACCGTCAATGCTAAGGCAATGGCTAGCCAGAAAAAGACTAAAATCCCTGTCAAACGCTGCATTACAGCTTCAAAACCGCGTGCTTTACTGCGTTCAAACAAATCACCTGAGCTGGCATCAAATACATTGCTGGATTGGTTTTTAGTTGGTTGCATGAAAATCGCAATCACAATCACAACAGATAATACTAATAAAATGGTTAATAATAGGTTATACATATCAAACTCCTTAAAATCCCTATTATTTTACCATAAAATCTACTTAGATTCAAGATGTAGGGTTACTTTTCTTTCCTTGGGACAATACTTTAAAACCTCAATCTTGTCAGGATGAGTTTTGGAGTTCTTACTGGTTAGATAATTCATGCTGCCACAAGAGGAGCACTTGAGATTGATTTTTACTCGCACTAGATTTCCTTTACTTTTAATAATGATCTAAATTGCACTAAGTTACATAAACAACTGAAAGCCACACAGGCTGCTGTCGCATAAAAGACAGCATGGTAGCCCAAAAAGCCTGCAACTGCGGATCCCGCCATGGGTCCGATTACTCCACCGAGGTAAAAAAAGACTTGGTTGAAGGCGAAAATCCTTGAAATACCTGATTTCGGCGTCATTTTGCTGAGAAGGGCATTGACCCCCGGTATAAGAGAACCCGTTCCCAAACCAAATAGAAAACGATACAAGCCAAGTTGTAGGGGGCTGGTTGCATAGGCACAAAGAAGGTAAATGATGACGGAATAAATCTGCGCCGCGACCAACAATCTATGATTCCCTACCTTATCGCCAAGTTTTCCTAGAATTCCAGCACTCATCATGCTAGAAAATCCCATGCTGGATACGATCAATCCTGATACAAAGAGGAGATTCTCAGTCTGCCCTAAGTCCCGCACATAGAGAGCTAGAATGGGACCAATTGATTGAGCTGAAAATTGAATGACAAAGCTCGTCAAAAATAGATTCACTAAAAGCCTAGGATACTTGAAAGAAGAAAATACTTCTTTCGTTGGGATAGCCTTCTCCTTAGCTACTGGCTGAAAATCTTCCTTGATAAAGAAAATGGTTAGGATTGCAGCTAAAAATAAGAAAGCACCTACCAATAAAAAGACATTACGAATGCCAAAAATTTCAGCAATAAAGCCTCCAACAAAGGGACCCGTCAGTGTTCCTGCAACAACTCCTGTAGATAGAGTCCCCAGAGCCGCTCCAGACTTATCTTTAGGTACCTGACTAGCAATCAAGGCTGTTGCATTGGGGACAAAACCAGTAAATACACCATTGAGCAAGCGCAAAAAGAGTAGCCAATAGATATTTGGCACGAAGGCCAAACCTCCCATAGTGATGGTCATGGCAAGGCCAGCTCGAATCATCATGGGTTTTCGACCGTACTTATCAGCAAGAATACCCCAGATGGGAGAAACTAGAGCTGCTGAAACAGCCGAAACTGAGATGGCTAATCCAGCATAGAAAGCAACTTGGTCACTCTCGATTCCCAACTGCTCTACAAAGATAGGCATGAAAGGGACGACCAAGGAAATACTGGCTCCCGTTAGAAAACTACCAAACCAGGCGACACGAAGATTATCTTTCCAACTAATCTCTTGCACAACCATCGCCTCCTTCAAGTAACTTCACTACTTGACTCACAAGCTGATCACGACTGCCATTATTATTTAGTATATAACTCGCTAGTTTTTTCTTTTTTTCTAAAGACCACTGAGCTGCCAGACGGGAATCAGCTACTTCCAAAGAAAGATGATCCCGTTTCATGAAACGTTCCACCTGAACATCTCGATCCACATAGACCAGCCACGTTTCATCAAACCAGTTGGCATATCCCTGTTCAAAAAGCAGGGGAATATCCATGAAAAAAATCGCCTCTGTCTGGGCTAACTGTTCTCTCAGTGCAGCCAATTCCTCACGAATTATCTCTCCTTGTGTTTGCTTAGACCATTCCCGCTCTTCAGTTTTTGAAAAGATGAGACTAGCTAGAAGAGGGCGATTGAGTTCTCCGTTTTCTAAGAGAATTTCCTGTCCAAAATGCTGAACTAAGACCTGATATAGGCGCCCACCAGGTTTTTGTAGTTGGTGGACAACTGCGTCGGCATCCGCCACTTGATAGCCTTGCTGTCTCAGAAAATTTGTCACAGTTGATTTACCCGAAGCAATTCCTCCTGTGATTCCAATGATTTTTCCCATCAGTCCCTCCTTTGACACTGGGGACAAAAATGAGTTCCCCTTCCGCCGAGCTGGAATTTCTCAATGATGGTGCCACAGCGTGAACATGCTTGACCAGTCTTATCATAGACCTGATGAAAATCCTGCATGGTTCCGTCTTCCCCAAAGGCATTTGTATAGGTTCGAATAGTTGATCCGCCTTTTTCAACAGCCTGACCCAGAACAGCAATGGTCTGGTCATGAATGGCTTTCGCTTCCTCTGCTGTCAAACTTTGGGAAGGTCTAGCTGGATGGACCTGAGCACGCCAGAGGACCTCATCCACATAGATATTTCCAAGACCAGCGACCAAGGTTTGGTCTAGGAGATGGGATTTGATAGGCTTTTTAGATTTGGCTAGGGCAGCTTGGAAGGACTGCAAATCAAAATCCTTCTCTCTTGGCTCAGGGCCTAATTTTTTAGAAACAAAGTAAGCTTCCAATAGGTCGGGTGCCAGCAGTTCCATAGTACCAAACTTGCGTACATCCTCATAAACAAGCGTGCCTCCATCTTCAAACCGAATGAAAACATGAGCATGCTTGAGTTCAGGTACCTGGTCTGGATAGTAAAAATACTTACCTTCCATTCGCAGATGGGAAATCAAGACCTTGTCTGTCAGGTAAAAAAGTAGATATTTTCCACGACGTCCCATTGACTCAATTACTTGGCCAGGCACTTCCTTTTGAAACTCGTCCAAGTCCGTTTTAATCATCTTGGGATAGCGAATTTCTATACTCGAAATCTTTTTTCCCAAAATCAATTTTTCTAAGCCACGACGAACCGTTTCAACCTCAGGTAATTCAGGCATAAGTCCTCCTTCTGTAAAAACAAGAAGCAGGCATGAGCCCACCTCTACTTAATATTCTTTTTTATTATTCCATTAACAGTTGTCTGACTTTCTTTGCTATTATTGAAGCTAATAACGGAGGAACTGCGTTACCCACTTGTTGATATTGAGAATCTTTTGTTCCATAAAATACAAAACTATCTGGAAAAGATTGTAGTCTCGCAGCTTCCCTAACACTTATTGACCTATCTAAGCTAGGATGAACCCACATTGATTTTCTTACATTTACAACCGTTCCTGAGACACTATTATAATCTAATCTTTGATAGATAGTATTTTGTGTCCTACCAGAATTGCTATATGTAGATTTTAGTTCAGCTGGCAAATCATGAAAATTTTGTCCTGGTTTAAGATTTTTAAAACGTTTTAAAACAATCTCACTCGTTTCTGTGACTAAGTGATTGTAAATTAAATTGCTGTCTGCAATTCTCTTTAAATAATCATTCTGTCTAGAAATAGATAAATTTTTATATTTTGGAGGGGAATCTGCAATGTTTGTAGTTACTGGAACATCTTCCAAATCTTTAATAGCATCTCCAATAGTATAGCTTTTGCTAGTATAATCTGTAAAATCAAGCCTTGTATCTTGACCAAAATATTTTTTGTTTTTACCTATTAGAAAGAAACGTCTTCTATTTTGTGGAATTCCATAATCACTAGCATTTAGAATAAAACTTTGTAGAAAAAAATCTTCCAAAACAACCTGTTCCATGTATTCTCTAACAGTATAACTTTTTAATATGAATATACTATGACTTTCTTTAAATGAATATACAATATTATTTTCATAGAGTGATTTTAAAAATTTTATTGACTTATCTAAGTCTATATATTTTTTTATGAGTATATCATTTTCTTCTGATATCAGTTGAATAGAAATGGACTCTTCTATAGCGATTTTATAGTCAAGAAGCTTATCATGAAATTGTTGCTTTAAAATTAAAGATTCGATTTTAGAAAGATTTTTCTTGAAATAAGATTCTTTAGCCTCTCCATTTTTTTTACTTAATATTTTTAATATTCTTGCTAGGTCTTCCTGAATCAGATAAGTAAATATTCTAGAATCTATACAATCATTTAATATAAATGTTTTTAAAAATTTATTATTTTCTTCAAATAATGATAGTTTAAATTCCTTGTCAGTTGTTTTAATATTAAAATTCTTTTCATCTTCCTTGGTCATAAAGAACAAATGACTATCCGATAGAATGGAGCTAACATTTTCTAACACAAAAACTTTGGGAGAAATTTCTTTTACTGCTCTAAAATATTCCTTAACTAACAAATTATTATTATTAATAAATTCCGATTTATTTCTATTTGCATTTGAAAAACCTTGACAAGGTGGTCCACCTATAACAACATCAATATCTTTATCACTAAAATGTAAATCTATAATATTATCAAAAATTTCTACTTCGTTCGAGTGATTCTTTTTATAGGTTTCCTTTGCCCATTTATTATTTTCTACTGCTTTTTTTATCACAAACCCTGCTTGCTCGAACCCCAAACTTAACCCACCGGCTCCTGCAAATAAATCAATTACTTTATACATTTATTATGTCTTAAATCCTTTACTATCCAAAAAATTTAGAATCTTTTTGTGAAGCTTGTAATCTTTAGCGTATTCGTCATGCTTATATAATTCACAATCAGGAAAGTTCTTATCGATTAAAAATAAAGTCACACCATAATACGGTTTGCTATCTACAAAATGTATGTGAGGAAATTTAGAATGTTCTTCAGAATCTTTGAAATCAAACCTTTTTATGTCATTGTTAAATTTTCGTTCCAAAAAACGACCAATCTTTTTTGTTTTTTTAAAATAAGATTCAATATTCTTAAAATTAATTAAATCTTTTTTTTGAATAATATGCTGATTATGTTTTACTGAAGAAAACTTTTCATTATTCAATGATAAAATTAATTGATTTGAAGATAACTGATTTAGTCTCCGTTCTAAATCGTCTTTATCGCTAATATCCTTTACAGAATTATATAAGTCACTATCTACATTTCCTGAAGGTTTTTTAAATTGTTGTATACTAACAATCAGTTTTTCTATATAAGTTTTATTTGGATTACTAGAACTTATTGTTTTGTATAGAGTATGGAGATTTTTATCTTCTAACAATAAATTATTCAAAAAAGACATGTCTAAATTTATAATTTCATTTCTATCTAATTCAACAACATCTAGTATATCTGACAAAGTTCGTATGGCTTCAAAAAAAACGGATTCATTCGTATATATAATTTGAGAACTTTTATTAAAAGCAATCTCATATAATAAAGTGATTTTATTATAATCATTCGTCATCAGCATCACCTTATAATTCTTCGAATTCTTTATTTAATAGGGCGAACTCTTCATCAGACAATGTATCTTCTTCTACTGCTTGGTGATCAAATGTTGAATCGTCTTCAACATTAAGCAACATTTTTCTTAAATCCTTGCTAAACTGATCAAAAAGTTCTTCTTGCATATTTTCGATAGTTCCAAATTTCCCCATTTCAATATTAATAGAAGTTGTATTCCCATCTTCTTGATAAAAAAAGTAGACTTTCTTGCTGTCGTCAAATGGATTTTGAGATTTTATAACACGTACTGCATTAAAAAAATGATCGCTATGCGTTTCTATAATAATCTGCCTATTGTGCTTAGACAACCAAAAGTAAAATTCAGCTAGTTCATTTTGTGCTTTTGGATGTAAATGTAATTCTGGATTTTCGACAATAATAATATCTCCTTCTTTTGATAACAAAGAAATAATCAATTGCTCAAGTATATACGAAACACCTGTACCTACATGCTGCGGACGATACTTAATAGAATATTCAAATTCTTTATTGAAAAGAACTCTGATAACATTAGTATCTACTATATGTTCTACCTCAAAAATATAACCCGTTAATTTTTTTAACCAATAATTTACAATAGATTCATAGATAGGTTTTTCATTAAATGGCAATAAATCTTCATAATATTTTTCACTAAACTTTTTATCTTTATTTTCTAAAAAATAGTCAAAAGTGTAACTGCCATTTTTACCGATTTTCTGATTATGTTCTATGTTTTTAGGATAAGTATCCATAACCGATGCTCTATTTGCACTAATGTAAAACACATCTTTCTCATAAAAAAAACTGCTTGTTAATCTCTCTCTACTACCTACTTGTTCTTCAGCAGAAACACAACATTCTAATTCAGTACCATCCTCCATATACAGAGATATTTTGGCAGACTCACCTTTACCTACTCCTTCATTTATTATATTTATAGGAGTTCCTAGTGAGATTGCTTTACCATTTAGAATATCGTCTTCATTTCGTTGAGACATTACAAGCAAAGATTGAATAAGTGAAGATTTACCACTAGAATTTGTTCCAGTAATAAGATTAAAATTTGTAAATTTCAATTTCATGTCTCTAATTGACTTAAAATTTTTTATTTCTACTCTATCTATCATTTATTCTTTCCAAAATCCCTTCAACATACTTAAATCTATAATTAATTCGTTCCTCTTGATCTCTCAAATAAAGAATCTTTTCAATAAATTCATCATCGTTAATCATGCGATTGTATTCATCACATAAACTATCAATAATTGTCTCACTATTTTTATCAAAATCAATAGAATCCATTAAATACATCCATACTTCAAAGATATTCATATTAACTACTCTACTTTCTCCACGAGAAAATTGAGCTCTTTGCAATTTTTCAAATATTATTTGACTTTTCTCATATGATTTGCAAAATAAATCATAAAGCTTATCGGAAAAATCTTGAGAATCTTTATTAATGTACTTCATAGTCAAATCAAGTAGCACATCTACATTAAATTTATCAATTCCCTGTTTTTCAATCTGTTCCATATACCAACTAATAAATTCTTCATTTTTCCTAAAAAGATAGAACGAAAAAAATCTTAAAGCAATATATTGATCCTTCTTCCTCTTTTTAGCAACAAAATCTATATTTTCATTTTGAGATATGTTATTTAATAACCTAGTGCTTTTCCCTTGGTTTAAAGCATTACGGATTTCCTGCTTATTTAGAATAATCCCTCCTCGGTTTACTCTTAAGAATATTTCATTCTGTATTACTGGAGATGTAGTCGAAGATACTATATAACATATTAACTTAAAATCTTCAAATTTATTTCTCAATTTGGCTTCAAAATCCTCATGTGTTGCTATACTTTTGTTATTAACTAACGCCTTTAAATTTTTCCCAAGTCTCATCCCTTCATACATAAATTTAAAAAATGTTGTTAATCTTTGTTTTCCGTCTACGACAATATAATTTCCATTTCTATCTTCAGAAAAATAAAATGCTGGTAAAGGAATGCCTAACAGAACACTCTCAATCAATTCTTGTTGCTTTGTTAAACTCCATACATTATCCCTTTGAAATTCTGGTTCAAGTATAATTAACCCTTCCTTCTCTTCCTCTTTTTCTCCATTTTCTTTCCACTCCAAAAAACGCAAATACTTTCGATACAAATCAAATATGCTGTTTGATTCATTAATTATTCTCACTTCTTTTCTCAAGTCAGTAGCAGATGAGGAAATCCAGTTATTCTTTAGATTCTCTTTTTCATCATCACTAAGTTGTTCATAATCTTCATCGTTCAAAGCAGATAAATTTGATACCTCTTCTGCCCCTTCAAAATCACCTATTTTTTCCTTGAATTTTTCTGTAAAATTTTGTTCCATAATAACTCCTCTAACAACCTTAATTTTCTATTATAATTCCCCTATCACTAATTATAATGTTCCCTACAATTTCACATAAAACAATATATTAAAACCAATTAAACTATACACATTCATTGACTATATTTTATTAAACATAAATTTTCAAAAATCTGTAGACAATTACTCTTATTTATTAAATATCAATCACTAAATTTTTTAACACTAGTTTAGATTTACATAGAAAAGTTTCAAACTCCTATTCCTTTTTAGAAACTAATTGAAAAATAGCCTGATAAGACAAAACCACCTCTATTTAATATTCTTTTTCATTATAGCCAAAGTCAGCCAAATCTAGCTTTTTATCACGCCAGTTTTTCTTGACCTTGACCCATGTTTCTAGGAAGACCTTGTCCCCTAGCATGAGTTCGATATCTCTACGGGCCATACTACCAATTTTCTTAAGCATAGCGCCACCTTTACCGATGATAATCCCTTTCTGGCTATCGCGCTCGACCATGATGGTAGCTCGAATATGAACCTTGTCTGTCTCTTCGTCACGTTTCATAGAGTCAACCACTACTGCGACTGAGTGAGGAATCTCTTCACGAGTTAGGTGCAAAACTTTCTCACGAATCATCTCTGAGACCAAGAAACGCTCAGGATGATCTGTGATTTGGTCAGCTGGGAAATACTGGAAACCTTCCTCCAGATTTTCACTAAGGATGTCAATTAGACGAGAAACGTTATTTCCCTGAAGGGCTGAGATTGGGACAATCTCCTTAAAATCCATCTGGTTACGGAAGTCATCAATCTGAGCCAGAAGTTGGTCTGGATAAACCTTGTCAATCTTGTTCACCACCAAAATAACTGGAACCTTGGCAGCTTTCAGGCGTTCGATAATCATATCGTCCCCCTTACCACGTGGCTCATCAGCTGGCACCATGAAAAGAACGGTATCCACTTCACGAAGGGTACTGTAGGCAGATTCCACCATGAAATCCCCAAGAGCTGTTTTGGGCTTGTGAATTCCTGGTGTGTCAATAAAGACGATTTGTTCCTTATCCGTTGTGTAAATCCCCATGATTTTATTACGTGTTGTTTGCGCCTTGTCACTCATAATGGCAATCTTTTGCCCCATAACGTGATTCAAAAAGGTTGACTTCCCAACATTGGGACGTCCTAAAATGGCCACAAAGCCTGATTTAAATGTCATAATTTCCTCTTAGTGTTTAAAATAGTATATCCCAAATGCGTGGGAGAAAGATAAGTACACCAATCACTGCAGCAAGAAGGGAAACCACAAGCACGGCTCCTGCCGCCATGTCCTTGGCTTTCTTTGCCAACATAGAAAAGTGATAGTGACTGGCTAAATCCACCACATTTTCAATAGCAGAGTTAATAATTTCAAAGGCTACTACCAAGAAAATGCTCATTAGGAGAAAGAGCCATTCGATTCGTGACACCTGAAAAACAAAACCTGCAAGGATAACCACAAGGGCTGTCACTGCATGTTTTCGCATATTGCGTTCTTCCTTGATCGCAGTCAGAATTCCTGTAAGGGCAAATTCTAAACTGGATACCAGGTCACGATTTTTCCATTTTCGTTTATTGTCTTGTGAGTCCATAGGCTGTCAAAATTTCTTCTTGTAAACCGAACATCTCCGCTTCTTCTTCCGGAGTGTAGTGATCATAGCCGTTGATATGTAAAAAGCCGTGTACTGCCAAGAAGCCCATCTCACGCTCAAAGCTGTGACCGTATTCCTCAGCCTGCTCATGCGCTTTATCGATAGAGATGAACAGTTCCCCAATATAGGCATCAAACTCAGACATCATCTCTGCCAATTCTGGATTTTCAAGTAAATCCTCTTCGTCAAAGGCAATTTCCAATTCTGGTTTATACTCAAGGCTGATGACATCTGTCGGACGATCTGTTTCACGGTACTCCAGATTGAGTTCATGACTACGTTCATTAGTCACAAAAGTGACTGCCATCTCCTTGTCTTCTTTTCCTAATTTTTGGGCTGCAAATTCCAAAATTTCTTGGGTTTGTTGCAACATTTCTTTTGAAACTTGACCAGTTTCATCTACCATTTCAATATACATGTGCTTCTCGTTTCTCTTTACTTGGCTTTATTATACCACATTTCCATGATTTTATTCTACCTTTTTGATATAATACTATGGAATACAATCACAA
>ERZ773046.1626-NODE-1626-length-12386-cov-20.291623_pt1 | contig 12386 bp, 10 predicted proteins | sample MGYA00580634_ERZ773046 | MGnify/ENA primary metagenome ERZ773046 (study PRJEB29015, sample SAMEA2738127) | human oral metagenome | biome: human oral; feature: human-associated habitat; material: saliva | place: China | collected 2159 ... | reverse complement strand
AAAGTCTCTTAAACCATAGTCCATTTAAAGAACAAGTTGCTGTCATTTTGAACAAATTGATTAACTCGCTAATAAATAACAACATAGAACCTACCAAATAATGATAGCAATGACTGCAAAATTATTCTCCCTCCGATCCACCTCTATATATCGTTTGTATAGCCTCTTAGCCTTTCAACCTCAGTCAGAGAATGTATTAGCAGTGGTGCGGAGCATTAACTCCACCAAAAATCCTCATCATCACGAAGAGTTCGAGCTTAACTCTCTATATCTGATAACAATTAATTAAGACTATAGAAATGACAAAGGGTACAGCATCAAGTGCCGTACCCTTTGTCAATTCACATCTTTGTGAACGTTTGAACTTGACTTTTGGGTTACCGCCTCACGGCGTATACCCAATCATCTTGCGTCATTGTTATCCCTTAATCAATCTTACTTATTACCTAAACTAAACCTATTTAATTAAAACCTGAACAATCTCTTTTGTTCTACCTTAAACTAAATAACTAAAAACCTAAATCTATTACTACTAACCTAAACAATCTATTTGTCTTTTGACAATGCAAAGGTAAGGCTGTTTTCGCACACAACAAAACTTTAGCAGACTATTTTTTGCATCACACATCATTTATTGACTTATATCAACGAAAACGACTCTAAAAGTCTAAAAAAGGGGTAGAACTCTTCGTTCTACCCCTTTTTATATGTTTAATCGCAAGTTTTTACCTATTTAATTAATCAATTAGATAAGGTATTGACTTGAGATACTTTCATTATTCAAAACACGCTTAATCGTCTCAGCAAACATATCAGCAACAGAGATCTGCTTAACCTTTGAACAGCGAGCAGTGTATGGAATAGAATCTGTGAAGACCATCTCTTCCAACGCAGAAGCCTCTACACGCTCTGTTGCTGGACCACTCATGACGCAATGAGAAGCAATCGCACGGACACTCTTTGCGCCTGCCTCCTTCATAATGTCTGCTGCTTTCGTAATGGTACCAGCTGTATCAACCATATCATCAACGATGATTACGTTCTTATCCTTTACATCACCAATGATCTGCATTGTATCTACAACATTTGCACGAGCACGTGTCTTATTGCAAAGAACGAGTGGACAACCCAAATACTTAGCGTATGTGTTGGCACGTTTAGAGCCGCCAACATCAGGACTAGCAATAACTAAATCCTTCAAGTGAAGGCTCTGCACATAAGGAAGAAGAACACCGCTAGCATAGAGGTGGTCAACAGGAACATTGAAGAAACCTTGAATCTGATCTGCATGAAGGTCCATGGTCATCAAACGATCGATACCAGCTACACTCAACAAATCGGCTATTAACTTTGCACCAATGCTGACACGAGGTTTATCCTTACGGTCTTGACGAGCCCAACCAAAGTAAGGCATAACAGCAATAATCTGTCGTGCAGAAGCACGCTTGGCTGCATCAATCATCAAGAGAAGCTCCATGAGGTTATCAGAATTAGGGAAGGTGCTCTGTACAAGATAGACATCCTTGCCACGAATACTCTGCTCATAAGAAACAACAAACTCACCATCAGAGAAGCGAGTCATCACTAAGTTGCCAAGAGGACAGCCTAAACTAGCACAGATTTTCTCAGCAAGATATCTTGTCTTAGTACCTGAGAAGACCAAAAAAGAGTTGTTTTCACTCATTTCTTTATATTGTTTATATTTATAAGGTATAAATCAACTACTATCTACAGAAAGCCCCTAACAAATCGTGCGGAGCTTACGGAAGTATTTAATAATGGGATTGAAGTTCTGCTCACTATGGATACAAAACTGATCCCAAAGGTCATTTCGAACCACAACTCCACCAAAATCGAGGTCGTGCAAACGTGGGAAATCATCTATCGTAATGCCTCCCATTGCATAAACATGCTTTCCTAAGAGCCCTTGCTTACATGCTTCTTCCAATTCAATATCTGATAGGATATGTTCAGTAGCAGCCGTATTCTCACGAGGCTGATGGATGTTTTTCAGAAAGACATAGTCTGATTGTTTCTTTATTGCCTTTAGTTTCATCACATCGTCACAGCTCCGACTGATGTGCCCTCTATATCCGTGAGGTGTAGCAAGGCTGGGGTTATCCAAGTGGATACCACCTAGACCATACTCACTCTTCATCTGAAAGTGCTGATGTACAACTATTTTGCTATGATAATGAGATGGGATAAGAGCCAAAAGGCGCTCTAAATAAAGTGGAGACGGGTCAACCTTCGAGATGTGTAGGCAGTCAAGTCCTTCCTCGAAGAGCATACTTATTATCTTATCCTCCTCTACAAAGAAGGTGGACTTAGTCATAATAACCAGCTTCATGCTCATACTTTATTTGTATTGCAAAGGTAGATATTATTTCTGAAAACCGCAAATTTTTCCTTATATTTGCACCATGAAAGTAAATCCAAAGACTTACAACGAACTCTCCCGACCGATGTACATATTGGAAGAAGAGCGTTTACGAAAGAACCTCCAATTGATCGCCAGTGTTGCTAAGGAGGCTGATGTTGAGATTATTCTAGCCTTTAAAGCATACGCTTTATGGCGTACCTTCCCCATTTTCCGTGAGTATATCCATGCCACAACGGCGTCCTCTCTGTATGAGGCACGCCTAGGCTTTGAGGAATTTGGTGCTCCCACGCACACGTTCTCACCTGGTTATACGGATTATGAGATTGATGATATTGCACGATGCTCGTCTCATCTCGTATTCAACTCATTGTCTCAATTTGAGCGATACCACGTTAGGGCAAAGCTAGCAAACGCTCGCTTGAGTTGTGGACTACGTGTGAATCCAGAGTATTCAGAGGTAGAAACACTCATATATAACCCTTGCGCGCCTGGAACTAGGTTCGGTATCGCATCTTCAAAACTCCCTGCTACACTGCCAGAGGGCGTTGATGGCTTCCATATTCATTGCCATTGCGAGAGTGGTAGCGATGTTTTCGAACGCACATTGGAGCATATTGAGGCGAAGTTCGCCAACTGGTTCCCTCAACTAAAGTGGATTAACTTCGGCGGCGGACACCTAATGACACGCAAAGACTACGATGTTTCACGTCTTATTCACGCCTTGAAAGAGTTTAAGAAACGCTATCCTTGGTTGAAGGTGATACTCGAACCAGGTAGTGCTTTCGCTTGGCAAACGGGACCACTAGTCGCTCAAGTGCTCGATGTGGTGGAGGATCATGGCATAAAAACGGCTATCTTGAACGTAAGTTTCACCTGTCACATGCCTGACTGTCTAGAGATGCCTTACCACCCAGCCGTTCGCAATGCGGAATTAGTTGATGAGGACGGTTCTGCAGAGGGTGAGAATACGTACCGATTAGGTGCTAACAGCTGTTTAAGTGGCGACTGGATGGGGTCATGGAGGTTTGACCATCCGTTGCAGATAGGCGAGAATATCATCTTTGAAGATATGCTTCATTACACGACAGTGAAGACTAATATGTTCAATGGAATCAGTCATCCGGCTATCGCCCTACTCCATCCTGACAACGAACTAGAGGTCTTGCGAGAGTTTACCTATGAAGATTATCGGGATCGAATGGACTGATGGCACGCTCTTTGCTACTATCTTTAAGTATGAAATAAACTATTATAAGGAGGCAAAGATATGGCATTTATAGATTATTATAAGATTCTAGGTGTGGATCGAAACATCCCTCAGAAGGATGTGCGGGCAGCCTATAGGAAACGTGCAAAGCAGTTTCATCCAGACTTACATCCTAACGATCCGAAGGCAAAAGCTAAGTTCCAAGCTTTGAGCGAGGCGTTTGAAGTCATTGGAGACCCTGATAAACGCGCTAAATATGACAAGTATGGCGAGCAATGGAGGAATGCTGATGCCTACGAGCAAGCGGGTGGCTTCGGTGGTTTTAATGGTAGTCAAGGGGATGCAAACTCGTTTGGAGGATTCGATTTCAGCAGCTTTGGCAATGGCGGAGGCGGCTTCAGCAGCTTCTTCCAAGACCTATTTGGAGGTGCTGGAAGGCGTCGCTCATCGGCAGGAAGTACTGGAAGAGCTTACGGACAGCCTAATCCTGGACAGATGGAAGCCACTGTTGGCATTGATCTCTACACTGCTCTATTGGGTGGCGAAGTGGTTATCCAACTCTCTGGAGGCAACAAGGTAAAACTGAAAGTAAAGCCTTTAACACAAGGCGGGACGAAGGTTCGGCTACGTGGAAAGGGTTACGATCGTGGTGACGGTACCTTCGGTGACCTCATCATCACCTATAACGTGAAACTTCCTGACCATCTGACGGAGCATCAAAAGGAGCTTATCGAACAGATGAGACGCGAAGGTTAACCCAAAGAAAGAGGCTCTTTATGGCTCTTCCGACCTACTTTTAAATCCATCTTGTAACCCTTCTGATTATCAAGTAAATACAAGTTCGATTGAAGAAGAGCCTTAGTAAGGTACAAAGAGACGCCCTTTTGCAATGCAAAAGGGCGTCTCTTGTCTTGAAGAAGAGCCTTTGGTACTCCTTAATGCACCACCACTACCCTACCTGCCAATACTGCTATAAAGCCCAAAGCGAGGGAGGCTAGGATGTAAAGAACGGATACGACGAATCCATCACCGCCTTTCATTAAGCCGACATTCTCATTCATAAAGGTGGAGAAAGTCGTGAATCCACCACAGAAACCAGTAGTTAGTAGGAGGCGAGTGGACGTACTAATACCTCCATTCTCACCTGGTAATGAGGAGAATATACCAATTAGAAAACAACCCAAAACGTTCACGACGAGTGTTCCTAATGGGAAGGAACCGGCGATAGCAAGCTGAACATACTTCGAGATAACCATTCGAAGACTACCACCAACGAAACTTCCAATACCTACTAAAATAATATCTTTCCACATAATCGATACTTATATCTAATCGCTAAAACCATAAGTAAAACCCCTACCAACTTCCCCCAAGGGGAGAAGTGCCTAACGGAAGTTAGTTAAGAGACGCTTCCGTTCATACAAAGAGAGCGTCTCTTCATTATAAAGATACGCCTCCTTTAATATGAAGAAGGCGTCTCCTACTCACATCCTAACAACCTCCTAAAGCACATCCCCTCCTTCGGAGGGGCTTGGAGAGGCTCTAGAACACTAGATTAAAACCAAATCTTATACCATTCTTAGAGATTCCTGGCACATGAGTATAGGTCAGTCTGCGCACATAATCGACCTCTAGACACTTGAAGATATTGTGTACTCCGACCACAAACTCTAGATAAGGATCATTCGTCATAACGCCTGTTCCATCAGGAAACTTATATAAGTCTGGATCGTTAGAGTTCTGTAGTAAGAAGGGATTGTTCTTATCTGTTAGGTGCCCCCACATGCCCTTGAAGGCTACATACTCACGCCACTTCAACTTCTTCAACAATGGAACTCGGTTGAAAACTTTGCCTTCCAAGTCCCAAGCAAGGTTGAATTTGGCATACCTATCATTAAGGAACTCAAGTGGTTGCATGAGGTTGAACGTACCAAGGTGTTCGAAGTATGAGGTGTTGACAGGGGGTGTGATGAGGAAGGGGAATGGTACTTTATTCCATTGTGCACCTCCTTCTACACGTGTATCAACGTGCCCCCAACTCCCTAACCAGAATCTTTTATAGATTGCGAGTTCGGTGAGATTCGTATTAAAGTGACCTCCTAAGAAGTTTTTTAAGCCCATTGTGTGCTTCAACTTGAACTCTGGAGCATCGAGATTCACCTCCATTCGCCTCTGTTTTGAGTTCACATAACTCTGCCCAGGACGATAGTCTAGACTCAAAGAAAGCTCCGTCAAGCGAATACGATCAACCAATGAGCCATCCATCTTCTCGTATATCAACTTACCAGTTGGGCGATTGCTCTCTGTGCTAAGACCAATACTTGTTGCCAAACCATAGTTTGTTTCCCACTCAAACTTTATCCTCTGACGATTGTAGAAATAGAGTTTCTCCACCTTCACAGGGCGGAAGGTCATGAAGATGTTATCCTTGCTATGCTTCAAATACTTATCTGATGGCGACTCAACATCTCTATTTGATTCGATGGAGATAGTGCGTATTGGGAACTCAATCGGTTGATATTCTGGCTTGTTGAAAGAGTATGTCACCTTCGCATCATAGTAGTTTTGATGCGACTTCGTACCGTATGCGTAATAGCCTTCGAAGAACCAATGAGGATTAAACTTAGCCGTTGTTCGAGCAGAAGCACGCACTCGGATACCATCGACAAAGTTCTTTGAAATGAAGGTGTTAACCGGTCCGATATCTACCTTACTAGGCTTATCTTCATTGCCAGTTTCGATGAAGTTCTCCACAAGAGCCTTCGTTGTAAACAGCAGCCACTTGAAGTGCTTGGTCTTAGACATGCGCTTCACGAACGAGTCCATACTGGCTTCGCTCTTTGTTAGTTGGGTCGTTCTATGGGCTGCCCAGAAGTCATTATCACGCATTTTAGCATTTGCATCATACGTAACCTTTGCCTTCCCCTTGAAGAGTTTGTCGTCAATAGGGTTGAAAGCATAGTTATTCATGCCTGTTGTTCGTATCACAATGGCACGCTGAAGAAGGTCAGTAAGTTTCAACTCAGCCACCATGTTATCCGTTGTCAACGCCCATTCGCCATTATTCAACTTGGTAAACTCCTGTTCAAACTTCATCGCATCGACAAAGTTAACACCTGTGTTTGCAGGCAACTGCATATCACACTTCTTCACATGCAACGTACTATCGTTCAGCACATAGAGCTCCCCACGGAAGCCAAAGTCCTGTTGGTTAGCTGGCATAAACTGCAGTCTGATACATTGATCTTGGTTCACATAGACCGTATCATCTATATAGAAATGATAGAAGGAGATGGCAGTTGAGCCTATTGGAGAGGGGAATCTCTTTTGCAGAAGGTCGATTTGATCATCATAGAGGTTGATATCTTTGAAGAGATCCTTTACGATTGTGTTCAACGCCTCACCTGTTTGAATGAGTTTAGAGATACCCTTTGTTGTCTGACCTAACACTATATCCTTCTCGTCTCGAGGGTCTTTACGATAGATGTGTTGCGTGAGTGTCTCATCGACGGAGATAGGAAGTATGAGCTTGTTGTTATATGGGCACACCTCCACCTGATCGAGTAACCAAGGTGCTTTCTTGAACATCTTGCCCTCGATGTCATCGGGAGTTAGGTTGTTAATAGCCATCGTTACCTTCTGATACTTATCATATTGATAGTAGCTGTGGTTCGATAGTAACGACTCCTTCTTGGCTGCTATTACTCGTTTCATAAGCTCTACTGCAGGGTTATCCTTGCGTGAATAACGATGCCTGCGTTTGGCTTTTACCACCACACCTTGCAGTTGCTTTGAATCGGCAATAAGCGTTATATGTAACGTATTAGGCGTGTCATCTGTCACTTTGATTCGACGAGGTTTATAGCCAACTGCCGTCACGGTGAGTTGTTCACCTGCTTTCTTCTCTATCGTGAAATGCCCGTCAGCATCGCTCGATGCCCCTACCTTGAGTGTTCGATAGATGGCATTGGCATAAGGAATACTATCTCCTGTCTGTGAGTCAACCACATAACATTGCAGCAAAGTACTATCGAATATAGGGGCAGGCTTGCTTACCTCCTTTGCAAGAGAGTCCATCATCTGAATAAGCGAGTCGGTAGCAAGTGCCATAGAATCAGTGCCTAATAACAACGAATCAGCCTTAACTGGTAGGGAGTCTACCTTTAAGACTGAAGGAAGAGGTTGTTGCGCATGAGCTATTGACGTGCCCACTACAATGAAAAGGCACATCAACAGCATTATATTCAGTCGGTCTCGAAGCATGGAGAACACTGACTTTTGATGTTTTCTTACTCTATCTAATACCATCTTTTTAAATCACTTTTAAGCCCTTCCGAACGACTATATCGGATACAGAAACACTAGTCGATTTCTTCGTCGGCAGTGTATCCACCCATCTCACGAATAGCATTCTTGAGTATTGTGTATTGTTCGAAGAGGTTATTGACAGGCTCTTCACCTTGCGTGAAGTCGTGCATTGGGCTCTTTAAGAAGAAGCTCAAGAAGCGTTGAATACCATATCTTCCAGCCCTAGCAGCCACATCTGACAATAAAACAAGGTCTAGTAACAAGGGTGCGGCAAGGATGGAATCACGGCAAAGGAAGTTTATCTTGATCTGCATTGGGTATCCCATCCATCCAAAGATATCAATGTTATCCCATCCTTCTTTGTCATCGTTGCGTGGAGGATAGTAGTTGATACGCACCTTGTGATAGATGTTTCCATATAAATCGGGCTGCTCCTCTGGTTTACAAATGGTCTCCAAGGTGGACAGCTTACTAACTTCTTTGGTGTGGAAATTGGCTGGCTCGTCCAAAACAAGTCCATCTCTGTTACCGAGGATATTGGTTGAGAACCATCCTGCCAAGCCCAAATTACGGGTCTTAATAATAGGTGCAAAGCCTGATTTAACCAGTGTTTGCCCTGTCTTGAAGTCCTTTCCTGCAATCGGCATGTGCGTCTTCTCTGCTAATTCCCACATCGCGGGAATGTCGACAGTAGTGTTAGGAGCACCCATGATAAACGGGCATCTCTCTGCCAAAGCAGCGTAAGCATAACACATGGAAGGGGCTATGTGCTCTCTGTCGTCAGCCTTCATCGCAGCTTGCAGTTGGTCGAGTGTCTTGTGATAAGCCGCATCGTAAGGTACAAATATCTCTGTGGAAGCAGCCCAAATAACCACTACTCTATCGCATTGCTCACGCTCTTTAAAGTCGCGGATATCGGCTCTTAACGCCTCAACCATATCCCATCTCGTCCTGCAATCCTTAACATTATCGCCATCAAGACGCTTGGCGTAATTCTTGTCGAAGGCTGCTTTCATTGGCTTAATAGCCATTAGTTCGTCTCTAACAGGTTCAATGTCTTTAGCCTTCAAGACCTCTGCATAGACCGCAGCTTGATATGCGTTTTGAGGGTAGACATCCCATGTCCCGAAGACAAGATCACGAAGGTCTGCCATCGAAACAATGTCTTTGTAGTGCAGATACTGCCTATCGGCTCCATGCCCAACACGTATCTTGTCATATTGTGTCATCGACCCGATAGGCTTTGCTAGTCCCTTACGTGCCATCAACACACCCGTCATGAATGTTGTTGCAACAGCTCCACATCCAACGACCAACACCCCGAGTCTACCTTCTGCAGGCTTTACATCCATTTGTTTCATACGTTTTATATATTATAAACTAAACGTTCTTATTTTATTTTTATTGCTTTTTTCTCTCTATTATTCAGCTTGTTTACGCACTTAATTGCACTCATTTGTACACTAAAAGCGACTTTAATTCATGAATGATAAGGTCGGCAACAGGTGCTTCTGGCTCTTGTTTGTCCCATCCCTCACCCTTGAGCCAACAGGTCTGACAGCCTATCTCATGGGCAGGAAGGATGTCCTTCGTATAGCTATCACCCACTACTAACACCTTGCGAGGCTCTACCTGCATAGCGGCAACGGCTTTTCTGAATATCTCTGAAGATGGTTTACGGACGCCAACAACGGCACTCTCGATCACAACTTCAAAGAGATTAGACAGATGGAACTCATTGAGTACAACGGACATATTGCCATAGAAGTTGGTTACTAAACCCAATCTGTATCGCTTCCGAAGCTGTTCAAGGGTGTTCTTACTGCTTTCGATTGTCGTTTCCACCTTATTATATAAGTGGTCTTCGAGCCTGGTTTGCATCTTCCTCGCACTTTGCTCATCAATAGTCAGCCATCCTTTCTCTAAAAGGTAATCGAACTCTAAGCCGAGTTTCACCGATAACATCCTACGGAAAGTGTCGTTGACAGAAATCAAAGGTTCGCCCCCTAACTTGCGTTCAACATACACATAGGCTTCCCGAAACTGCTCTTCTGTCACAGAAACTCCCATCGCTTCATATCCATGCCAAAGCATTTTACCCCAGTGACAGCCCTGTGTATCGAGCGTTCCACCGAAGTCGAAGAGGATAACCAACGGCTTTATCTGTCTCTCCTCACCGATGTTCTGCATCAAAGACGCACACAGTTTCTCGTGTTTCTTGTGCATATATATGTACATGAGGTTGTATATCGTGACTTCAAAAAGGAGGTAGATCCAAGGGCAATTCAGTAAGCAGGTGATGTAAAGGAGGATAGCTCTACTATTAAAAGTAAGCAGGTTTGTGAAAGGCATGAGCGGTCGACTCCCTTTCAAAAAACGTTCTTTCAGTTCTTGCGGAACCTGCTCTATGCTACCATATTGTGCCATCAACGCTTTGTGGAAACGCTGAAAAGCAGGTGTGCGACGCTCCTGACTCCTGCAATAATACTGATAATTGGAGTGGAAAGCACGCTCCCAAAAGACATTCGGCTTGCCTTTCAGCGACTCAACAATCGCTTGTTCCTGTGCATAAGAGCCTAATTCAGACCCTTTCTTACCCATCAGGAAATAAAGATGTATCTGACGATAATAGTCGCTCAAGGAGCTTTGTGGCGAGTGAGACAATAGACCTGCAACGGCTGCCAAGACCAATCCTCCAATGCCCCAAGGCACTGTTGTAAGGGGTATAGGCTCGTTCCAAAGGCGCAAGACAAGGGCTAGATAGATTGTAAAAAACCATGTATCACCAGCGAAACCATCCAAACAACGCCCCTTCATCGACCGCTGGTTGGTGAGACGAGCTAGTTGTCCGTCGGTGGAATCACAAAAGTTTGCAAGCATCAAGAGCACTACGCCCACTACATTATATAATGTGTCTGTGAAAGAGAACATCACTCCTGCCGCCACACCAAGGAATATGGAGAGGATTGTAATGCTGTTAGGAGTGACGCCAAAGCGGTGCCAGAACAAGGCAAAAGCAAGTCCGATGGGACGTGTGAAATGCACATCTAGCCACTCTTCGGTGTCTTCCGACTTCATAGAAGCACGTAGTAATGTGCGGAATTTATCTATTTTCTCTCTTATTATCATGTATCTTTCAAGACTTTCATTATCGTTTGTTAATAGTCAAAAGGGGATGACTTTCACAACTGACGCACTCTTTCAACAATTGCTTGAGCTGCCTCTTGACGACAACGGGAGTAACTCGGCCAATCATTGAAGTCGATGATGACATAAGTTCCATCGGCTCGGATGATAGCATCGCCACCATAGATGGGGGTTTGCAAAAGCCTCGACAACTGTTCTGCATCGTGTTGCAACTGCCCTTCGGAGTAGCTGAAATGATGAGAAATACCGTTCCGCAGCTCTGCACCAAACTTCGTTTCGCCATCGTCACAAGGATAGAAACAACGAAAGAAATTCGTTCCTTCAACACCATAAAACTTGATTAAATCGCCTTCCACATGCGCTTGTACAATGAAATCGACGATTCCTCGCTGTTGGAAACGCTCTTTGGCAAGCTCCAGTTCAGCCCGATTCGCACAATAGCAAACGTCCTCTTGGGTCTCTGCACTTTGGTCGCCACGCTTCAGCCAATAGCCTTTTTCACCTTCTGATGGTGGCAATGGAAGATGATTCTCACGCATTACTCGTTCTATATTACGACGTTGGCAGGCTCGCACACCAGCTGTGGGATTGAGCACACAAACGCCTTTTTCCTCCAATGTGGATAGAGAATCTAAGGTCTGCGGAGCACGCCCCATGGAGAGAATGAGGGGTTTATCGATTGAAAGATTGCCCTTTGATAGACTCGTATTCAGTAATTGGATTGAATGTAGGGAAGTATCAAACGAATCTTCACTCACCACCTCTTCCGCACCCAATAGTCTACCGACTTCTGTCAAGATAGCCCAATCTTTCTCTTCAGAATGGGGCGAATAACACTTTGCCCGTTGTATGAGTAACATGGTTAGAGCCTTTTATTCAGATATTCTTCTGCCTTTTTTATATCAGAAGCATGGTCTATGTCAAAGACTTTCGACAATGGATAAGCCTCAACACGAAGCCCTCCTGCCACCAAAGCACGCTGAAAGTTACGCATTCGATGTTGCCCTTTTGCAATGCAATCATCCAATATGGAGAGCGTTGAAGGGGCTAGTCCATAAATGCCCGCAGATACGTATTGCGTATCAGATTGTGCATTATCATAATAGCCCGTAACGTGTAGTTGCGGATCAGTTGACACGTAGAGCGGTTTCTCATCATCGATATAGTCGGTCACACCCATCAGTGCATCCACCCCCTGATGTAGCCTTTCTCGGAAGGTAGAGACATACGAACTAAACGCTTGCTCATCGAAGATTGTATCAACAGTTGTCAGTATGAAGGGTTCATCCAGCAGGTATTTTCGCAGCTCATAAAGGCTGTGCATGGAACTAGGAGTTGACT
>ERZ773046.1625-NODE-1625-length-12391-cov-3.414397_pt1 | contig 12391 bp, 7 predicted proteins | sample MGYA00580634_ERZ773046 | MGnify/ENA primary metagenome ERZ773046 (study PRJEB29015, sample SAMEA2738127) | human oral metagenome | biome: human oral; feature: human-associated habitat; material: saliva | place: China | collected 2159 ... | reverse complement strand
TTTTTTATACAGCGACAAGGAAATACACAAATTGAATCGTATTTATAAAACAATGTTAGGTAATTATTTTGGGTTACAAAAAAATCACAGAAAAATAGTGGGGAATCGTGTATTTATTGCGCAAATGTCTATTATTTCATATGTTTTAGTCTTATAATATATGGAGGTATTATGAAGGAGGACATATGAGTACTGAAAACAAAAAAGTTTTCGAAGCTATGGATGGTAATACCGCAACTGCCCACGCCGCGTATGCTTTTACGGAAGTAGCCGGTATTTATCCAATTACACCGTCATCGCCTATGGCGGAAAATGTTGATGCATGGTCAACAGCAGGTCGTAAGAACGTGTTTGGAGATCGTGTTAAGGTTGTGGAAATGCAGTCTGAAGGTGGTGCTGCCGGAGCAATTCACGGTGCATTACAGGCTGGTTCTTTAGCTACAACATTTACAGCTTCACAGGGTCTATTATTAATGATCCCAAATATTTACAAGTTAAAGGGTGAAATGTTACCAGGAGTTATCCACGTAGCAGCTCGTACTTTAGCTACACACACATTAAGTATCTTCGGTGATCACTCTGATATTTATGCTTGTCGCCAAACAGGTATTGTTCAGATTTGTTCACACTCCGTACAGGACTGTATGGATTTAGCTGGTGTTGCACACTTGGTCGCAATTGATCAACGTGTACCAGTAATGCATTTCTTTGATGGTTTCCGTACATCACATGAAATCGATAAGATTGAAGTGATGGACTATGACTACTTAAGAAGCTTAGTTAACCAAGAGAAGTTAGAAGAGTTCCGTGCTTTAGCTCTAAACCCACATACAAACCCAGTTGTTCGTGGTGGTACACAGAACGATGATATCTTCTTCCAGGCTGCCGAAGCTCAAAATAATCACTTCGCAAATATTCCAGCTGTAGTAGCTGATTATATGAAGAAGATTTCTGAGCATACAGGTCGTAACTATGCACCATTTACATATGTAGGTGCTCCTGATGCTGAACGTGTCATTATTGCTATGGGTTCTGTAACAGATACTATTACAGAAACAATCAATACACTCGTTAAGAGAGGCGAAAAAGTAGGTTTAATTAAGGTTTACTTATATCGTCCATTCTCTGTTGAGTTCTTGAAGTCTGTTCTTCCAGCAACTGTTAAGAAGATTGCTGTATTAGACCGTACTAAAGAACAGGGTGCGCGTGAGCCATTATTCTTAGATGTTGTATATGCTTTACGTGATATCAAGGATCTAACAATCGTTGGTGGACGTTATGGTCTATCTTCTAAGGATACAAACCCTTCTCATATCAATGGTCTATTTGAAGAATTGAAGAAGGATTCTCCAAAGGAAGAGTTCACAATTGGTATTGAAGATGATGTTACAAATCTTTCGATTGAACCAGTTGATATTACAGTTGATGCAGACTACACATCATGTATCTTCTATGGTTTAGGTTCTGATGGTACTGTAGGTGCTAACAAGTCAACAGTTAAAATCATTGGTAACAATACAGATTTATACTCACAGGCTTACTTTGCATATGACTCAAAGAAGTCTGGTGGTGTAACTCGTTCTCACTTAAGATTTGGTAAGAGCCCAATTCATAGTCCATATTACATTGATAAGGCTGACTTTATCTCTTGTTCATTAGATAGCTACTGCTTCCAGTTTGATATGGTTCGTGACCTTAAGGAAGGCGGAACATTCTTACTGAACACAACTATCCCAGCAGAAGAAATTGCAGATAGATTACCTAACCGTATCTTAGCTAGACTTGCTAGACGTCATGCGAAGTTCTATATCATTAACGCAACTAAGATTGCGCAAGATACAGGAATGGGACGTTTCACAAATACAATCTTACAGGCAGCTTTCTTCCGTCTAAATGAACAGATTATGCCATATAGCACATCCTTAGAATTAATGAAGGATTCTGCTCGTCATACATATGCTCGTAAGGGACAGGACGTTGTAGATAAGAATATCAAGGCTATTGAAGCAGGTGCTTCAGGAATCGTAGAAGTAACTGTAGATCCAGCTTGGGCTGACTTACAGTTTGATAAGTCTGTTAAGGGCACAACTGGTGATGCATACTTTGATGAACATGTAACACCAATCAATCACTTACAGGGTCAAGATATGCCAGTATCTGCTTTCTTGAAGTTCGGTGTAACAGATGGTACATTAAAGCCTAATGTTGCGTTTGAAGAGAAGAGAACAATTGCTACACTTGTTCCTGAATGGGAAGCTGATAAGTGTATCCAATGTGGTAAGTGTGGATTTGCATGTCCTCATTCAACAATTCGTTCATTCTTAATGGATGAAGAAGAAGTTGCTACAGCTCAAAAGATTGCTGATGAAAACAATGTTGAGTTAACACTTAAGGATCCTTCTCCTGCATATAAGGGAGCTAAGGAAGCTAACCTCAAGTTTAGAATTCAAGTATCAACACGTAACTGTGTAGGCTGTGGTGTATGTATTACGGTTTGTCCTACTAAGGCATTATCAGCAGCTGATGTTAAGACTCAGCTAGGTCAAGAACCAGTCGCTGAATATCTATACAAGCACACAACATATAAGAAGGAATATGGCAATAACAACACTGAAGGTGGCGTATCATTAATGATGCCTTACTTCGAAGTATCTGGATGCTGCCCAGGCTGTGGTGAAGCTCCATACTACCGTCTAGCTTCTCAGTTATTCGGTAACGATATGTTAATTGCTAACGCAACAGGTTGCTCAATGATTTACTGCTCTGCTACTCCATCAAACCCATTCGTACAGGATGAAAATGGTGAAGGTGTTGCTTGGGCTAACTCATTATTCGAAGACAACGCTGAATACGGTTATGGTATGGCTATTGCGCAGTCATACAAGAGTGCTCGTATCCTCAAGATTATGGAAGATAATCTTGATAAGGTTGAAGCTGACTTAAAGGCATCATTTGAAGCGTATATCGCTGCTAATGACGATCGTCAGGTTCAAAGAACAATCGTTAACAAGTTGATTGAACAGGTTAAGGCTTCTTCTAACCAAGAGGTTAAGGAACTACTCAAACTTGAAAGAGACCTTGTGTCTAAGTCTGTTTGGATCATCGGTGGTGACGGATGGGCTTACGATATTGGCTACGGTGGATTAGACCATGTAATGGCTAATAACCTAGATGTAAACGTATTAGTACTTGATACTGAAGTTTACTCCAATACAGGTGGACAATCTTCTAAGTCATCTCAGGCTTCATCTATCGCGAAGTTTGCTTCCGGTGGTAAGCAGGGTGCTAAGAAGGATATCGGTCAGATCTTCATGGAATACGGTACAGCTTATGTTGCACAGGTATCTATGGGTGCTAACCAGTCTCAGACAATCAAGGCATTCAAAGAAGCTGAAAGTTATAAGGGACCATCAATCATCATCGCTTATTCACCATGCTTAGAGCACGGTATTAAGGGTGGCTTGATTAACATGCCTAACGTTCAGAAGAATGCGGTTGCTTGTGGTTATACAGTTCTATACCGTTTTGACCCAAGACTTGAGAAGCCATTACAGATTGACTCTCGTACACCAGACTTCTCTAAGTTCAATGACTTCTTACTCAACGAAGCTCGTTACTTCAACTTACCTAAGGTATTAGGTCAAGAAGAAGCAGATAAGTTATTTGAGAAGGCTCGTAAGGATGCTGAAAAGCGTTACAACAGACTCTTGTTCAAGAAGAGAGTTCAAGACGAAGAAACTTCTGAATAATGAAACAAACAAAGACATATCCTCTACATTTAGGGGATATGCCTTTTTTCTATTGTGAGATGATAGAGTGTTATACTAAACGTAGTGAGGTATTTCAATGATGAATTTCTTATTAAGAATTAGACAAGCACTTTTTAGTCCTGTACAAAAGATACAGTTATACATACAACCAAAGATGATAAAAGGTGAACATGCATTACTTGATCTTATTGATGTTTTAAAAAAGCAGCATCTGACCCATTACATGATTGTAACGACACCGGGATTTATCAAAAGAGGAACCCTACAATCATTTTTTGATGCATTAAATCAGAATGACATTCAGTATAGTATCTTTCATGATGTAAAACCTGATCCAGAAATTTCTGATGTAGAAAAACTCAAAGAGATGTATATCAAGGATGGCTGTCAAGCACTAATCGCAATTGGTGGGGGTTCTGTCATTGATTGCTCAAAGGCAGCACTTGCGTGTGTACAAATGAAAAAGCTAGATGTTACTACAGTATTACATACAGGAAGGGTAAGCAAACAGTTACCACTATTGATTGCTGTACCAACAACCGCTGGAACTGGATCTGAGGTGACTGCGGGTGCTGTTATTACTAATCCAATCCAAAAACGTAAGTATGCATTAAGTAATTTATTTTTGATTCCGAAATATGCAGTCTTAGATAGTTCACTGTTGGTTTCGTTACCTAGTAAAATGACAGCTTATACAGGAATGGATGCTTTGACACACGCTATCGAAGCGTATATAAATTGTTTTAATAATCGTAAAACGAATGAATATGCATTACGTGCAATTAAGACAATATTCCAGTACTTAGTACCTAGCTTTGAAGATGGTTTGAATATGCAATATCGATTAGAACTATTGGAAGCTTCTTATAATGCTGGGGTAGCGATTTCCAATAACTATGTTGGTTATGTTCATGCGATAGCACATGGAATAGGTGGGATGTATCACTTGCAACATGGAATGATAAACGCTACTATCTTACCGATTGTATTAGAAGAGTATGGTAGTGCAGTGGTCAGTAAGCTTGCAAAGATTGCAGATGTAGTAGGTATCACTGGTGCTAATGACCAGGATAAGTCAACGCAGTTTATTCAGAAACTAAAAGATCTAAATCAAATATTTACTATTCCAACTTCGATTCCAGAAATTCAAGAGGAGGATATTCATTATCTTGCGATTGGAGCAGAGAAGGAAGGAAATCCTAGTTATCCGACACCTGTTACTTGGAATGTTGAACAATTTGAAAAAGTAATTCGTAAGATCAAACATGGGTATACAATCTAAGTAAATAAAAAGCTATGACACATAGAAATGTCATAGCTATTTTAAATGATTAAGCACGTCCAGAATACTTACCATCAGCTGTAGAGATTTCGATTACTTCTCCTTCGTTGATGAATAATGGTACACGAACATTTAAACCAGTTTCTACAGTAGCGTTCTTAGTAGCGGATGTTGCTGTGTTACCCTTAACTGCAACTTCGCATTCTGTAACCTGTAAGTTAACCTTATCTGGCAATTGAACACCTAAGATTTCTCCGTTGTAAACCTGAATGTTTACCATTGAAGATTCCTTGAGGAAGTTCTTTTCCCACTCTAAGCGGCTTGCTGGAATTTCAATCTGTTCATATGTTTCAGTATCCATGAAAATTAAGTTTGCACCATCGTTATAGAGGTACTGCATTTCTCTCTTATCGATGAAAGCTTCTTCTACACGGTCAGAACCAATTAAGCTAAGTTCCTTTACTACACCTGTTCTTGGGTTCTTAACTTTAACAGCAACCTTCATCTTAGCCATAGCTGTCTTATTACGGTCAACTGTAATTGCTTGGTATAAATCACCTTCCCAAACGAAACACTGACCTGGTTTAATTTCTGTTGATTGAATCATGGTATTAACTCCTTTCAATTTCCGCATATAATTTTCTCTTAATATTGGCTTTTTTACAACCATTTCAACCGAAAAAAGTAAAAAAAATGTCTGTTCATACAAGATTTTAAATATTAGTTAAATTTTAAAACCATAAAAGGCTTAAATTTAAACCTTTTTCTCGCTCATCTTTATGTAGATATGTAAGATATCAATCGCTGCTGGCGTGATACCTGAAATTTCACTCGCCGCAAAGAGCGTTGGCGGGGCAAATTTCTCAAGTTTTTCAACCACTTCGTTGCTAAGTCCGCTTATGCTTCTAAAGTCAAAATTTTCAGGGATTTTCACATCCATCATATCTTTCATCTTTTCGATCTGATTTTTCTGCTCGCTGATGTAGTGCTGATACTTGCACTCGGTTAAAATTTGATCCATGCTCGCATCGTCTAAATTTACAAATCTCTCATCAAGCTTTCTTAGTTTTTCAGCCGTGAAGCTCTTGCGTGCGACTATCTTTTGAAGGCTCACGTTTTGGCTGATCGGCTCTTCATCAAGACTTGCTAAAAGCTCTAAATTTGCCTTGCTTGGCGTGATCTGAGTCTCGTTTAAAAACTCCAGCCCCTCTTTTAAATTTCTTCTTATGTTTTCTATCGCGTTAAAAGTCTCATCATCAAGCAGCCCAAGCTCATGACCATATCCGCCAAGCCTTAAAATGGCATTTTCTTCACGCAAAAGCAAGCGATACTCCGCCCTACTCGTAAACATCCTATATGGCTCTTTTGTCCCTTTTGTGACAAGGTCATCGATCAAAACGCCGATATAAGCCTCATCACGGCGCAAGATAAGTGGCTCTTTGTTATCTAGCGAAAGCGCTGCATTTATACCAGCCATTAGCCCCTGAGCGCCGGCCTCCTCGTATCCTGTCGTGCCGTTTATCTGCCCAGCCAAGTATAGCCCTTTTACCTTTTTAGTCTCCAAGCTATGTTTTAGCTGCGTTGGCTCGACGTAGTCGTACTCGATGGCGTATCCATGCCTTACTATTTTGGCATTTTCAAAGCCCTTTACAGAGCGCAGCATCTGCACTTGCACCTCATAAGGTAGGCTCGTTGAAAAGCCGTTTATGTAGTACTCTGTCGCTTCAAGCGTCTGAGGCTCTATGAAAAGGTGGTGTCTGTCGCGGTCGCCAAAGCGGTTTATCTTATCCTCGATACTAGGGCAATATCTTGGTCCGATGCCCTCGATCTGGCCTGTAAAAAGTGGCGCTTTGTCGAAATTTGAGCGGATTATCTCATGCGTGGTTTCGTTTGTATAGGCGATGTAGCATGGTAGCTGCGTTGGGGAGAAATTTTTAGTTCTAAAGCTAAATGCAACTGGCTTTGCGTCGCCATCTTGCTTCTCTAAAATTTCAAAATTTATAGTTTTTGCATCGATCCTTGGGCATGTTCCAGTCTTTAGCCTGCCTAAATTTAGCCCAAGCTCCCTTAGACTAGAGCTTAGATCCTTTGCGCTTAGCTCGCCCACACGGCCAGCTTCAAGTTTGTTAAATCCAACGTGGATTAGCCCGTTTAAAAATGTGCCAGTCGTAATTATCACTTTTTTTGCGTTATAGATGTTATTTAGGTGGGTTTTAACGCCAGTTACCTCGCCATTTTGGCTTAAAATTTCAGTGGCGATCTCTTGAGAAATTTCTAAATTTGGCGTATTTAAAAGCAAATTTCTCATATAAACGCGGTATCTATCCATATCGATCTGAGCGCGGCTACCACGTACTGCTGGGCCTTTGCTCTCATTTAGCACGCGAAACTGGATACCAACAGCGTCAGTTGTAAGTCCCATCTGACCGCCAAGCGCGTCGATCTCTTTTACAAGATGCCCTTTTGCAAGGCCTCCGATGGCTGGATTACAGCTTGCAGCGCCTATTTGCTCGGCTAAGATAGTGATCAGTAAAGTTTTTTTGCCCATTCTAGCAGCCGCAAGACTTGCCTCAATGCCAGCATGTCCGCCGCCAACGACGATGATTTCATAGTCCATGATAAATTTTTCCTTATTTTTGATAGGCGGATTTTATCAAAAAGCATATAAAATTTAAATTTTTTAAAACAAATTTTTACCACAAAATTTATGGCTAGAGTTTTTTATTAATGATATTTTAAATATTTTGCTGTTAGATTTACAAAATTTTAAATCCAAAAAGGCTTTATTCATGAGGAATTTACTAAAAGTCACTGGCTTTTTGCCCTACCTTGCGATCGCATTTTTAAACGCAAGCGTCGATCTAGCACACAAAATAACCATCCAAAACGTCCTTTTAAAGACCTACTCAGGCGACACACTTTTTATCCTAACAGCCGTTATAAATGCAATGATCTTGCTTCCATTTATATTTTTATTTTCGCCTTCAAGCTTTATAAATGACAAATTTGCAAAGACAAAGGTTATTAGAATTTGCGCTGTCTTTGGCGTTGTTATCAGCGTTGCGGTGCTTATTAGCTACCTTTTGGGTGCCTTTGGCGTTGCATTTGCGCTCACACTCATTTTGGCTGCTCAAAGTGCGATCTACTCGCCTGCAAAATACGGCATCATCAAAGCACTTGTCGGCACTGAGCGACTTGGCACAGCAAACGGCGTCATCCAAGCACTCACCATCGTAGCAATACTCGCTAGCTCATTTTTGTTTTCATTTATATTTGAAAATTTATACATCCAAGGCGAAAACTCAGAAGAAATTTTAAAAAGCGTCTATCCTATCGGCATCTTTTTAGTTGTTTTTAGCGCGCTTGAAGCTTTTTTTGCCTACAAGCTGCCTTACATCAGCGAAACGAACGAACAAAGCGGAGAATTTGATCTTAAAAGATACATCAGCCTTAGCTACTTAAGAGAGAATTTAAAAGAGGTAAGATCAGATAAAAATATCTGGCTAAGCATCGCTGGACTTAGCATATTTTGGGGTATCTCTCAGATCATAATAGTAGCCTTCCCAGCTCACTACAAGGCAGTTTTTAACGACGACAGCTCTCTAGCAGTGCAAGCCATCCTTGCAGTAAGCGCCATAGGCATAGCATTTGGCTCATACGTGGCTGGCTCTATGTCAAAGCTTCACATCGAGCTTGGCATCGTGCCGATGGGCGCTATTGGTATATTTTTCTCACTTTTATTTTTCGCATTTGGCTCAAGCATCGGCGTAGTGAGCCTTAGCTCATTTGCATTTGGCTTTTTTGGTGGAATTTTTATAGTGCCGCTAAATGCGATGATCCAGTACTTTGCCCCACAAAAAAGCACCGGCAAGATAATGGCGGCAAATAACTTCTTGCAAAACGTCTCAATGCTGCTATTTCTAGCCATTGGCATAGGCTTGGTATATTTTGAAATTTCAACCACTGGCCTCTTTGTCTTTACAGCGCTTGTTTGTTTAATCGGCAGTTTTTACGCCATTTTGCAGCTTCCACACCTTTTCACAAGGCTACTTTTATTGCCATTTTTAAAGACAAAGTACCGCTTTTTTGTTGAAGGACTTCAAAATTTACCGCAAAGTGGTGGCGCACTACTTCTTGGCAATCACATCAGCTGGATCGACTGGCTCGTGCTTCAAGCTGCAAGCCCAAGGGGCATAAGATTTGTCATGTATAGAACGATCTATAACAAATGGTATCTAAAGCAAATTTTTAAATTTTTTAAAGTGATCCCAATAGGCGCAGGGGCTAGCAAAGAGTCGATCGAGCTAGTTAGAGAGTGCCTAAAAAATGGCGAAGTGGTCGCACTTTTCCCAGAGGGCCACATCAGCTACAACGGCCAGATAAACGAGTTTCAAAAGGGCTTTGAGCTTATCATCAGAGATCTAGAAGAAATTTGTATCGTGCCATTTTACCTTCGTGGCCTTTGGGGTTCGAGCTTTTCAAGAGCTAGTAAATTTTACAAAGACCTCACTTCTAAAAACGGCAGACGCGACATCATCGTCGCCTTTGGCAAGCCAATAACTACATTTATAAACGCTGCAAAGATGAAGCAAAAGGTGCTTGAGCTTAGCTTTTCATCGTGGGAGAGCTTTATCTCAAGGCAAAAACCACTAACGAGCGAGTGGCTAAACAACGCAAAAGAGAGTAAATTTAAAGAGTGCGTGAGCGACAGCACTGGGCTAAATTTAAGCAATTTGAAATTTATAACAGCTGTTTTAGTCTTTATCAAAATTTTCAAACGCGAGCTAAAAGATGAGAAAAAGGCGATCATCCGCACTCATGGCATCACTAAAAACGACCTTGCAGAGCTAAAAAAGACTGATATAAAAGTGATCGACGCAACCTGCCCATTTGTGACAAAGCCACAACAAATTTGCGAAAAAATGAGCGAAGAGGGCTATGATGTGGTGATCTTTGGCGACATGCACCACCCAGAGGTAAAAGGGGTGAAGTCGTATGCCAAGGGCAATGTCTATGTCGTGCTTGAAGAGAGCGAGCTAGAAGGCATTAAATTTAAGCAAAAGGTCGCGCTCGTTAGCCAAACTACTAGAAAAGTTGAGAAATTTATGCAGATAGCAAACTATCTCATGCTTCATGTAAAAGAGCTACGCGTTTTTAACACGATCTGCAATGCGACATTTGAAAACCAAGAGGCTGCTAAAAATTTAGCAAAAAGAGCTGACGTGATGATAATAATCGGCGGTAAAAACAGCTCAAATACAAAGCAACTCTACCTAATATCTAAAAATTTCTGCGAAGATAGCTATTTAATTGAAAGCGAAGAAGAGCTTGAAAGATCATGGTTTGATGGCAAAAATTTGTGTGGTATAAGTGCGGGTGCTAGCACGCCTGACTGGATCATACAAAAAGTCGTTGATAGAATCAAAAAAGTATAAAATTTATCCTAGCTAAAGCCACAATTAACTATAATAAGCCAATTTGCCTCTACTGGCATAATAAAATTTAAAGGATCAAGATGGCTGTGAACAAAAGTGTTCAATTAGGAAAAGCAAAAGACGAAGATATCGAAGATATCGATTTTGCTGCGATGTTAGAGGAGTCTTTTAAAAAGACTGAAGAAGATAGTGACGCAAAGATCGTCAGTATCAATGGCGATGAGGTTTTAATCGACGTTGGCAAGAAGTCAGAAGGCATTTTAAATGTTTCTGAGATCACTGACGCAAACGGCAACCTGACGCATAAAGTTGGCGATACGATCAAAGTTGTAATAACTGGATCAAGAAATGGAAGACCTATAGTGTCGCACAAAAAAGCACTTAGAAAAGAGAAAGTTAAAGCTTTCATCGAAGCTTACGATCCTGAAAATTCTGGCGAAATCGACGTAAAAGTAGTTGGAAAAAATAAAGGTGGTTTTATCACTCAAGACGCAAATGGCGTAGAATTTTTCTTACCAAGAACGCACAGTGGATTTAAAAACGCTGAGGGCGTAGTTGGAAAATCATACAAAGTAAGAGTTATAAAAGTTGATAAAGAAGAGAATAGTATCGTTGTCTCAAGAAAGAAAATTTTAGATGACGACCGCAAAAAACGCAAAGAAGCTCTATCAAATATAGTAGAAAACGATAGTGTTATAGAGGGCACAGTTAAGAAAATCACAACTTATGGTATGTTTGTTGATGTTGGCGGTGTAGACGGACTTGTGCATTACAGCGAGATAAGCTACAAAGGCCCAGTAAATCCTAGCTCTTTATACAAAGAAGGCGATAAAGTTTTAGTTAAAGTTATCAGCTATGACAACGAAAAACGCCACCTATCTCTATCTATCAAGGCTGCTACTCCAGATCCTTGGGAAGAGATCATAAATGATGGTCTAGAAGTTGGCGACACTATAAAAGTAACAGTTAGCAATATCGAGCCTTATGGCGCATTTGTCGATCTTGGAAATGATATTGAAGGATTTTTACATATATCTGAAATTTCATGGGATAAAAATATCAAAAATCCAAAAGATCACATCAGTGAAGGTCAAGAGATCGATGTTGAGGTTATCGAAATAGACGCAAAAGGACACCGCTTAAGAGTGAGCCTTAAAAATTTACTTCCAAAGCCATTTGATGAATTTAAAGCTAAATTTAAAGAGGGCGACGTAGTAAAAGGCGTTGTGACAACTATCACAAATTTTGGTGCATTTGTTAGAGTAGGCTGCGTTGAGGGCTTACTACACAACGAAGATGCATCTTGGGATAGAAATGACAAGTGCAAAGATATGTTCAAAGCTGGCGATGAGCTTGAAGTAAAGATCATCAAAATCGACAGCGCTGAGCAAAAAATTTCTCTAAGCCTAAAAGATCTAAAACAAAGTCCAGTTCAAGCATTTGCTAATAAATTTAGTGTAGGCGACATCGTAAAAGGAACGATCCGTGACATTAAAGACTTTGGCGTATTTGTTGAGCTTGGCGATAATGTCGATGCATTAATCCGCAAAGAAGATCTAGGTAGCGTAGATGCTAGCACGTTAAAGATCGGCGATGAGATCGAAGCTGCTATTGCATTTATCGATGAGAAGAAAAATAGAATTCGCCTAAGCATACGCCGTTTAGCAAAACAAAAAGAGCGTGAAGTGTTAAATGAGATCAACGATAACGACGACAAAGTAACACTTGGCGACATTATAAAAGAACAATTACGCTAGTATAAATGGGCAGACGCACACTTTTATTAGTAGTTGTTCTGCTCTTTGTGATGTTAGGTTTGGTTGGAGTTTATCTTGTTAAATTTGCAAGCGTAAATTTCAGCCAAACTACTGAAAAAAATATTACAAACGAGCAAAATATAACCA
>ERZ773046.1624-NODE-1624-length-12394-cov-3.550936_pt1 | contig 12394 bp, 12 predicted proteins | sample MGYA00580634_ERZ773046 | MGnify/ENA primary metagenome ERZ773046 (study PRJEB29015, sample SAMEA2738127) | human oral metagenome | biome: human oral; feature: human-associated habitat; material: saliva | place: China | collected 2159 ... | reverse complement strand
CGCGTAACGTATTATTGGCTTCGACAGCCTTACTATGGTCGTACTCTTTGGGGAACTCTTTTAGTCCTTCCATTGCACGGAATTCTTCTAAGGCATCAAAATGAGCGAGCTTATTCTCTAAAGTATCTAGTCTAGATTCTGTGTCTTGTAATTTTACAGATAATTCCTCTTCTTCCTTTTGAAGCTCTCGGATAGTACTTACATAACCTTCATAAAGAGCGTTCTCACCTTTAGTTTGTACCAGTTGATTTGTTAAGCCTTCGAGTCGGTCCATTCGCTCGTTGAGTTCGAGTTTTTTAGCTTGCGGACGAAACAACTTATCCGCCTCGGCAAGTAGCTTTTGACTCTCCTCATAGGCACCCTTATGCCCCATAACGCTCAAGCTATACAGGAAGCGATGGATTTCCTCTTCACTTTCGAAGGCATTATTTTGCAATTCCTCTTCATTGAATCCAAAGAGTGAATGGTACTCATTCATCGTTAACTCATGAAGAACTCGGTCTAGCATCGTTTCAGGCAGCTCTTGTCCAGTTTCTGCACTCCTTAAAACGAGTTTTCTCTGAGAACCCACAGCACTACGCTCGATGATTAGAGCTCCAAGCCCTTCATCTTCAATCCACATCCGTCCGCCACGCGTATTCGTATGGAGCGGTTGATATGGATAAACGCCATTTTTCTTCTGTTTAAAATCAAAGAGCATCTGCTCGATAAAGCGTCGAAGGGTCGTCTTTCCAGATTCGTTCAGGCCTTGAACGACTTGCAAGTTCGGATGGAAAGCAAAGGTCTCATGTTCCCATTTTCCAAAATGATCGATTTCGATTTTTGAAATGTACATTACCCTTCCTCCCTTCCCGAAAAGCGAGCTTCTAATAAGCGAAGTGCACGTTCATGAATCTCTTCTTGGACATCTTCTTTTTGAAGGAATTCGCTCATTAACTGATATGCAAAACCACTTTTGGCAATTTCCATTTCAGAAAAGAGGGACGCATCCACATCTCCCACAAGCGAAATTCCAGCAGCACCACGAAGCGGTTTTGTAACTTGTTCTCGAATACTCATCACCGTTACAAGGCTACGTTTTTCTTCTAATAACCCATTCACAACTTCTGTCAGTTGTTTTAAATCTTCTCTTGAATAGAGCGATTCTTGCGTTTGTAAATGCAGCGTCACAAGACTACGTTTCGATGTATTTGGTAGTGCCTCTACGATGAGATACGGTAAGGTTTCTAAACGAGCGTTCTCGCTGATAGCAAGTTCTACCTCCGTCCAATCCATCGTACTCGTTTCAATAAAGTGAATCTCTGGGGCAGTCCCAGGAGTAATCTCAACAAGCAAAGCTCCCTTTGGCCCACTCTCTTTACGGTCCGCTCCTTGAGTCGTACCGCTATACCACGCACACGGTTGGCTAGACACTTCTTGGCACGTATGAATATGTCCAAGAGCCCAATAGTCATAGCCTTTTTCTCTTAGTTCAGGAATAGAAAATGGCGCATAACGACCTTGTGCAGTCGTCAGTTCTCCATGTAAGACTCCAATATGAACATCGCAGTTAGCACTCTTTACCGGATAATCTTGAACTTTCCTAGCGGATACAACTGGAACCTCATAACTAAACCCACTAAAGGCCGCACGTTCCCCATTTCTCGTTTCCACTTCGATTGTTTCAACAGCACTCCCAAAAGTATAAATATGCTCTCCAGAAACGTATGAAGTGCCCGCATCATGATTTCCAAGCGCTACAACGACAGGAATTCCAAATGGCGCCAGTCGATTCAATTGACTCTGCAAGAAACATTTTTCTTTGACAAAGGTGCGTGAACTATCCAGCAAATCCCCCGCCAACACAAGCGCATCGACTTCTTCTTCAATCGCTGTATCGATAACTCTTTCAAAGGCATCAAATGCCGCCTGTTTTAGCTCTCTGGCGATTTCCTTTTCGCTCTTTCCGACACCGGCATATGTAATCCCTAGATGGGCATCGGCAGCGTGGATGAATTTCACCATACGTTGCTCCTTTCTTTTCTTCAAAAAAAGCATATTTTCCTAAACCGTCTGTGGTGCGTTCAAAGAAAATATGCTTTGGATCGATTCTTAATAAAACCGTTTAAAATTGATTATTTTGCGCTATAAAGCTCTTGTAATGGATTTGTGATGATACGGTTGATATCTTGCATAATTGTATTCAAACGTTGCTCAGCTTCCATTAACGCTTTAATATGCTCATTTTCAGACACTTTTTGTCCTAATTCTTGTGCTTTTTGAATATCTTCTTCAGTGATTTCTTGTCCTGAGAATTGTTTTTGTTGTAACTCGACATTCACTGTACGGAATTCTTCAAATAAAGTTCTTGCTGTTTCGTCAGCATAAATCGCTTCGAAGCTTTCCTTTACTGTTTTGAATTCTTGTAATTCGCGTAAGTCGCGTTCTAATTGATTGGCTGTATCATAAATATTACTCATGTTTCTTCCTCCTTAAAATACTCTTTTATTATACCATATTTTGTATAGCTAAACTATTAATACGTACGTACGTTCGCATTATCGATTTCTGAATTTATCCCAGAGGTTTTTACCCCATTCTTGGATTTGATTCCAAACTTGTTCGCCCGCTTTTTGAGCGTCTTTGATGAATTGATCGACACCGTTATTCGTATTGTTGTTTTGATTATTTTGTTTTGTCTTCACGGCTTCTACATTAAATGGTGTATTCGCGGTGAATTGAAGCAACCCTTCCATCTCTAGTTTAAAGAGTGGCCCTACTCCTTCTCGGCTAGATGCTGATAAAGAGTAGTTCCCTGATTGGTCATATCCCATCCAAGTTGCGACAACTACGTCTGGTGTATATCCAATCATCCATTGGTCACGAGAACCATTGTCATTATTGATAGCTTCGGTTGTCCCTGTCTTACCGGCAATCGTCTTACCTGCTGGTGAAAATGGTGCGCCAAGACCTTCTGAACCGTACACGGTTAATAGCATACTTGTCATCTTCTTAGCGACTTCTTCCGTTGTTACACGGTTTTCCTTCACGGCTGTGTTGTCTACAACAACTTTCCCATTTGCGTCCACAATTTTCGCCACAAAACGCGGTTGCACACGAACGCCTTTATTGGCAAAAGCTGTATAAGCAGAGGCCATTTGTTCTGGAGAAACTCCTTTTGTAAGTCCTCCAAGGGCAATCCCTAAGTACTCGTCTCCTGGGTCTGTTTCGATTCCGAACTGATGAACCTTCTCGATTCCTTTCTTCAATCCGATTTTATCGAGTAACCATACAGCAGGAGCATTCCAACTGTGGTTCAAGGCTTCCGTCATCGTCACAGTTCCTTGATACTTTTTATTCCAGTTCTCAGGCGTATATTTATCTGAACCATACGAACGTTTCTCGTCCACTAGAACAGAATTAGGTTGATACCCTTCTTCAAGAGCCGGAGTATAGACGGCTAATGGTTTGAATGTTGACCCTGGTTGCGCCTGAAGCTGTGTTGCACGGTTAAATCCACGGAAAGTGTGTTTCTCGTTAGTACGTCCACCCACTGTCGCAAGGACATCTCCAGTTTCCGGATTCATGGCAATTGAAGCTGCTTGGGCAATCGTGCCGTCACTAGCTTTCGGGAATAACCAACTGTTTGAGAAGGTTTCTTCCATATCCGCTTGCATATTTTGGTCTAGCCCTGTGTAGATTTTGTAACCTTTGTTCAGCAAGTCTTCTTCGCTGATTCCGTATTTCGTTGTAATTTCATTAATTACCGCATCGAAATAGTATGGATATTTATAACGAGCATTCGCTTCATACGTATCGGTTACGGTAATCACTTCAGCAGCTGCTTTATCGGCTTCTTCTTGCGTGATTTTGCCATTATCAACCATCAACTGTAAGACAGTCGCACGGCGTTTCACCGTCGATTCCATATCGTCAATCGGATTATACACATTCGGTGCCTTTAAGCTTCCTGTAAGAACAGCCGCTTCACTGATGGTTAAATCCTTGGCGCTCTTTCCGAAATAACGAAGCGACGCATTTTCAATTCCGTACGCCCCATTTCCGAAATAGGCATTATTTAAATACATCTCCAAAATTTGGTCTTTGGAATATTTCTTCTCCAACTCGAAACTCAAGAAGAGTTCTTTTGCTTTTCGCATAAATGATTGTTCTTGCGTTAAGAAAGCATTCTTCGCTAATTGTTGCGTAATCGTACTTCCTCCACCCGTCACTCGGCCACGGTTCATTAAGAGGCCAAATGTCGCACGAAGCAGCCCCATCGGATCGAATCCATGGTGGTCATAGAAACGTTTATCCTCTGTGGAAACAAGCGCGTTAATCATATTCGGAGAAATCTGGTCTATGGTTAGAAATTCCCCTTTATTGATATTCAGTACGCCAGCTTCTTGGTTATTGCGGTCATATACTTCCGTCACTTGGACCATCCCAGCACGTAAGCCACTCACATCGGTTGTCTTTGCGGAATAAACTAAAAATCCCGTAAACAGTGTTACTACCGTTAGCATCATTGCTAGAAGTAGCTTCGTTACATGAAATTTTCTCCAAAAGCGACGAATCGCCATCATGATTTTATGATTCCAAATACTCTTTATAATGGATTGTTTTTGTGGTTCTTCAGTATGACGGCGCTCGAGTTCAGTATCTTGTTCGACTTCGATATTTTCTTCGTCATGATTCTGATTGTTAAATTCTTCGTTCATTACAATCCTCCTTTTAAATTGAGTCTATTATACTGTACCATAAAACCCTTTAAAACCACATAAAAACTGCACACCTTTACGAAAAATTAAACGATAAATAGAAATAACAATAAAGAGACAGGAAACCGTAAATGATTCCTCTGAAACCTTACAGATATCTTCATCATTACGGTAACATTGCACCGGTTCGAGCCTTAAAAGTCTCTCACCTTTAAATCCTCAAAAAGGGCGTACGGAATGAAATTCCTACGCCCTTTAATTCGTTTTAATGCGAAGTCACGTTACAGTAATGATAGAATCTGTAAGTTTCTAGTCATCATTTACGTTTGCAACTGCACTTTATTATTTTACGAATAATCTTTAATTTTTCTTGATACAACAATAAAAATGCACGTTATAAGGTTTAACCAATATAAGGTATACCTTATATTAGTTAAAAGTAATATTGCTTGTTCTTATTGTTGTGTCAACGAAAAGTGGAGTTCCTTTGATTTTTATGCACAAAAAAAGAGAGGTTGCCCTCTCTTTCGTTATTCGTTGTTAAACTGCAAAAAGTCGTTCTAAGTCTTCGTGAGTAAATGCTTGTCCGTCTGGTTCGTCCACACGTTCAATCGTTGCGCCTAATGCACGTAATTTTTGATGGAACTCATAATATCCACGGTCCAAGAATTGTAAGTCTGTTACGCGTGTATATCCTTTTGCAACCATTCCAGCGATGATTAACGCTGCCGCAGCACGTAAGTCTGTAGCACGTACTTCAGCACCTGACAATACTGAGGCACCAGTCATCACAGCTGTATGTGAGTCAATACGGAATTGCGCACCCATACGACGCATTTCTTCTAAGTGGTTGAAACGGTTCTCGAATACTGTTTCCGTCATTGTGCTTGTACCAGTAGCTAATAATTGTGCAATCGTCATTTGCGCTTGCATATCTGTTGGGAAACCTGGGTGAGGTAAAGTTTTCACGTCAGTTGGTTTCAACTCATCTGGACCAATGACACGAATTCCGTCTTCTTCTTCGATAAATTGAACACCCATTTCTCCTAATTTAGAAATTAATGGTTGGTTATGTTCTGCAATCGCATCTTCGATAAATACATCACCTTTTGTAACAGCAGCGGCTACCATAAATGTACCAGCTTCGATACGGTCAGGGATAATTGAGTGAATTGTTCCATCCAAACGCTCTACCCCTTCAATACGCATGTTTTCTGTTCCAGCCCCGACAATTTTCGCACCCATCTTGTTTAAGATATTTGCTAAGTCAACGATTTCTGGTTCACGCGCTACGTTTTCGAGGTATGTTGTTCCTTTTGCTAAAGTCGCAGCCATCATAATGTTTTGAGTAGCTCCAACAGATGGGAAATCTAAGTAAATACGAGCTCCGTGAAGTTCTTCCGCATGCGCTTCGATATAACCTTCTGTTTGAACGATTGTCGCACCCATTGCTTCGAACCCTTTTAAGTGAAGGTCGATTGGACGACTTCCGATAGCACATCCACCAGGCATTGCAACACGTGCATGTCCAAAACGTGCTAATAATGGTCCCATTACAACGATTGACGCACGCATTTTACTTACGTATTCAAATGCTGCAGTTGTTGTAATATCTTTTGTGGCATTTAATGTAATTGCCTTTTCTTCTTCGTCAAATGTACTTAAGACGTTTAAGCTCCCTAATACGTTTAACATCATATGTACATCTGATAAGTTCGGTACATTTGTTAAATGCGTAACGCCTTTATCTGCTAAAATACTTGCTGCTAAAATCGGTAATACCGCGTTTTTAGCTCCTTCTACTTTTACTGTTCCCTGAAGACGTGTATCGCCACCGCGCACGATCATCTTATCCATTAAATAACCTCCAAAAACTCTCTATCCATCTACTGCAATATCAATTGAATGTACTGATTTAAATAATCTGATAAATCGAATATGACTTTAGCTATACTAGCACCCATCCAAATAGCGATGAGTAAAAAGAGGATACGGGCTTCCTGAACGCGGCCTTTTCTGAGAATCTTCTCGATTTGAATGCCTTGCAACGCCCAATAGCTAAGCATGATAAAAGCAAGAACCAATGTGATTCGAATGATTAATGTTACTTGAATCATACCTACTCCTCCAGTCATATACTGCCTTTCTATACTACCATATTTGACCATTAAAAAAAAGCAGGAGATATCCTCCTGCTTACCCAATTAAGTAAAAGCATCCTAGTCTAATAAGTGCTGCTAAAATCAGGCTTAAAAATAATATTTTTTTAGAGTCTTGAATGAATAATGCTAGTAGAGTCATCCCTAAAAACAGAATGGGGATTGAACCTAATACTAGAGGAGGAATGCCTCCAATTTCGAAAAGTAAAATTGCCTTAATACAGAACATTAAAAATACAGAAGGCAACATCATCCTCACTAATATTCGCCCTATAAAAACGCGGCTTTGGCTTCGAACTAGTATCAAAAGTCGCATACTCTCATACTCATTAATAAAATACATCAAAATAAGAACTTCCATTACCATTAAGAAAACACTTAAAAGATGTCCAAAAAGAAAGGTAACGGGTATAAAACTGAAGTGTGCCTCGATATAAAACGACGGTAATGGATGATATAAATTCCATACTATTAACAAACCAAAAATGTAGAGAAGCCACTCTCGAATTGGAAATAACTGTTTCATTGAAGAATCAGCTTCCCTTCTTCCATCAAATATTCCTTATCAAACTGTAATTCGGCCAAATTATCATGAGAAGCAATCACAATTGATTTCCCTTCTTCATGAAGCTGTTGAACTAATTGATGAAACTGATCTAGTGATTTTTTATCTAGACCTCGAGTTGGCTCGTCTAATAAAATTAAATTTTGATCCTCCATCACAGCTTGAATAATCCCCATTTTCTGACGCATTCCAACGGAGTATTTTTTCACGTGAACTTTACTATCAAAATCTAAATCGAAATTATTCACTAATTCTCTTATTTTCGATTCATTGTAATTTTTATTGATAGACGCTAAAAATTTAAGATTCGTTTTTAAACTACTTTCTTCCATGAACGCTGGATTCTCAATCAAAGCTCCAATTCGTACATCACTATCTACAACAATTTCACCTTTATCCGGTTCCAAAATATCACAAAAAAGCTTAAATAAAGTAGATTTTCCGCATCCATTAGCTCCTACAATATGAATAAGCTCTCCTTGGTCAATTTTGAAATCAACCTCTTCTAAAATCACTTGAAACCCAAATTTTTTGGATACATTTTTTAGTTCTAACATGAGTACCTCCCCTTCACACTGGTAATAGATAGAATATCGTAAAATAAGATGTTAATGAAAATAGGATAGAACCAATAATAGCCAAATTTCTATTACACCCAATAGAAATCGTATAGATGATTAATCCCGAACAGATTAAATACACCATTTTAAATATACACAATAAAAGCATCTCTTTTGAAAATGTTTGTCCATTCATCAATTGAAATAGTACCGCTAAAGAAAATTGAGCGACAAAATAACAAACAACTGAAACTAACACTGTTACCAATTGATAAAATTGATAGTTTTTCTCTCCAACTCTTTGAATGAGAAGGTAACGGATATGATGTCGTCTCCAAATGACAACCCCTAGTAATACTAATAATAGGGTATCTGAAAAATATGCTGTAAAATGGGAAGACAATATGTCCAGTATTAAATCACCGGCAATTTGCCCTTTTAAAACAAAAGAGATTCCTGAAAAAATCGATAATCCATAAACCCATTGTTGTCTTTTTCCTTTGAGGAGCTCATTCATTAATATCCCTCCTTCAAATCTATCTTTCTTCTGATAATTAATAGAAGAATCGTCAAAAGACTATAAAATATCGTAGGATATACAAAAATAACCCAGGCTGATTTAGAAATAGTTTCTCCTAATAATGTGTACATCCCTGGTTGAATGAGCGAAAGTATACAAATTGAGTATCCGATAATAGGAGAAAATCCCCCTATTACCATTGCTAATAAAAGTGATAAAATCGCTAATAATAATCCACTGCATAAATAAATGATATATCGTTTTAGGAACAATCCAACTGAAAAAACAAATGAATAGAAAATGGCGTATCCTAAAGGAATCATGACTATCGTACAGATTAAATTAACAAAACTATTGGTTGAAAAGTTGACAGTAAAGGACCATGTCAAATATGAACTACTCTCCTCGAAGATAAAAGGAGAATAGAAAATATGGACCATGATGGCTTGAAGCACCATTTTTAAAAAGAAAACAAAATAGATTATGATAAAATTCGTTTTAAATTGTCTTAATAGAAGTGATGAAAAAAATGTTCTTTTATGTTGTAATCTTACATATTGTAAATAGTCACAATGCGTTATCCTTTGTCTAATACATTCATGTGAAAAGAATAGCGGTGGAATCATGAATGCCAGAAAACCATATACAGCGTCCATTACCTCACTGGTACTGAATATAATCTCATAAAACAGTGGTATTCCTCCTTCAGCTCCTCCAAAATGTCCCGTTGACAAATGATAATGAATATAGTTTAGAATCATAACGATGGAAAAAATCCAATACATAACGATCGATAGCATTGACCATTTATTTTTGTAAAAAATCATTCTTTTCACCTACTTAAAATTTATTCTGTGTCGTAAGCTGCGGTAAATTGTAATGTTACTCGACTCCAGTTTGGTTCATAAAATCTTGAATTAACTCTCGCATAGTAATAATATCCAGGTTTCCCAGAATTATTATCCGCCCATGTAGTTTCTGATTTTTTAAGTTCAACAGTATCTGAACGAATATATTTTCCTGAATTTACAAGAGTAGCAGTGTATCCAAAAGCATTAGGTAGTGAATCTCCCCAAAAACCTGCCCATCTTGATTCATTCTGTTTGATATTATATTCTTCCGAATATCCGGCACCTCCTGTTGGAGGAATAGTGACATAACCAGTTGTCCAACTTTCCGCAGCTATTTTACCTAGCGATAATAAAAAACAAAAAACTACAAAAAGATAGATGATTCGTTTATTTCTTCTTTTCATGATGCTAGGTCCTTATCTTCATAATCTATTTTGTTTACGCTTTCATTATACAACTCTTATTTATAATCAACAATATAAATTTGCGAAAAAAATCTCTTTTATTCGTAAAATTTCTATATTTTTGACACTTAAACGAAAAAAGGAAATTTATGCTATACTAATACCAAAGTGAGGGGAAAGAATGCTAGAGAAATATAAAACCATTAAAGAGGCTGGGACGAATGAAATCGAGATTAAAGGTTCTCGTTTTATTGCGCATTTTCAGCAAGTAACGAGCGAAGAAGAAGCACTCGAATTTATCCAAGCCATCAAAAAGGAACATTGGAAGGCAACGCATAACTGCTCTGCCTTTCTGATTGGTGAAAACGACCAAGTGCAGCGTGCGATGGATGACGGTGAGCCAAGTGGTACTGCAGGAGTTCCAATGCTAGAAGTGCTCAAGAAAAATGAATTAAAGGATGTCGCGGTCGTAGTGACACGTTACTTTGGCGGAACGAAGCTAGGTGCTGGCGGACTCGTTCGTGCGTATTCTGGGGCTGTAAGCGAAGGGTTGAAAGCTATCGGAATCGTAGAATGCCGACTCGAAGATCAACTATCCCTCACCTTTGATTACGCACATGTAGGAAAAGTGGAATATTATTGCCAGACGCAAAATATTCCCATCGTCGATAAAGTCTTCCTCAATAATGTTCAATTCACCTGTAGCCTCCCTGTTCAAGAGGTCGAGGCTTTCCAAGCAGCTATCATTGACCTTTTGCAAAATCAAGTGGAATTTGAGAGCCTTGGAGAAATGTATACAGAATATCCAGTTGGGTAAAAACAGAGGTCTATTCATTTGAATAGACCTCTGTTTCTTATGTTTTACATTCGAGGATGGATGGACAGAGAAGCTGTGAGAGTATTTAGCTTCTCCCCCTTCCAATTCCTACACTAGCGGAAACGTTAAGGGCACGGGTCTCAACGTTTCACTTAAAAGAGAAGATTATCAATATCATTTTGCGATAATAGAAGATCCATTTTCGCAAGGCTTGAGTAACGGTTCATCGTTGGCAATTCATCCAAGATGACAATATCCGTTCCAAGTCGTTTTAAGAGCTGATCGACCATATTCGAGAGCCTCAATGCAAATGGTCCACTTGTAATAAAGCGAAGCGGCACAGCCTCCATCATCATGATGAGTTCTAAAATATAATTCTGAATCATTTTTGTCTCTAAATCTGTTTCTTGTAGAAAGATGATTTCATGTTCATCGGCCATCGCCAGCATAAACGCACCTGTTTTATAAAATCCCATGGCCGCAATTGGCGACAATGTTAACTGGATTTCAAAAGTTTCCGGAAAGATACCTCGAATCACCTTTTTTGCACGTAAAAGCGAGAAATCACTGATCGCAATGGGTTCAGGTTTTACTTGGAAGAACGGCTTCAATTCTGCAATCTGATCGAAACTGATTTCCTTACGCGTCATATCTAGCGACTTCACAGCCTTTGTTTTTTGATTATATTCGAGAATAGCATAGCAATCCGCGTCTTCTTGGTCGAGAATACTAGCAGCCTTCAAGAGCTCCTTCCAGTTGCCTTCTTGCAAGAGAATATCACTCACACGTAGCACAAACTGGACTTCTGATTTCTTAAGGTCTGCGAATAAATCAAATGGTTCATTGAAGCTCGATACCATCGGCAATTCTCTGGCTCCTTTAACAGGATACCCTTTCTGCTTCAAGTATTCGATTTCCTCTTCATCGAAATCCGCACGTTTTGAAAACTGAATTTCGATGCCTTTTCTAAACCAAAACGCTTCGGTCCGTTCCTCTCCGACTACCTCATCTGACATGGTTACCAGTCGTTCAGAGAGTCTATAACGAACAAGTTCTTCTTCGTTTTTGAAGAATAATAAACGTAAATCTTGCTGTTCATCACGTTCAATTAAAAAGAAAAACTTCACTGCTCCTCGTTTATTCTGAAAAGCAAAGGCAGCATTTTTGAGTTCTGTTTGCTTTTTTACGAGCTTAAATAGCAACGGTATACTTTGGTACAATTCCTGACTCATATACACTACCCCAATCTTTCTTTTATTCATTTTTATTATACTACCAATCACATAAATTTGATAGCGGTTTTATTTTTTATTTAAAATATTATATATTTGACGCTTTTAAACGATTTAATTCCCCCTACAAATTCTTTTTCCCACTATCTAATGAATTAATTCGCTTTTTTAATGTTGTATTTTTCAAACTTTTCAAAACTCTTAACATTTTCTTAATCTTTTTTCAGATTCTTTCTTATCATTTTAAGCACAAAAATACCCCCTCAAGCATTGGAAACCCAATCCTTGACGGGGAAAGGATTACTTTTTAACGATCGATTTCTGTTACTTTTCCTGTAGCATTTGAAACTTTAACAGTGACATCATCGTTTGCACTTAGATAAATGTCAAATTCCCAAATGACTTCACCATCATCTCTGTCAACACTCCACTCACGGATAGAACCGTTAGGATATTCTTTCTGAGCGACAGCAGCCATATCATCCACTTGTTTCAATGAAGCTGTGTCAATTTTCTCTTCATTTCTTTCACCTAGATCTGCTGGAACTTCAGCATATTTAGAAAATGATTTTGTAGCAGTATCATA
>ERZ773046.1622-NODE-1622-length-12401-cov-7.644662_pt1 | contig 12401 bp, 8 predicted proteins | sample MGYA00580634_ERZ773046 | MGnify/ENA primary metagenome ERZ773046 (study PRJEB29015, sample SAMEA2738127) | human oral metagenome | biome: human oral; feature: human-associated habitat; material: saliva | place: China | collected 2159 ... | reverse complement strand
GCGCATTCTTCGTCGGCCTGTCGGATGTGCCGGATGCGGTCTTTGATCCCGTTGATCTGCCGCGCTTTGTATCTGTGGTCACGCAGTGTATTGAGCAATTTGCGCTGGATCACCGTATCTTCGCGGAGGCATTCCTCCTTTGGAATCGAACGCCGTATGAGGCAGACGGCGATGCGCTGATTGCACATTTTGCGCAGGACTTACGCATCGAGTTTGAACGCGCGGGTGATGATCTGCGTATCGCTTCGATTGCGACGCTGTAATTGCATTCTGCATAGGAAAATCCACTTGACATAGGCGTGTCAAGTGGATTTTCTTGTCATACGTATGTTCTTGTGGTATACTCACGATAAGCACTGTCGAAAGGGCGGTCACTCAGCCCCCGAAAGGGGGGATTCAGATGGAGAGCTATGAGTTTCTTACGTTTCTTGTAGTGTTCACCATACTGGTCATATCGGTTAAACGGTAAATGAGAAATCCCCGCCTTGCGCTGCAAACCTTGGCGGGGGAATCTCTGCTAATAATGGGGGCGACCGCTAGGCAGTGCCCTTTTGTATCTCTATTCTAACATCTGTGCGCCGCATCGTCAAGATTGCTGTGCGCTTTTTGCATACGAAAACGGCTCTGTGTGACCGAAAGGACACGCAGAGCCGTTTTGCTGTCAATGCCGCACGCAGCATTGTGTGTGTCGAGACCTGTCAGAGAAGAATTGTGATTTGATTCACAAGTTGTTTCAATGCCGCACGCAGCATTGTGTGTGTCGAGACTTTTACTACTTCTTTGTATAACTTTAAGGAGTTATGTTTCAATGCCGCACGCAGCATTGTGTGTGTCGAGACGCCACTGGTTCGCCGTGGCGAAGTTTTGGTAGCGGAGTTTCAATGCCGCACGCAGCATTGTGTGTGTCGAGACGCTACAAACTCGACTTCGAGCATTCTACTCCTTTAGTTTCAATGCCGCACGCAGCATTGTATGTGTCGAGACATTCAAGGATGATGTGATCAAGGATGCAATCCTCGTTTCAATGCCGCACGCAGCATTGTGTGTGTCGAGACGGGTACGGTGAGATGAGCACGTCTGCTGCAATCAGGGTTTCAATGCCGCACGCAGCATTGTGTGTGTTGGGACCAACGGGAAGAAGCCAATCATTCGCGCGATCTCAGAGTTTCAATGCCGCACGCAGCATTGTGTGTGTTGGGACCTGAAAGGAGTTGTCAAAAATGACAAAACAGAGTTTCAATGCCGCACGCAGCATTGTGTGTGTCGAGACTTGAAGGCAACTCCATTGATATCGAAAAAGTGCAAGAGTTTCAATGCCGCACGCAGTATTGTGTGTGTCGAGACAACGCATCGCCGTTCTACATGCTGAATCCGAAATCGTTTCAATGCCGCACGCAGCATTGTGTGTGTCGAGACAAGAAGCTTATCGACAAGGCATGGCATGATGTCGCGTTTCAATGCCGCACGCAGCATTGTGTGTGTCGAGACCCGAAGAGTGGAATTGTTCCTCGCGCAAGTGAGGGTTTCAATGCCGCACGCAGCATTGTGTGTGTCGAGACCTCTCGCCGATCAAATTCTTGACGAAGCAGAAGTTGTTTCAATGCCGCACGCAGCATTGTGTGTGTCGAGACACGCATTTCCTTGTATCTCACGAATGGGAGCCGGTGTTTCAATGCCGCACGCAGCATTGTGTGTGTCGAGACGAAAGCGATGCGACGCAAGTTGCATCACCTTTTCGAGTTTCAATGCCGCACGCAGCATTGTGTGTGTCGAGACCGAAGAGATTGATTTCGATGCTGAAATCGTCTTCGTCGTTTCAATGCCGCACGCAGCATTGTGTGTGTCGAGACACCGGAACCAAACATCTGTTTCTCCGCCCATGCTCCGTTTCAATGCCGCACGCAGCATTGTGTGTGTCGAGACAACCACGTACCTTATTACTGTGGCTGGGACACAGTAGTTTCAATGCCGCACGCAGCATTGTGTGTGTCGAGACTTTCTCGGATAAATTAATAACAGACCATCAACATGTTTCAATGCCGCACGCAGCATTGTGTGTGTCGAGACTGTTATGGCCCTTGTTGCTCAAGAAGGCGGAAGAAGTTTCAATGCCGCACGCAGCATTGTGTGTGTCGAGACTATAAGCGGCTCGTATCGGATGTGCGCTTCGTGAAGTTTCAATGCCGCACGCAGCATTGTGTGTGTCGAGACTAAATGCAGCATATCAGTCAACAGATTCGGAGGCGAAGTTTCAATGCCGCACGCAGCATTGTGTGTGTCGAGACTTAGAAAGGAGATTCCGAATAATGGTTAAAGATAAGTTTCAATGCCGCACGCAGCATTGTGTGTGTCGAGACAGATTGCCAGACTATTATGCATATGAATATTATGGTTTCAATGCCGCACGCAGCATTGTGTGTGTCGAGACGCTGTGTCCCGCAGCCCTTGTCCCGCGCGGGCTGAGAAGGCATTTTGGAAAGACGCGCTTTTTTGCGCCGTTTTTTGGCGTCTGCGGATGAACTCTGCCCCGAAAAGTGGGGGAGCCATCGGCGCTGTCCCTTGTGCGGTGCGGGCTGCACCGTTTTGGAAAGACGAAACGGTGGAATGCGGCTTTGCGCCCGTGCCGGAGCACTTTCCATTTCCTTCTCTTCTTATCTTATGATAGCACACGCTTCGTTCTTTTTCAATGACGTTTTTGCGTCGATGCATAGAGGTCGGTAAAAAATATATTGTACCTATTAAAATTCTATTTTATCTGTGTTATATTGCTAGTATAATTAAAGAAATTACAAAATATAAATCAAATGGAGGAATTTATACTGAGATGCCGGAGTATCGCGCGCAGGCGGCGGAGATCGGTGTGTCGGGAAAGCAGCGGCGGCTTCTGCGTGCGCTGATGAATGTGCGTCCGCCGCGCCCGCTTTCGGAAGACTTTCTGGCGCTGCAGGATCAGCTGCTCTCAGCGGAGCGCGAGGCACGCGGCGTGGTGGATGTCATGGCGCTCCCGTCCGTCGCGTCTGATGCGCGTATTGCCCTCTATGCTCCGTGCAGCAGACTGCATGCTCATCGTCCCCGCGCGGCATGCGCTGCGGATAGCGATTCCTTAGTTTTTGCATCCGATCGAATTTCTTGTCCCATGCGTGTGCCTATGCTATACTATTTTCTGTATCACGACGTTCATAAAAACAATAATAATAAATTATAAATAATAACGCAAAACATGGAGATAGAGGATGAGCGATACCATATACATCGAGCCGGATCTATCGTATCTGGAGGATCGTCTGGATGCGCTCGGTGATTTTGTCGGTGCAGCGCATTCGGAGATCCATGCCGTCGGGCGCAGTGTCGATGACCTGCGTGGGGACGTGGAGACGCTGACGCAGGATTTTCATGCCTATGCGGCAAAGCAGGAGTGGACGAACCGCATCCAGCTCGCGGAGATCCGTCTGGTGAAGCTGCGACAGGAGATCGATCATCGATTCGGCCACTATGCGGAGATCCGCCGCATGGCGCGCGGCATTCTGGAGGCGAATGATCTCGCGGTCGTGCGGCAGGACACGCTGCGTGCGGCGGCAGAGGAGCTCATGCTCCATGCGCCCGGCTACTGGCTGGCACCTGCGCTCGTTGCGCTCGCGGCGTGGATCAGTGACGAGGAGGAGGTCGCAAACCGCGCATGTGCGGAGGCACTCCATCGTGACGATGAGAGAACGTCGCTCTTTTTTGCACTCGTCTGCCGCCGTTTCGGACGAAAAGAGGCAAGCCTGCACTGGCTGCAGCGTTACTTTGCCGGACTGGATGGTGGGGCACTCGACCGCAAGGCCGCCATCGTCATTGATGCCTATGTGTCAGGCCTCCTTGGCCGCGATGCGGACGGGCTCATCCGCCGCCGGATCGACGGCTGGATCGATCGGTTCAGCCGGGTATATAGCTTTGCCGATGCACAGGAAAAACGCTGGTATGAGGCGATGAAGGCGATGTGCCCCGCGCCGCCCGCAGAGGGCAGTTTTCCCTATCTGAGGGTGCATGCCAGATCGGCATCGGAGGTGCTGGAGCATACGCTCTCGTGTGCGCGTCTCTATGAGAAACTCAGCACACATTTTCAGCAGATCGTCACGCAGACGGCGCCGCCCCGCACGCTGAAACAGCAGCTGGACAGCATCCTAGAGCGTCTGGTCGCCGATTTCGATGCGGCGGAAAAGCCGCTGCACATGGAGTCGATCCTTGAGAAGCTGGTCATCCATGAGGGCGGCAGAGAGGATCGTGCGCGCAACATTTTGGCGGAGAAGGTGAAGGCATTCGACGAGCGGCGTGACTTTATGCGGCTCCTGTCGGATGCGGCAATGTACCCGCAGGAGATGCAGGCGAGCCCCGCGCTGCAGAAAATGGCGCTTGCCCTTGGGCGTGATTCGATTCTTTCCGCCTTTCGCGATATTGTCGCGGAGAACCGCGCCGCCATCCCACAGACCATCAAATTTAGAATTCTTTCGTTCGATAACGAGACGGAAGACGGCTCCAATGAGGAAAAACTGCTGCGGTTATTTGTCACGTGGAACGATGTTCAGCGCATGATCCGCATGCGTCCCTATGAGCTGTCCTCACAGGAAAAGCTCTTCCGATGGATATGGCTCCTTCCCGTGCTGCTCGGTCTCTACGGTGGGGAGGTATACTGGACGGCGCTCGGCATCGCCGCCGGCGCGGTGATCTTTAACGCGTATATCAAGGCGAAGAAACGCATGGACAGCATCCATGCGCGCATTACGGAGGAGTATCAGAAACAGGAGGAGGAGGGTACGCAGATGCTCCGCGGGGTGATCGCGGAGATCGTGGACTACCGCACGGAGATCGCGCGGCTCGATGCGGAGAGCGAGAAGGTCATTGACCTCCTGCAGGGACTGAACCCGGCACAGTTTATGACATCAGCGGACGGCAGTCGGCGCGTACAAATACAATAATACAAATAATATAAAATAATATACCATAAATTAAGATAAATAATAAAAAATAATACAAGGAGGATGCCATGATTTACGGAAATATCCATGATGAAAAGGCCTGCACACTTCTTCCGCCTATGCTGCAGCGCGCGCTCGACTATGCGCGGACGCATGATCTCGGGGCGCTCCCGGAGGGGCGGCAGGAGATCGAGGGCGATGATCTCTACGTCAATATCGCCCACTACACGACAGGAACGCGCGCGGAGAAGATCTGGGAGGCGCACCGCATCTATGCCGATGTCCATATCCTCGCTGCGGGGACGGAGCGCATTGATGTCAGTGCCATCGAGCGCATGAAGATGGGGGACTATGACCCTGCGCGTGATTTTATCCCCGCAGCGGGTGAGGTAGATGCAAGTGTAGTCATGCACCCCGGTGACTTCCTCGTCTGCCTGCCCTCGGACGTGCACCGCAGCGGTGTCATGGTAGATCGCCCTGCGCCGCTGAAAAAGGGGATTTTTAAGGTGCGTATGTCCTGTATTGAACGCCGATCATGATTTATGTTAGAATGTTGTTCCTTCCACTTATCCTAGGAGAATGATATGAGTACAGATGCTTTTATCACAGGTGATGTCGTTCCCGCTGCTGTTCGTGCGGCCGAGGAGACGGTGTGGGTCAATCCGCGTCTCTTGCCCTTTGATGTGGTGGATGGTTTGTCACAGCTCGTCGTTTCGGATGAGGATATTGCGGATGCGTCGGCGCGGCTCGGTCGCTTTGCTCCCTTTATCCGGCGCGCTTTTCCGGAGACGGCGGAGACGGATGGTCTCATCGAGTCGCCGCTGCGTGCGGTTCCTGCGATGCAGGCGCGGCTTTCTGATGCATACGGAGCAGAGATTCCGGGGCGTCTCCTGCTGAAGATGGACAGCCATCTCGCGATTGCGGGCTCGGTGAAGGCGCGCGGTGGGATCTATGAGGTGCTGAAGCATGCAGAAGGGCTGGCGATGGATGCGGGGCTCCTGACCTGGGACGATGACTATGCAAAGATCGCCGATCTGCGGGATTTCTTTGCGCGCTATACGGTGCAGGTCGGCTCGACGGGAAATCTCGGTATGTCCATTGGCATTATGAGTGCGGCGATCGGGTTCCATGTGCGCGTTCACATGTCGGCCGACGCGAAGCAGTGGAAGAAGGATCTCCTGCGCGCGCACGGCGTGGAGGTGATTGAGTACGCGGATGACTACTCGCGTGCGGTGGCGGAGGGGCGGCGTGCCTCGGATGCGGATCCCATGAGTCACTTTGTCGATGATGAGAAGTCCGTCGATCTGTTCCTCGGCTATGCTGTCGCGGCTGAGCGTCTCGCGGCGCAGCTGAGGGCACAGGAGATCACGGTGGACCGTGAGCATCCGCTGATCGTCTATATTCCCGCCGGGGTCGGCGGTGCGCCGGGCGGGGTGTCCTATGGGCTGCGGCGGCTCTACCATGATGATGTTCACTGTTTTTTCGTGGAGCCGGCGCAGTGTCCATCGGTTCTCCTCGGGGTGGCGACGCAGCGATTTGAGCGTACCAATGTGCATGATATCGGTCTGGCGGGAAGGACGGATGCGGACGGGCTTGCCTGTGCGAGTCCGTCGAGTCTCGTGACGCGCATGATGACGAATCACATGGCAGGGGTGTTTACGGTCTCTGAGGCGCATCTCTACGACTATCTGCGCGATCTCGATGCGAGTGAGGGGATCCGCATCGAGCCGTCGAGCTGTGCGGCATTCGCGGGCCCCATCGGACTCCTGCGCTGCCCTGCGGCACGTGACTACTGCACAGCGCATGGTCTGACGGAGGAGCGCCTCCGCCATGCGACACAGATCGCATGGGCGACGGGCGGACGGCTCGTGCCGGAGGAGGTTTGGGAGGAGTATTTAGTGACATATCGGTGATTCTGCAAAAAAAGCATCGCTTTCTGTGAAAAGAAGCGATGCTTTTTGATATGTAGTTTTTACTCACTCACCTGCGCTGTCGACGATGCGGTTCATGGTTGCCATGGAGGCGACGCGGTCGCTTTCAGCAATGGTCATGAGTTTGACGCCCTGTGTGTTGCGGCTGATGAGGGAGATCTCGTCGACGCTGGTGCGGATGACGATTCCCTCGGTGGTGATGAGCATGAGTTCCTGGTTTTCACGGACGACGCGGATGCCGACGACGGGGCCGGTCTTTTCGGTGACCTTCATGTTGATGAGGCCCTTGCCGCCACGCGTCTGGGTGCGATACTCGGAGGCGGTGGTGCGCTTGCCGTAGCCGCCCTCGGTGACGGTGAGTACCTCGGAGTCGTTCTTGAGGACGTCCATCGCGACGACTTCGTCGCCGTCGGCGAGGGTGATGCCGCGCACGCCGCGCGCAATGCGTCCCATGGAGCGTACACCGTCCTCGGGGAAGGTGATCGCCTTGCCGCCGCGCGTGCCGAGCATGATGCGGTTCTCTCCGTCGGTGAATTTGACGCCGATGAGCTCGTCGTCCTCGTCGAGGTTGACTGCCCGCAGGCCATTCTTGCGGATGTTGCCGAACTCGGAGAGCGGTGTTTTCTTGACGACGCCGTGCTTGGTGCCGAGGAAGAGGTAGCGGTCGGCGCGGAATTCCTTGACCTGGATGACGGCGGTGATGCGCTCGTCGTTTTCGACGGCGAGGAGGTTGACGATGGCCGTGCCCTTTGCCTGCCGTCCGCTCTCGGGGATTTCGTAGGATTTCAGGACGAAGGCGCGCCCGCGGTTCGTAAAGAAGAGGATGTCGTGGTGCGTGGTGGTGATGAGGAGGTCGCTGACGATGTCGGTTTCCTTGGTCCCCATGCCGCGCACGCCGACGCCGCCGCGCCGCTGGCGGCGGTAGGTGTCGAGCGGGATGCGCTTGATGTAGTTGTTCAGGGTGAGGGTGACGACGACGTCTTCCTCAGCGATGAGGTCTTTGACGTCCATTTCGCTCGCGTCAAAGGTGATCTCCGTGCGGCGTTCGTCGCCGTATTTGTCGCGCACTTCGATGAGCTCGTTTTTGATGATGGCGAGGACTTTCGTGCGGTCGGCGAGGATGCCCTTGAGTTCCTCGATCAGTTTCAGTACCTCTTGGTACTCCTCTTCGATTTTCTCGCGCTCGAGGCCGGTGAGGCGCTGGAGGCGGAGGTCGAGGATGGCCTGTGCCTGTTTCTCGGTGAGTTTGAAGCCGTCCATGAGTGCCGTGCGCGCGATGTCTGCGGTACGGCTTTCGCGGATGGTGGTGATGACGGCGTCGAGGTGGTCGAGGGCGATGGTGAGTCCTTCGAGGATGTGGGCGCGTGCTTCTGCCTTCGCCAGTTCGTACTGCGTGCGACGCGTGATGACGGTTTCCTGATGGTCGATGTAGTGCTCAAGGACGTGCTTGAGGTTCATGATGACGGGCTGTCCGTCGACGAGCGCGAGCATGATGACGCCGAAGCTGTCCTGCAGCTGGGTGTGTTTGTAGAGCTGGTTGAGGATGACGTTCGGCGCGCTGTCGCGGCGGAGTTCGATGACGATGCGCATGCCGCTGCGGTCGGATTCGTCGCGCAGGTCGGTGATGCCGTCGATCTGTTTGTCGCGGACGAGTTCGGCGATTTTTTCGATGAGGCGCGCTTTGTTGACCTGATACGGGAGTTCGGTGACGATGATGCGCGGTTTGCCATTGCTCATCGTTTCGATGTGGGCGCGTGCGCGCATTTTGATGACGCCGCGTCCGGTGGTGTATGCCTTGCGGATTTCCTCGGTGCCGAGGATGAGCCCCGCGGTCGGGAAGTCGGGTCCCTTGATGACGCCCATGAGTTCGTCGATGGTGGTGTCGGGGTTGTCGATGAGCATGAGGGTGCCATTGATGACCTCGACCATGTTGTGCGGCGGGATGTTGGTCGCCATGCCGACGGCGATGCCCGCGGTGCCGTTGACGAGGAGCTGCGGGAATTTCGCGGGGAGGACGGTCGGTTCTTTCTCCGAGCCGTCGTAGTTGTCCGTAAAGTCGACGGTTTCCTTGTCGATGTCGCGCAGCATGAGTTCGGCGATTTTTGACATGCGCACTTCGGTGTAGCGCATGGCGGCAGCGGAGTCGCCGTCGACGGAGCCAAAGTTGCCGTGGCCGTCCGCGAGCATGTAGCGCATGGAGAAGTCCTGCGCCATGCGGACGATGGCGTTATAGACGGAGCTGTCGCCGTGCGGATGATATTTACCGAGCACTTCACCGACGATGCGCGCCGATTTTTTGTACGGCTTGTTGCTGGTCATGCCCGAGCCCTGCATCGCATAGAGGATGCGGCGGTGTACGGGCTTTAGGCCGTCGCGTACGTCAGGAAGGGCGCGCGCGACGATGACGCTCATCGCATAGTCGATGTAGGAGTTTTTCATCTCGTGTTCGAGGTTGACGGGGACGATGCGCCCCTGTCCAAAGTCCAGATCCAATATGTCACCTCTTTGTGTTCGTTCCATAGAAATACACACTAAGTATAGCATTTTCGCGGGAAAAAGTCCATGTTTGGGGCGTGGGCTAACACCGTATTGCACGAGGCGGAGATATTCTCTATGCGCGCTCCACGCGAACACCTCGTTGCGCAAGTGATCGTATGCTTATTCGCCTAAATACCGACGCACTTCTTAAACGCGCTTCGCTTGGACGAAAGAAGTGCGCCGGGGGCGAAATGCATACTTTACTCACTTGCTTCACTAAGGTTCGCTTAGGAGCTGCGCAAGCATTATTCCGCAATCGTTTGTCAAAAACTAGGGGCTCTCTGCCGGGCGGGGAGAAAAGGGATTCTTCTTCCTCTCGTCGAATAGAGGTTATATTGTGAAAGGCGGGATGGTATGGACGATGTGCAGGCGCTGCGGCAGGAGATTCTCCTGCGTGCCAATGATCTCTACGAGAAGCGGGAGTATGCGCGTGCGGCGGAGGTCGCGCAGGAGCTGCTGACGGTTCTGCCCGAGGATGCGGAGATGCGCTATATTCTCGCCGCTGCGCTGACGCAGACGGGGGCATACGAGGCAGCGCGGGCGGAGGTCGCACGCATCCGCGCTGTGTGTCCCGATCATGCGGGCGCGGCGCGGCAGGAGGTCTATATCGACCGCGCGGAGGGGAAGCTCGCGACGGAGATCGCGCATCTGCGCGCGCTGATCGAGATGCTGAAACGGCGGATGGCAGAGGAGGAGGAACGCCGTGCGCACGATGCGGTATTTCTCGCGAGTGCGTACAGTCTCCTCGGCGCGGCGCTGACGGAGGCGGGGGAGGCACAGGAGGCTGTCGCGGCGTTTCTCGCGTCTGCACAGCTTGAGTCGGGGCGCGCCCAGCGGGCGGTGGAGTACAGCAACGCGCTCTTTGCCGTGAACTATCTGCCGACGTATCTGCGCCCACTCTATGCGGGGCTCGCGTACGGCTACGATGCGCTCTTTGCCGATGTCCTGCCGCAGGCGGGGGCGGCGGACGCCATGCGTGGGCATGCGCGCATCCGCATCGGCTATATCTCGCCCGATCTCTGCGTGCATCCCGTCGGGCGGCTCGTGCGCCCGCTCCTCACGCAGTATGACCGCACACAATTTGCCGTCTATTGCTACGCGCGCTGCGCGGAGGATGCGCTCTCGGCGGAGATGCGCACCGCGGTGGATGTGTGGCATAATGTCCGCGGCTGCTCTGCGGCGGAGACGGCGGCGCTCATCCGTCATGATGAGGTGGATGTTCTCGTCGATCTCGCGGGGCATACGCAGGGGAACGCCTTGCCCGTTCTCGCGCATCGTCCCGCGCCCGTGCAGATGACGGGGATCGGCTATTTTAATACGACGGGGCTGTCTGCGGTGGACTATATGCTCTCGGATGTGTATGTCGATCCGCCGGGGGCGGGAGATGATGAGATGACGGAGGAGATCATCCGCCTGCCGCACAGTCATTTCTGCTATACGCTGGCCGATGATCTGCCCCCTGTCATGCCGCCGCCGATGGAGCAGCGGGGGCACGTGACGTTCGGTTCATTCAATAATTTCAATAAGGTGACGGATGAGGTGCTGTGCCTCTGGCGGCAGGTGTTGGATGCGGTGCCGGGGGCGCGTCTCCTCGTCAAGAGCAAGATCTTTGACCATGGGGAGGGGCGCGCGATGGTCGCGGAGCGTCTCGCACGCTGTGGGATTCCCGCCGTGCGTGTCGAGATGCGCGGGTTCAGCCGCGGCTATCTGAGGGAGTACGGGGATGTGGATATCGCGCTCGATCCGTTTCCCTATACGGGCGGCATTACGACCTGTGAGGCGCTTTCGATGGGCGTACCCGTGGTGACGCTCGCAGGAGCGAGTCACGGCGCGCGGTTCGGTGCGAGTCTCCTCACGAATGCGCATCTCCCCGAGCTCGTCGCGCAGACGCCTGCGGACTATGTGCGGATCGCGGCGGGGCTTGCCTCCGATCCTGCGACCCTGCGCGCGCTGCGGCGAAATCTGCGCACGATGTTGCGGCACGCACCGCTGACGGATGCCGCAGGCTATGTGCATGATGTGGAGGACGTGTATCGGTCGATCTGGGCGAAATTCGTGCGTGCGGCGGGCACTGCGTGAGAGGTGTGATATGAAGCGGCGTTTCTGTCTTTCGGTACTCGCTCTGTTCTGCTCCGTGCTGTCGGGCTGTGATTTTTTCGTCACGGAAAACAGTGATCCCTATACGGCGGATGAGGTCGCTGCGATGGTGAATGGAAAATTTCATTCCTATGGGGCGCAGGTCGTGTCGGAGGGCGAGCAGACGCTGCGGGAAAAGCCGTTTCAGAGGAATCGTTATGCGCTCTATGATGCGGGGAACGGGATCCACTTTACCGCTGTGGCGGAGATCCAGCGCGCACAGTTCCCCTATCCCTTTCTTTACCGCGACACGGATGCCGCTGCGGCGTATGCAGAGGCCTATTTCGCCCATCTCTATCCCGCGGTGAATGCTGTCGCGGTTGACGTTCATCTCAGGGCGGCATCCCCCGAGGAGGCAGCAGCGCTGCGCGAGAATCACGTGATGCACGAGGGAGCGCCGCTTTTTGATCAGGGCGATTTTATCTTTCTCCATGAGGCACGCGGAGCGGATGCTGTCGATCTGTGCCGTGCGCTGCATGCGCTCTATCGTCCACAGGGCGACGATACGCTCCTCACGGAGGCACATGGGCGCAGGATAACATTCTACTATGTGCCGGAGGGAACGGAGGAGCAGGCGCGCGCGGTGCCGATCATGACGTTCTATCTGCGGGCGGGAGAGGACTGGGCGCGGACGCTATACGAGAATCCGGGGCACTCGTCGGGGGAGAGAGATGTCGCGCTCCTAGAGGAGCGGCTGGCAGAGTATTTTGAGGTGCGGCTAAAGGCGGCGAAGGCATACGTGAGAGAACATCGGAAATAAAGGAATCGCTGATAAAACAGTCCCTTGGATTGGTGCAGATTTTTTGTCCTGTCAAGGAGACAAACCGGACGCATAGCAGAG
>ERZ773046.1614-NODE-1614-length-12435-cov-4.473021_pt1 | contig 12435 bp, 8 predicted proteins | sample MGYA00580634_ERZ773046 | MGnify/ENA primary metagenome ERZ773046 (study PRJEB29015, sample SAMEA2738127) | human oral metagenome | biome: human oral; feature: human-associated habitat; material: saliva | place: China | collected 2159 ... | reverse complement strand
ATTCTTGATAGCCGCTGGCACATCACCATTGACGATAGCCTGAGCCAATCCTTCTACGACAGCTGTCTTACCAACTCCGGCGTCTCCGACCAATACAGGATTGTTCTTGGTTCGACGAGAAAGGATTTCTGCAGTTTCTTGGATTTCCTTATTGCGCCCAATGACTGGATCTAACTTTCCATCACGCGCTTCTTGGGTCAGATTGCGACCTAGCTTAGCCAGAATGCCATCTTGCTTAGGCCCATGCGCTCCAGCTTGCACATCCTGTTCGCCAACTACTTGACCAGGGAGCTTGCCAGTAGCCCGGTACTGAGCAAACTCTTCCGGTGTGACCTCTCTACCATTAATCAAGTAGCGCCGGTGTTCGCTGTTGTAGCCACCCATGCGCCCCATGAGTTGGTTGAAAAGGTCGTCCATATTGTTAAAATTGTTGTAATTGTTGTTCATCATTTTTCCTCACTTTTTATACGTTTTTATATCATTTGCTAAAGTCTCAGATAAGAAATCTCTTTCTTACTTACTATACATTTATGTTCATATCGGAGATCTTCTCCTATCTATTATTTTACATAACTTATTCTATTTCCAAAAATTAAACTTTTATTATTGGCATTGCTATTTGCGGCAATACCTAATTTCCTTTGGGCGTATACAAAGGACAAGGTTGTCACGTTTGAAGGACTCAGCTACAAAGTCCTGGAAGAAGATGGTCATGGCAAAGATCCTAAATTGATGTTTGTTGGCACAACGAAAACTGGACATGTGGATATTCCTGCTACAGTAAAAGATGGTAAGGGAATAACTTTCAAGGTTACAGAGATTGGAGCAGAGGCTGGTTATAACTGTGAGAATGTTACGTCAGTTATAATGCCCGAATCAATAGTGAAGATTAATGATGGCAGTTTTTCTGATTCTAAAATTACGAAAATTGATATTCCTAAGAATGTAGCTACAATCGAAACAAATGCATGGATAAAGATGTCAAAAAACCCAGAGTGCCATGTTGCTTCAGGGAACCCTAATTTTGAATCAGATGAAAATGGAGTACTCTACACAAAAGGTAAGACAGAGTTGCGCACAGTTCCTTATAACATTATGAGCAAGGTGGGCGGTGATACTTATACCGTAAATATAACTGTAAAGTATATAACCAAAGCTGCTTTTCGCGATTCTGAAAATCTGAAAAAAATTAAATTACCTACAACCTTAGAAAAAGTGGATGATTTCTGGCCTACTATTGCTTCAACATCTACGTTAGAGGCGTTTGTTATGGATGGTGTTGGTACAAATTACCAAGTAGTAGAGGGGGTTCTTTTCACCAAGGGACCTAATAAATTGATTCGTTATCCACACGCAAAGAATCAGGCAACATATACAGTTCCTGCAGGAGTTGCTGGAATTGCTGGTAATGGCTTTAGTGGAACTCCTTCCCTAACTGATATCAATTTAAATGAAGTGACAAAAGTGGATGTCTCAGCTATTGCACACCTTCCAAACCTAAAGAAGATTACTCTTCCTAAGAATCTTAGGAAGGACGGATTAGCCCAGGGTGCTTTCGAGAACAGTCCTAAACTTGAGGCTTACGATGTTGCACCTGGTAATCCCGATTTTTCTGCCGAAGATGGTGTTCTCTTCTCAGCTGATAAAAAAACACTTTATTTTTATCCGATTGGAAAGAAGGATAAGTCTTATACAATCCCTAATACGGTTGAGGAAATTGGAGATAAGGCATTTCAGGGCGCAAGTTGGATAACCTCTCTGGTGATTCCAACTAACGTCAAGAGAATCAAGGGTCAAGCTTTCCGTCAGAATTACAATCTTAGCTCAGTTGAATTCAAAGAACCTTCCAACCTGACGGAACTTGAAAATTATGCATTCTGGACTTGCCCTAAACTGAAAGAGGTAACCTTGCCTTCTTCTATTGATAAAATAGGCAAATCGTTTGTCGATTGTGATATTTTGGAGACGATTAATGTTCCAAATGGTTCGAAAATAGAAACTATTGAAGAAGATGCTTTTAAAACCAACAAGAATCTGAAGAACTTCAATTTTAAAGGAACTTGCCCTCTGAAAACAATCAAGGCAAATGCATTCCAAGATCTTAAGAATTTTGAAACATTCAATTTCCCTAAAACGGTAACAAATATCGAACGCAACGCTTTCACTGGTTGTGCGAATATGAAGACCGTAAAATTCGATGAGAATGCTGATATTGAAAAAATTGGAGAAGGTGCTTTTGCTGACTGTGGTTTAACAACTATTAGTCTCCCTGAGAAGGTTAAAGAAATTGAAAAAGAGGCTTTCCTTAAGTGTAAGGCTCTTGAGGTAATCAATATTAAAAAATATACCACCCGCATTGACCCAGAAGCATTTAAATACTGTGATAACCTCACAGATATTAATATAGATAAAGAAAATACAGAATACTCAAGTATAGATGGTTACTTGCTTTCTCCAAATAAGGAGACTCTTATTCTCTTCCCTCCAGGCAAAGCAAACAGCAAGTTCACCTTGCTCCCTCCATCTATTAAGAAGATTGGCGACAACTCTTTCTTAAATTGCGAGAAGCTGACTAACGTGACCATCCCTAACAAGGTGAAAGAAATTGGTCGACGTGCTTTCGGTCTCTGCAAGAACTTGAATACTATCACTTTCCTTTGCGACGAGATGATTAATCCAAACATGATTAATCAAGCTGAAAATAACATGTCATTCGATGATGGTTCTCAGGCTGATGATATGTTTAAGAACATAACTATCAACGTTCGTAAGGAACTTTATGATCAATATGCCAACAATGAATTCTACAAGAAGTTCAAGGGAGGCATTAAAAAGTCATTCATCGTAGACAAAGAGGAATACATTGCGATGTCTGATAAGAGTGTGAATATGCTCAGTACCAAGCGTGAAGATCATACCTTTGTACTTCCTACAGAAATCCAACACGAGGGTAAGAAGTATGAAGTAAACTTGATTGGTGACTACGCTTTTGAGGGTGCAAGCAATAAGATTAAGGAAGTTGTTGTTAAGAAGAATGTAGAGTACATCGGTGCTAAGGCTTTCGTTACAAACAAGGACAAGAATAACCTTCAAAGTACTGTTGAGAGTGTGTTCTTCATTGAGAGCGAACCTACTGCAAAGATGTTGAGTACTACTCGCTTTGAACTCGACGAAACTAAAGAGAACTATAACGAGTTTGCACCTACAACTAAGGTATATGTAAAGAAGTCTGCGCTCGAAAAATATACAAAGGAATGGAATAAGAAGGTTTATGACCGTGATATCCATAACTTCAAAGAGAGTGAATTCAACTTCATCAGTCAGATTGACTATAAGATTCCTGCTAAGAACTTCATCACAAATAAGTACGGAACATTTGCACGTGAGTTCGATACAGACTTCAGTGCTTACAAGGCAGAGAAGAACAACACCGATGTTGCAGCTTTCGTTTCAAAGAAAACAGATATAAAGCCAGGTAATGGTGATTATGGTCAATCTGCTTACAAAGTAGTTATGACAAGCATTGATGTAAACGGTGGTGTAAGTAATCATTATGGTTATGTACCTGCTGAAACAGGTGTATTGCTGAAGGTTCTTGACAAAGAGGCTACACCAGACGATTTCTTCTATACTATCGGTGAGAAGGATGATAAAGAATATACCATAACTAATAACGTTATGCATGGTATTACAGTAAATCCACGTAGTGTGTCAGCTACTGAGGAAGGTGGTCCTGTTTATGTGATTGCAAAGAAAAAAGGTATCTTTGAAAAGCTTACACAAACAGTACAGTTCCCAATCCATAAGGCTTATGCTTCACTTGGAAATATACCTGCAGGAGCTAAGGTTATGTTCTCATTCTCTGACGATGACTCATCAACAACGGGTATCATGTCAGTTGATGCAGAGAAGCCTGCTGATAATGTTTACTATAACCTCAATGGTCAGCGTGTAACCACACCACAGCGTGGTATCTACATCCAGAACGGTCGCAAGGTAATTGTTAAATAACAACAAAGGAATTATGGAAAAAAAGAAATATATTATCCCAGTAACAGAGGCTGTTCGCATGAAGAATGAACACCTCATGCTGACTGCCAGTCCTGGTGTAGGTGGAAACTACGATCCAAATGAAGAGATTGGAGCAAAGGAAAACAACATGTTTGACGAAGAGACTGCTAATGAGTGGTCAAAACATAGCGTTTGGGAAGATTAACCCATAGCTATATAATTAGAAATTACGCGGAACGATAGGGTCATCTATACGTTCCGCGTTTTTTATTATTGATGTCCGATAAAAGACAAACTAAAGAAATCATGATACAGAGCAACGAACAGATAGAAATGGTAAAAGAAAATTTCTGTGTGGTGATGTTAGGACTAAAGAATATTAATTTAGACAGTCTTTCTTTATAAACATCTGTAATTCAATTTCTTTTGCAAGAAACGATGAACTTAATATTGCTTAAAGATTTCTTTTCAAATATTTCCTGACGAAGGAAGCTGTATAGACTGTTTTCGTCAGATTCGAGAAGATGTAGGAATTACCTGTCCTAAATGTGGCTATACTGAGCATAAATGGTTAGATGGTAGAAAAGCATTTCAATGTAAGACTTGTGGTTATCGTACTCCCCTAACAAAGGGTACTGTTATGGAAAGAAGTCACATACCCTTATATGATTGGTTCTTTACAGCTCATATGATGACTTCATTCAAGCAAGTCCTCTCTGCAAAAGAGATTCAATATCAATTAGAACGAAAAGATTACCCTGCCGTATGGCTGATGATGATGAAGTACCGTGATATCATGGGTAAAAGAGAAGCACAATATACCTTATCAGCACAGGTAGAACTGGATGTATCTTACTTTCAAACCTCTGTTATAACAGATCCTGAATCCGAAGATATTGAGAAAGAGACCAAAATGGTACAAACGCCTGTATTGGTAATCGCAGAAAGTAAGCCTGTGGATGAAATATTGAGCGAGTATCTTACAAATATAACTGAAAACAAGTACGTTAACAAAGCATCAAAACTTCTCAGGAGGTCTTCTACACAGAAAGTCAAGAAGGTTGTACGTTATATCAAGATGTTCGCTATGCCCGATAGTAAATATGCCTCCATAAAACCATATGCAGAAAAGGCTGTGAGTCCCACTGCTAAAGTTGTGACTGACGGAGGAACAAATCTTATTAGACTGAGAGAGTTGTTCTGTCATGAATCTTATAGGGAAACGGAAGGGGAGGTGCATGAGGTGGTGACTAAGGTTTTGCCGTGGGTACATATAGTAACAGGAGAATGTCGTAGTGCAATAGAGGCTATTCATAAGGAAGTGGATCAAAGATTTCTCCAACTCTATCTCAACGAGTATTGTTGGAAGTTCAATCGTCGATTCTTCCGGGACAGTAAGCTGCCGAAGTATGATTTGTTTTATAAAATCATAAGGACTGCCGCAAATTACACATCTGATATAAAGTGGAGAAACTATAATACAGGATATTAACATTTATTAGTCCGAACATCACCACACAGAAAAAAGTCATTACATAATTTCAAACAAATCATCTTAAAATACAAAAAAACGTGCAAAAAGCAAGCCTGTAACCGGCAGTCAATCAATTGGTTGTCAATCCGTTCAGAAAAGGTGCTTGATTGGACTCCAAAAGGGCGTTAATAACACGCCAAGAGAGCACCTGTTGCAAGTCAATCAGGCATCTTTTAGAAGCCAGAAGAGCATGTTCATCTTTGAACCTCATGAAAACAGTTTACAAACACCGAAGATATGGGGATAAGTCGTTTGTAGAAGAAGAAAAGGTTCATCCGACATTTGGAGTGATAACCTATGAATGATACTCAAAGTTTGAGACAAAAATCTCTTCATAACCTTCTCATTAATAATGGATTTAGACTAAATGAAGTGAATTTATAAGTTATAGTAACTCCTGCACTACTAATTAGCACATTATGATTATAATTCTCCGTATATAAAGGGTTTAACATATATGAGCAATGGTGTAAGTAGTTGATTATTAATAACTAATTATTATCACTCCAAATTCCGGAAGACCCTAAAAAAAGCCATTCCCAATCTCCTTTCAGAGCTTAGGAATGGCTTTTTACTATTGATCAGTCTTCAGTGTTCTTATCCGATCCACTTCACGTATGCGAAGTCCTGACGGTGCGCCAGTAGGCTGTTCTTCGGGAACATACGCACATCGCACTTGTAGGCACCGGCCTCACTGGCTTCGAAGGAAGTCTCGAAGGTATAGTGGTTGCCCTCTGTCTTGACGAGTTTGAACGGAATGACCTTGTGGATGTTCACATCATCGACGGGTGCATTCTTCAGGAAGACAAGCTCCAGACCGATGGCGTCGTTCAGTCCCTGTTCGTCGATCGTGTAGGTGACTTTCACCTTATGTCCGGTAGCGATGTCCTGCAGCTCTTCCTCGTTCTTGGATACGACATAGATGCTGTCCCAGCGCTCGGCAACCGACTCTTTCCAGAGTGCAATCTCCTTGGCAAGCTTGTTGTCATGAGCTTCGAGCTTGTGCGCACGCTTGGCCTGACTCTCGTAGAACTTGTCGTAATAGTCGTCCAGCTGGCGCTTCATCGTATAGTGAGGCGCAATCGTCGCAATGGAGTTCTTCACAACCTTTACCCAGCCTTCAGAGTAGCCTTTCTTCTTGTCCTTGTTGAAATAGAGCGGGACGATTTCGTTCTCGAGCAGACTGTAGATGGTCGCAGCATCAAGCTGATCCTGATAGCCCTGGTTCTGATAGGTACGCTTCTCCGGCAGTGCCCATCCGGCACCCTCACGATAGCCTTCAACCCACCAGCCGTCGAGTACGGAGAGGTTGATGACACCGTTCATCTCGGCCTTCTCGCCAGACGTACCACTTGCCTCGAGCGGACGGGTCGGGGTATTCATCCAGATGTCGACACCTGATACCAGACGTCGGGCCAGCTGCATATCATAGTCTTCAAGGAAGATGATCTTGCCGAGGAACTGCGGCATACGGGAAATCTCGAAGATGCGTTTGATGAGCCCCTGACCGGCACCGTCAGCCGGATGCGCCTTGCCCGAGAAGAAGAACAGAACCGGACGCTCCGGATTGTTGACGATTTTCTCCAGACGTTCAAGGTCCGTGAAAAGCAGATGCGCACGCTTGTAAGTGGCAAAGCGGCGGCAGAAACCGATCATCAAAGCATTAGGATTGATCTTCTCAAGGATGGAGACCACCTTGGCAGGATCGCCCTGGTTGCGGAGCCACTGCTGAGTGAACTTGTCGCGGATGTATTTGATGAGCTTCTGCTTCAGTGCCATGCGGGTCTCCCAGATTTCCGCATCAGGAACGTTGTAAATGGCATGCCAGATCTGCTCGTTGCTCTGGTCGCCCATGAAGCTCTTGTCAAAGTACTTGTCGTAGACCTTGCGCCACTCCGTAGCGGTCCAGGTCGGAAGGTGTACGCCGTTGGTCACGTAGCCTACGGCATTCTCCTCCGGGAAATAGCCTTTCCACAGCGGTGCGAACATCTTCTGGCTTACCCAGCCGTGGAGCTTCGACACACCGTTGATTTCCTGACAGGTGTTGCAGGCAAAGGTACTCATGCAGAAACGCTCGCTGTGGTCGTCGGGATTGGTACGTCCCATACCGATGAACTCGTCCCAGGAGATACCCAGACGTGCAGGATAGTCGCCCATGTACTTGCCGAAGAGTGCCTCGTCGAAGTAGTCGTGACCGGCAGGCACCGGCGTATGTACAGTATAGAGCGAAGATGCACGTACCAGCTCCATGGCCTGGTTGAATGTCAGTCCGCCTTCGATGTAGTCGCAGAGACGCTGGAGGTTGCAGAGTGCCGCATGCCCCTCGTTGCAGTGGTAAATATCCTTCTTGATGCCGAGCTTCTTCAGTGTGAGCATACCGCCGATACCGAGGAGGATCTCCTGCTTCAGGCGGTTCTCCCAGTCGCCGCCGTAGAGCGAGTGGGTAATCGGACGGTCGAACTCCGAGTTCATGTCGTTGTCGGTATCGAGCAGATAGAGCTTGATACGGCCGACATTCACACGCCATACAAGTGCGTGTACCTGATAGTTGCGGTAAGGAACATCCACGACCACCTGATTGCCGTTCTCGTCCAGTTCACGCTCGATGGGCAGGGAATTGAAATTCTGTGCGTCGTATTTGGCAATCTGCTGTCCGTCCATGGAGAGGCTCTGTGTGAAGTAACCGAAACGATAGAGGAAACCTACGGCACAGAGGTCGACATTGGAGTCGGAAGCCTCCTTGAGATAGTCGCCGGCCAACATGCCCAGACCGCCGGAATAGATCTTCAGCGTCTGGTTCAGACCGAATTCCATACAGAAGTAAGCGACTGAAGCACGTTTGCTGTCGGACTTGACATCCATGTAGGCACGGAACTTCTTGTAGACCTCACCCACCTGCTTCATCAGCTTCTTGTCCTTGACGATCGCCTCCTTGCGTTCGTAGCTGAGCCGCTCGAGAAGCTGGACGGGATTATGTCCAACCTCTTCATAGAGCACCTCGTCAAGAGCCTTGAACATGTTGCGTGCCTCGTAATTCCACGCCCACCACATATTGTGAGCAATCTCGTCGAGACATGCCAATTCCTTCGGCAGGGTCGACTTAACGGTTACCTCTTTCCACTGAGGCTCATTGGAATAATCTGATTTAATCTTCATAACTTAACTTAGTTTGACTGTTTTATCTTTATATCGTTATTAAAGCAGTTTTTCAGCTGTTTCTTTCAGCTGCCTTCTCTAATGCAATGTCGTATGCTCGCTCATAATACTTGATGAACTCGCTCCACAGTGCCTTATGGGAGAGCTTCCCGGCATTTGAACGGCATCTGTCCACTTCCGCTTTCGGGAATCCGGCATAACGGATGATGGTTTCCTTGATTCCGTCAGCCACTTCCGAAAAGTTGTAATCGGTACGGTGCAGTACCTTCACACCGTCCTCAATCTCGCTGTACGCACCTTTCTCCGTATTCGCCCACAAGCCGAAACCGGCGAGATCGGTCGTGATGCAGGGGACCTTGAAGGCGACGGCCTCCAACGGTGTGTAACCCCACGGCTCGTAGTAAGACGGATAGACGCAGAGATCATTGCCCAATACGAGGTCATAATAGCTCATGTTCAGTATGCCGTCATCGCCTGTCAGGTAACATGGAACAAAGATGAGCTTTACCCTGTCGGCCCGGGCATTGGCCATACCGAGCGCCCTGGACATATTCAGCACCTTGTCGCTGTCCATGTTGTGCAGCCTGTGAGTCAGCACGGGATTCTCCAGCGGGGTATCGAAATGCCGTCCGCTGTCCAGCCGCTCTACAAGATCCTGCCGCGGTCCGGCCACCCAGCCAGGAACCTCGATGAAGGCTACAACCTGCTTTTTCAGGTTCTCGTCAAAGCGCAGACGGTTCATTGATTCTATGAATACATCGATACCTTTATTGCGGAACTCATAGCGTCCGCTGGTTGATACAATCAACGCATCATCCTGTATATCGTCACCAGTGAGTGCATTGGCTACGTCGAGCAGACGCTTACGTGCTGCCTTACGCTTCTTTGTGAAAGTTGCGCCTTTTGGTACAAAGTCGTTCTCGAAACCGTTGGGAAGAACTACGTCCACCGGCTTGTCAAGCAGTTCCTTGCACTCTGTTGCCGTAATATCGCTCACTGTCGTGAAGCAGTCAACGTGGTGGGCAGTCTGTTTTTCGATTGAGTGCTTGCTCTCCATATTCAACTCCGAAGCCATCTGGTCGCCATTATATGCCCAGAGATATTCGTACAATGGCTTGTTATTGCCCGCTATACTGCGACCGATACAGGTGGCATGGGTTGTGAAGATAGAAGCTATCTGTGGCTGACGGTGCTGCAGAACGAGTGCGGCGAATCCCGTCTGCCATTCGTTCGCATGGAAGACGACCTTGTCGTTCTCACTGAGATAAAACTTATAGAAACTCTCTACGACAAGTGCCGTAGCATAAGCGAACAGAGCTGATTCGTCGTAATCTCCGTACGCATGGAGACTGTCCACATGGTAATACTCCCACAGCTTGCCGTACAGTTCGTCTTTCCGGCTGAAGAATGCCTGGAAATCAACGAGCATGGCAATCGGTTCACCGGGAACATCCCAACGGCCGACTTTGACCGGCAGCCCTTCGGATGCAGCCTTCTGCTGCCAGGCGGTAAAGAGCTTTTCATCCTCCTTGAAATAAGGGGATGGCGAATCGGGCCAGCAGTCGGGTCCGAGGAATATCACGTGATCTTTTATTCTGTCCTGTAAAGTCTTCGCACGGGTGGAAAGTACGGTATAAATTCCTCCGACCTTATTACACACTTCCCAGCTGGTCTCAAAAATATAATCGGGAAACAACATCTTCTCCTTTAAACAATTGATACGTATCGTGCACAAAGGTAATACAAAATAAGGGAAACAACAATTTAAACTGCATATTTTTATGTATGAATCATAAATTATTACGCAAAAGCATTATCTTTGCAACAACCAAACATTCACAGACATGAGACAAAGAAACATACTCACAATAACGGCTTTACTGGCTGCCTCTTCCTGCTTCAGAGCATATGGCAATCTGCCGGAAACCGACAGGACGACATCCTGTATGCAATGTGCCGGAACCGTACAGAACAAAGACTCTATCTTCAAGGCGCATCTCGTCAATGATGAATATCAGGTATGGATGGACATAGACTTCTATCACAATGAGATCACCGTGCCACGGCAGGAGATATTCGGTGAAGTTCCCGGCTACTTCGGCGCAAAAAGGGATACACGCAAATGGATCATATCAGATGCTGCCATCAAAGGGGGAAAAGCATTCCTGACCATCATCAACGATTATGGAAGCGAAGATCTCACGGCCGAACTGAAACGTAATCCTGACGGAACCTACACCCTCACCCGCCTTGCCGGCAGTACGATGAAGATTGTCGTCAATAACAAGTGGGTGAAGATACCAAAGGAGATAACGTTCTACGCCAAATGACAACTCATTCATAGGGGCTTAGAAATCAGCCCCATGATACTTTATGACAACAAGAAAAATCTACATAACTACGGGGCAACCTTAATAAGTCCTGAATATGCCCCCTCCTACCGTCTTTGTCACAGGCACTTCAATCTCTGAAGAGAACGCCTTATAATTATATTCTCCTTCAGGCATACGGTACAAAGCAATCTTACTTCCTTCTGCAACGGCACAAGCTACCTGAATAACTTGGCTATGGGTATTCTTCAATGTTACCGGTCTGTAGAAAACAACCAATCCACCTTCAAGGTCGAATTGAGCAGGCATCTGGCTTTCCAAACCATACTTAACCCTATTTCTGACAGCAAACTTATCCTTTTCGTTTATTGTTCCATTGCTTTCTACCCTTACACTCACCAGCTGCTTGCGAGGGATAAATACGTTCTCCTCGTAAACCTTTCCTAATTGCAACGCTCCTTGTGGTCTATAGGAGTAGTAGAAAAGTTTCTTTTCTTTCGAGCCACGCACCGATGAATCATCTGAAGGTAAAAGATACTCTCTGTCATCTAATTCATTCAAATCCAGTGTAAGTTGCAAATTGTATGAGACACGGACATCTCCTACAAAAGTTGTCAAAGACTTTAATTCTTCATCACTTAAATTGAAAAACATAATATAGCTGCCATCTTTATCAGTCGTGGCCTTTGCTTTATGGTACACCTTGGTAGTAATCAGAGATGCTTCTCTGAGATCCAACTTCACCTCCATATTCGGCAACGGCTGCCCGCCTGACGTTCTGGCAACACCTCTGATGATAAGGCTCTTCGGATCTGGCTTATCAATAAAGTCGTCCTCCTCACTATGGCAGCCTGCCAATAACAACATAAGTACAGGTAAAACAAGCAGATACAATAATGACTTTTCCATAAACGGCAAATTTATAGTTTCAAGTTAAGCAGTATTCTGGTTCCATATCCTCAACATCATACCGTCCTTCTACACAGATTGTTTCTTTGACAAAGGTATTAAATATTGAGAAGAAAAAATACAATGCTCATAAAAAAATAAGAAAAAAAATCTCCTTCCCCACCCTTTTATACATCTTGTACATCAATTCTTTTATTGCGTTGCATCAAAAACAAAGTATTTTTAAATGGCTATGTTATCACAGCCTATTACCGTCTATCACTACCCATTATCACTTATCGCCGCCTATCGTCACTTATCACCGACTAAATATCTACTGCCCCCCTCTTTCCTAATGAGCCTTATTTTGGGTCAGTCCTAAAACCCAGTTGCAAGCCTATACTCTTAAGCGCATAATTTCATAAGTATTTATTACCTTTGCATCATGAAGAGTGACCAACTATTACGTTGCATCTTTCCAGATGTACTTGCCGACTACTTTGATGTTGTCGATAT
>ERZ773046.1612-NODE-1612-length-12453-cov-3.984836_pt1 | contig 12453 bp, 15 predicted proteins | sample MGYA00580634_ERZ773046 | MGnify/ENA primary metagenome ERZ773046 (study PRJEB29015, sample SAMEA2738127) | human oral metagenome | biome: human oral; feature: human-associated habitat; material: saliva | place: China | collected 2159 ... | reverse complement strand
CCCACAGCGCCCCCCGCGACGCCTCCCGACAGGAAACCGCCACGCGAGAACCCACCCGAGGAACCGCCGGCCACCGGGATAAACTTCGCCACCCACGCCGGCGAGACCGCGACCATCAGCACCGCAATCAACGACAAGGTCACGCGCATGAGGGTTTCCATCGGGTTCTCGCTCCAACCATCAACCGTGGCTGAATACGCCGCCGATATCCTCATGGCCACCCACAAGAAAAATAGAATCACGGGCTTCGCGATCAACGCGGACAGGAAGAACGCGCCAACGCGCTTCAAGCGCTCACGCCCCTTCTCAGACGTGGCAAAGCCCCACATAACACCAAGCGCAACAGCACTGAAATAGGCCGTAACAAGCTGGGCTGCCAACGACAGCATCAACATCACGCCCGCAATGAAGCACAGAACAAACACCAAAATGGCACCCATCCAGCCCAACGGGGTTGAATCTGTCGTCATCGCCGTCGTCGGATTCAGCAGCGACCCTGTGAGCGAATCCTGGGACGCGCCCACCAAGGTCGCCACACCATCGCCTGCGGAGTCCACCAAGGTTGAAACCGAATACGCCAGCGCCGGAGTAAACAACAGCCCCCCCATACCAAACACCAAGGAAGCCCCTAGACGCCCAAACGCCTCCGATGCGGGAAGATTACCGCGCGCAGCGCGCGTAATTCCGAAAACAAAATTACCCGCCAGCAACACCAGACCAATACCCGCCGCCGCCGCATACGTTGACCGGAACCAGTCAGCATCCGCCTCAAAATGAAAAGCGGAGTTCATTAGTTTGATAGCCTCGGAAATAGCACCAACGCCATCCTTTTTCAGCTGATTAACAAACTTCGCCACCTGACCTGATGGATTCGACACCGCCTCAACAACATTCTTATCAACACCAGCAGCGGCCAGAGTTCCGGAAGAAAACCAGCTAGCATTTTGCGCGGACTTATCTCCCCCATCGGCCTTAGTCCTCATAGAGGCAACCGCAGCGATGATTGTGGAATCAAGATTCCTACCAGATCCACGCGAATAGTTACCAACAAGAGCCTGAAGTAGACCTTCACCACCCTGCCAGTCCGTAAAAGAGCGCTCATACGTTATACCCGCAGCAACTTTCTCAGCGAACGTCCGCTCTTCACAAAGCCAGTCCTCAGTAAGAGTTACGGATTCACTTTTATCGTTCGTTTGTAGACAAACGGCCCACCAATCGCCCCACATTTCAACAAATGCTTCTGGGGTTCCCTGCTCGGGCTTGTCCGAATAGGCTGCTGCGATCTGCGCTTTCTGCGCGTCAGAAAGCATGTCAACGCTCAGTGTTTCTGGCCATCCGTCAGGATGTGCTGCAAGTGCCGCAGACACGCACATAAAGCACACTCCGACAGCCACAAGGATTGCAGTGAATGCACGTGCAAACCCTCTGCGACCCACTCGTAACGTGTACTGAAGTTGCTCGTTCACGATGCTACCCCCCACTGTCCATTCTTGTTCTGGAAATAGTGGATGCCCTGGCCATTGAGAGTTAACTGACCAATGATGTCTCGACCGCCGTCAGTTGCGGGTCGCTTTAACAGCTCTGCGGCCTGCTCAGGGCTTTCCTTGAAAGTGGGCGGCTGCAAAAGCTGCTGATAGCTTGTCTGGTCACGCGCGTCGATTATGTGCACGAGACGCCACGTTCCATCGACGACTTGCAGTTGATAAGTGCGGTTGAGCCAGCCATAAAACCGATTCGGCAAGCCCTGTACATGTTCCGTGTCATCAAGGGGAGAAATGACGGTGATCACCGCTGTCTTATCCTTATCCGGCGCACACTTGATAACCTGAATGACGCCATCTTGAACACGCGGAGATGCAACAGGTACCACATCATCCACACCGGTTCCATAAAGCATCGTATGGAATGTTCCTTCCCCTACTGTCGCTTGGGATCCAAAAATGTCGAGCGCCCCAGGAGCGATAGAAATTTCATTCACAAAGCTCCTAATTCCCTGCTGGTCGTTGGACAGCATCGCTTCTCGACGTTCGGTGTTTTGGAATACTTTTTGGCTCCATTCTGCGGCAGCTTGAATGGCGCCCACACACGTCGCTGGGTAACGTGTGCCTACTCCTTCGAAGCCGGGGGTGGCACTGGTTGCTGTTGCGCCGGTGCCCGCCACGACGTCGTCCATCGAGGTGTTCACCGGAGTTTTGGTCGTCGGCTTCGACGTTGGGGATGCAGGTTCTTCCACGTCGGACTGTCTGCTAGTGAGCATGCCTACTAGCACACTAGCTAGCAAGACTACTAGGACAACAAGGACGATGAGGATGGCTTTCTTGTTTTTCATGGCTTGTTCCTGTTAGCCAAATAGGCCGGCCGCGGCACCAAAGAGCGTTCCGACACCAGCAAGGCATGCGATAGCAATGAGTGGAACGAAGATCGACTTGGATGCATCGGACAGCGCTTCTGGATTGTGGCTCACACGCTTAGCCCTACCAAAATTCACAATGCCCTTAACGAGAAATCCAGCCAGTATGAGCATTCCAATCCCCCATGCTGCACCAAGTGCTGCCAGCATATCCGTCGTAAATTTAACGCCGAGAATGCTGATATCGGGTGTGGTCTTGTCGAAGGGGTTATCCACGACGGAAAAAATGGTGGGGAACATGTTATCTCCTAGTTGTTGATGGTTCGGTAGATGTCCATGATGGCCGCGCCCAGTCGGATGCCGGCGGCGCGGGTGGCCTGCGTGAGGTCGCTGTAGCGCAGCGTGTCGCGCGCGTCGATATGGGCGTCATAGGGGACGTAAACCGTGTGTGCGCACACGGATTCGAGCCATACTTGTCCCATGTCTCCGACGTGCCCGGTGGGCACCAGGACGACGCGGCTCCCCCATTCCTCGCCCCACTTGGCTTCCAGGCGTCGCGCGAGCGCCAGGGTGGGAGCCAACGCGGCCTCGGAATAATCGGTGGGAATAACGACGACATCGGCGATGTCGAGTGCGTTGAGGAAATTCGGGGAAGCCAGGGAATTGCCCGTGTCGATGATCGTCTGGTCAAACCAATCGCGCAGGGTTCCCCACACGGCGGCGAACTCGGGCGCCGCGAGGTTTTCCGCCCCCTCACGGGAGGGCAAAACCGTGTAGGATCCACCGTCTTGAATCACCATCGAGGAGGTGATCGTGGAGCGGGTGACCGCGCCGCGCTGAGCCGCATCGACCAGGCGCCCCACCGCCGACAAAACCGCCGGCACAACCCATCGACCACCGCCATTGTCATTCAGATCCCACACCACAGACTCACAGCGAGTGTTCGCGCGCAAGGTTGCATCGATAAGCATGGATATCGGAGTTTTCCCGACCCCACCTTTAGGCTGGGCAACCACGATAGCCCCGCAGTGCCCGAGGGGGACGGGGGCCTGGAGGCGGGCCAGATCGACGCGCGCACGCCAGGCGGCTTCATCTTCCAGGCCCGCAGCGCGCCCGCCCGTCAGCGCGCGCAGGACGCGGGCACGCACATCGGTGCGCACACCACGATCAGGGATGCGCACACCCAGCGAGGACGGGACAGGAACCACAGGCACGGGCTGAGGAATCTCCTCAGCCGCAGGTACGGTCACCTCGGGAGCCTGCTCTTCCACAGCAGGCACGGTCGGAGCAGGCGCCGGCTTGGGGATCGGGTTTCCGTCAGGGGCAGGCATCGCTGCCATGCGCCGCAGGCTATCACCGCCGTGGCGCCCTTGATAGCCACTGCCAGACCACAGGGGGCTACTCATAGCCGCTCACCACCATCGGTTGCAGAAACGCTCACGACAGAGGTCGGAGCAGGGGCGGACGTGGGATGCGCGCGGTGCATGCCGCGAATAATCACGACGCCGGCGAGGGTAAGAGCGACGATCAGGACGATGATCGCCACGGGCACCAGCCATGCCCCGCCCGTAGCTCCTGGCTTTTTTGATGCGGAGTGTGCCCGAGCGGGGGCCGGAGGCACAGCGGGCGCAGGCTGCGCCGGCGGCGATGTGGGCGCGGGCGGGTGCTGCGTTCCGCGCGCGTCGATGCTCATGCGACGCACCTCCTCAACGGTGGGGATCATGCGATTCTTCCTTCCTGGTGCGTGCGGGCAATGGAGGCGGCCAGCCTGCTACTACCCGTATTTGTTGACCAACTATAAATTGACTGGTTTTACTAATAGGTGCGCACATTCATGACATGTTAACCCCCTGCGTTGTGTGGGTATTTTCGCCCTAATTCTTCCATCTGCCATGCGCATCTGCGTACACTCTGCCGCGATCAGTACGCATGGTGGGATGATGTGCGCGTCGAGCCGCGATGGCGTCGCGCCTTAGCGGTCCTCGTTAAGATCCTCCAGCAGACCGGACGTGTCACTGTCCGACTGTGAGAGTTCGGGGATGGGCGAGGGGGCGTAGCGGAGGATGACACCGCCGCGCACGAACGTTACGGAGCGCTCCGCTTGCGGGTACACATCGAGGACGAGAGGGAGATGCTTGCGGAAGTACCGCGCAAATTCCTTCGTGGTCATCGTGGAACCGAACTGGTCACGCAGGCGCTCCCAGGTCACCTTGATGCCCGACTCCGGGCATACGCGCAGACGATAAGCCAGCCAGGTGTAGATATCGGGGGGGAAGGCGGACCTGGAGTTCATGTTGATGTAGCGCCAGGCTCCTTCATCGACGGGCATGGCGTGCCCCTGTCTGACGAGAGCGTTCATGAAGTCGTCGGTGAGGGTGATTGTAGAGGTCAGGAGAGAATCCTGGTCACTATTTTCGGGGCGCGCGGAAAACCACAAGCTACGCGCCTTAGAGACCATCAACTCGGCTTCCTCATAGCCAAAACCCCGGCTTGTGGAACTGTCAGTCGAGATGGAGACATGCATGCCGGCCACGGCCTGTATCTGCCGATACAGGCTGTACCGTTGCTTGCCGCCGAGCGAGAAGCCGAGCTTCGTCAGATATTCGGCCGCAGAGGATCCCAGGTCAATGGTCGGATCGCCCGTGCGCACAGCTTCGGTGCAGATGTGCAGCAGGATTGCGCGCGCCATCTTGCCGTACGGGACCTGATAGACCCGCGCGCCAGTGGCGGGATCGACGATTTTTGCCGCGTTGATACGCATTACCGCATTGCCGTTGATGCGCTCCCACTCGTAGACTCCGGGGTCTACGCTATCGACAGGGAGAGAAAAGTTCACAAAGCCGGTGAACAAGGCCGCGAGGTCGCCACGCTCGATAGCTGAGGTTGTCTCCAGGGCTGCAAGCTCTTTGAGCGCCGCAAATCCTTGTGCGTCAAGGCCCAGCGTTGTCAGGTCATAGCGCTCGGAGTCAGGTACGATGGTCATTGGCCATCGCCCCCCTTCTGTACTAAGGGTGGTGTGGTGTGCAAGTGCCGATCCGAGAGTGTCAGCTCCGGGTCGGCGCGCTTTTTATGCACACCTTCTGTCAAACATCACCCTAACCCGGCACTCACGCGCACGCAAGGTCAAAACTCCTGCTCAACACAAACACCCATAAAATGATCACTATACGGACACGCAAATTTTTTAGCGTCTCATGATTCAATGAACTGTGCAACCGATCTTGTGGATACAATTGTGCATAACCTGTGGATAGTATGTGCATAACTCGGGTACTACGCTACACCAAGGGGGGGGTACTACGCTACACCAACCCGGATTTCAGGCCTTGAAAGGGGGTACTACGCTACACCAAGGGGGGTACTACGCTACACCAAGGGGGGTACTACGCTACACCAAGGCTTATGTTTTCGACAGGGACTTTGCCCTACTCCTCACTGGGTAAAGTCCCTGTCGCGTGTGTTGCACCAAATAATAAACAACTATTTTCTTCAAATATGCGCGAGGTTTTCGCGTGATCCGATCATCTGAGCGGCCCTCACTCATCATAGTGTGTGACATCACAGTTGTTGTGGGAGAGTTTCCGTCATTCGAAAGGTCCTTCTTCGACGCCGATACTCTTCGGAACACGGTACGTGCATGCGTGGCTGAGCTTCGTATCGGTTCTTCTGCCGCCTGTGCACAGCCCCCTTCGGGGCCTGCACACAGTTGCCAACGATAAACATGGATCCTCACGCTCATCTGACACTGCTCGTAGAAGTTCGCGGGTTCGCTACCGTATTTGTGATGTCAAACCTCAACACAGATCATCAAGCATGGTGGTAATGCGCCGGCGTGCTGTACAGTGAGGGTGAGGCGGCCAGCCAGTTACCACCCTCCCGCGATATGTGTTCTACCGGAGGGTTTTTCTCATGCGCAAACTACGATGGATTGCCACAGGCGGCGCCGTCATCCTCGTCGTCGGAGGCGTCTGCTCACTCTTCCTCCTAGAGGACTCATCAACACCCGCGTACGCCAGCGTCGCACTCAACGAAGGTGCTGTGCCCGCGGAATACGTCGCCGACGTCCAACGCGCCGGCAGCCTGTGCCCAGAAATCACTCCCCCACTCATCGCCGCCCAGATTCAGCAAGAATCCGGATGGCAAACACACGCAGAATCCACCGCAGCCGCCAAGGGCATCTCCCAGTTTATCGACTCCACATGGGCTTCCATGGGCAAAGACGGCGACGGCGACGGCATCGCCGACGTCAACAACCCCCACGACGCGATCTACTCGCAAGGCCTGTACATGTGCGACAACGTCAACAACCTCAAACCCCTCCTCGCATCCGGAGACGTCACCGGAGACCTGCCCTCCCTCGCACTCGCCGCCTACAACGCCGGCCTGGGAGCCGTCCAACAATACGGCGGCATCCCACCCTACGGCGAGACGCAGAACTACGTCACCGCGATCACGGCCAACGTCGCCACCTACACCGCCGACGACGGATCCCTCAACACCAGCATGGCCGCACCAGGCGACAAAGGACCCGCCATCGACTTCGCCCGCCAAATCGCCGCCGACGACACCCACCAGTACGTCTACGGCGGCGAAGGACCCCACTACGACTGCTCAGGCCTCACCCAGGCAGCGTTCGCGCGCATCGGCATCACCCTCCCCCACCAAGCGCACCAACAAGCCCAGGGCGGCACCACTATCGACACCCTCGATAATGCCCAGCCCGGCGACCTCCTCTTCTGGGGAGACCCCACCAACTACTGGCACGTTGCCATCTACGCCGGCAACGGCACCATGATCAGCGCCGACAGCGAAGCCAGCGGCATCAACGAAGAACCCCTCTGGGGAACCCCCACACTCATCAAACGATACTGATTTACTAGCATCCTAGTAACTTAGTATGCAGGCAAAATAGGACACTAACATGCAAATAAACAAGCATCCTGAAAAGACCGGAAAAACGCGAACCCTCACCATTATCGGCATCCTCGCCCTAACAGTCGTGACCGCCATCGTGGGCGTCATGATTGGACGCCACCTCACTCACCCCCACAGCGCAGCGTCTCCGACGGTAACCCCGGCGACCTCCTCTCCCGCCACCATGCAAGAACCTCAAAGCTCACCCCTACCTAACGTACCCACCCCCAGCAATGAGCCAGCAACCCACGCGCCCGCGCCCGTATGCGCAGACGGAACCCAAGCGCCCGACGGTACCTGCCTCCATCCTGCAACCGTCCAATGGCTTCCCGACCTTCTACCCGACCCGCGCGACATCGACCACACCGACCCCGACGCCGTGTGCGCCGCATACGTCATCACCCACGACACCTGGGACGCATCCGTAGATGTCACCACCGCCTACGCCTCCATTCGCGCGAGCGTCTACGAAACCCCCGACCTCCAAGGGAGCCATACCCCCACACCGGACACTGAAAAAGGCCAAGGCGACTTCCTCCCCCTCGTGCCCGGACAATCCCACACAACCGTCACCATCGACAGCCTCACCACCGAAGGAATGAACCCAGCCCCCGACCGCATCCCTGGCACCTGGCTCCGCATCGCCACCTACACCCGCACCTACGCCGACAACTCCCACGAACCTACCCGAGGAACCGTCTTCCTCACCCTCACCCAGCAAGACGATGGAACATGGGCCGTCAGTGACGCCAAATGGCACTAAAACACTAATCCCCTAGCAGCCTTGCCTGCTAGGGGATTAGTGTGCAAATGGACTAGCTAAGATGTTCTAGGATCCACTGGCGAGCCAGTGAACTCATCGACTCATCAGACTCGAAAGCCATCCGCTTAAACGCCTTGTGCTCGTCCGCGCTCAAATACACCATCACCGATTTCCGCGCCACCTTCTTCTCGCCAGCCTCATCCGCCGGCGCTCGGAACGTGTCCGCAGCAGACGGTGCAGACGACTTCTTCGCGCGCTTCGTCATCGAGGCCTTCGCCTTCGCTGTCGATTGGTTTTTCATGCCATAGCCTCCATAAGCTCAGCGGCCACATTCTCATAGCCATACAAATCATGGGGGATCGCCCCAAACGACGCAGCGATAGCCTCCCGCCGCGGAATTAGTGTCTCAAAACGAGGCACCTTCTCCTCATCCAGCAGAGCTACCGCCGCTGCCAGCGTATTCGTTCCCGTCCCCACGCGCGTCAGAAGAACAGCATGAGGGGTACTCTCAGCAATCTCCAGGGTTGCCCACATGCGATCAATATCGAGACCCGTCGGAGTTGAAGGAATGATCACGAAATCCGCCGCCGCAATCGCGGCATCAATGATCTGCGCATGACCAGGAGGAGTATCGATGATCACCCAATCCGAACATGCCGGCCAGCCGAGGGAGCGCTGATTGGCGATCACCACATCAAACGGCAGGGGAGTGCCGGCATCCTTAGCGCGATCCGCCCACTCAGTTGCCGACCCCTGCGGATCAGCATCACGCAGCTCAACGCTGCCATGCGCACTGAGCGCATGCGCCAACAGGATCGACGTCGTCGTCTTTGCGACGCCACCCTTCGTGTTCACCACCGCAATAATGCGACCATTACTAGTTGACATACATGCAATGATACTAGTCTACTAGCATGCATGTCAACAAGGGTGCTAGGTTGCTAAGATGCTAGCATCCTAGGGTTTCTTGATTAGGTGGGTACTTTAGGTAGTAGCAACCATGCAACGTTGAAATGGCAACGAAAAACGGGTGGGTACTTTAGGTAGGCTGATGGGATCTTGCTAGTAACGTCATCATCCACTATCGTGTGAGGTACGAGGCGCGAGATAAGCTCACCGCCCACAAGTCCCAAGGAAGGGGACCCCTATCATGGAACGCATCATCACTATCACAAGCACAACCGACGGCGGCGGCGCTGTTGCAGTCCCTATCGAAGATGTTGAGGGCGTGCTCACCGCCTGGTACTCCGGCGATTATTACGATGATCCCTACATCAAAATGTGCGTGGATGATATTTCCTCCTGGGCCAAAGCAGGCGCCCAAATGGACGAATACAACGGCGCTGGAATATATCTCGGCATCGAACTCTCAGTGGGTCTAACGGCCAATGTGCCTGTCCACGAACTAAACTACCGCCACGTACTTTCTCCCTATCTCGTCGAGCAATTCACGCGCAGTCGCCTCGTTCAAGCCTTGAGCGACATTGGTCAGATTCATGGCCTCAGCGAAAAAACCGCATGCCTTGCATACATTCAAGCCGCCGCGGGACTAGATGCCATGCGTGCCGCATACGCTGCCATCGATGAAAGCGCAGATAGAACTAAACTTGCAGATCAATTCGCCAGAGCATGGAAACATGCGCGCGCCGAACTGATAGAGAAGCAGGACCTCCTGTTTGCGGCAGACCTCCTGCCGGGCTGCATCATCGAAGCGATCCGAACAGGGATCGGCCTTACCCGCAAAGAATGGGCCACCGTGCTCAACATCTCTGAATCAACAGCCAAAAACTGGGAAAACGACCACCGTCCCGCACCCATCGGCGCATGCGCTGACATGTGGAAACTATGGACCGCATGGATTACCGAGCAGGCGGCCACTCTGGGAATTCCTGAAGCAGATATCAAGAAAGAAGCGGGCAAGCCGGCGATCCTTGTGCCCGCTACAACACCTCTACATGCCATCCGCGCCCGCCTCCTCATTCTCACGGGCCGACGCCTCACCATTGATCCTAGCGTTGACAGCTAACAGCCCCATTCTAAGGGGGTAATCATATTGTGGGGGCTGGCAGTCAAAGACTGCCAGCCCCCACAACTCACTCCACGGCATTAACCCAGAGAATGAGCAAGGAAACCCGCCGGCACGAACATCAGTAACGACGCTACTAAGCGAGTAACCTTCGCAGTGATGGCGCTATGCCTATGGGAGGCAAGCTCGATCGCCTCCCATATCACGAACAAAGCCGTGATGAAGCACGCAGCAAGCGGCACGAGCTTCATGAACTCACCATCAGTGAGCAGAGAGCCTTCCGCGGCGTCCCATGTCGCGAAAACGCCAAGCAAGGCGAAAGTAGTAACCACTACCTTTGTCACCTGCGCCACCGCTAAAGCAGCGTGGCGCACACACAAATCGACAACTTCCCATGCGCTCACTGGAAAACAGCCATCAACATGAACCTTCAACACGATTCCCTCCCTTGGGATCGAAAAATACTGACACTTCCACTGTATGCGGAGGCACCCACATCTGCGTCCACCCAAAGAACACGCCGCGGGTCTCCGACACCTATCGACGCTGACGTGGCACGAACGTCACGGAGCACTCCGCTTGCGGGTTAGCTAGCTTCATGCACGGGCTGGGGACTTTAGGTAGCGAACGATAAAAAGCCTTGATAAAACAACGAAAAACAGGTGGGTACTTTAGGTAGGTCAATCTGCGTCAACGTCGCAGCTACTTCTCACACGCAACGCCGTCGCCATCGCGATCAAGCCCAGAACGATACCCCGGATCGCCGCGATACAGCGGAGCAGCACCCGCCGCCTTCGCCTCCCTACAGGAGCCGTAGTAAGCCTGCTGAGGAGCCGGCTCAGGCTGCGCCGGCGGCTCAGGTGCAGGCTCCTCAACAGGCGCATCTACCGTCGGCTCAGGAGACGGCTCCACAGTCGTCGGCTCAGGAGACGGTGTCGGACTCGATGAAGGCGACGACGAAGCCGTAGGAGAAGGAGATGCAGATGGCGTCGGCTTATGCGACACCAAAGAAGCAGGAGCGGGTGTTGCGCGCACCGTCAAAGACACACCCTTCGACACCTTCGCCTTGACGCCCGCACCAGGCGCCTGTGCCGTCACCTGAAATCCGTCCGCATAATGCGACTTCAAGACAGTCGCCCCATGCTCATCAGTCACGGAAACCGTCCCAAAACCCTCAGTCTTCAACACCTGTATCGCGTCAGGAAGACTGCTGCCCACAACGTTCGGCACCTCCTTCTCAACAAACGACCCCATAACACCCAGCGCAAACAACGCGCCGACGATACCGGCCGTCCACTTCTGCCAACGCTTCCACCCACTCCAAAAAGCCATCAGAATCTCCTCATTGACGAAACTAAGACGCGACAAATACAAACGCATCATTACTCAGCATCCTACAACGCAGAAACCTCTCTACGCACCCACTTCATCCAGCAAAGACAACGAAAAATGAGGTGGGGACTTTAGGTAGGTCAACATCCGCTAAGCATCACCGCAACTTTCAGCGCAGCCCGCACAAAGGGATGAACGCACAATAATGTACACCCCTTGACATCTCACGTTAAGGGGTGTACACTATAGGTGTCGGCAGGGGAAAAGGTCCCCAGCCCCACCCGTCCAAAGGAGGACACCATGACCACCTCATACAAGATCGGCACAATCTTCTACGCAACCAAGGCATGCGAGTTCTACGAAGTCGTCGCCGCCACCCCCAAAACCGTCACCGTGCGCCAGCTCGACTACACACGAGAACTGGGAGACGGCGGCAGCTACTACGCCCCCAAGCTCGGCCAGTACATCGGCGAAGAAAAGCGACGCAAAGTCTCACAAGCAGACGGAAGCATCGCCAACTGGTGGGGCCGAGCCTACCCCTGGGACGGCAACGAACAATACAACCACTTCGACCCCTACACCGACTAACAGCCCCAGCCCCCACCCCCAACAGGGTGGGGGCCACCCCCCAACAAACCGCAACAACAAGCAAGCTAAAGAATCGAAAGGCAAAACAATGTGGAACAAGAAGCAATATGTGAGAGCCGGACTCCTCTGCGATTGTCGACCGCCCCGATGCCAAGCCTGGTGTAGCTGCAAATTCCAAAAGCTCCGCTACACAGTCATCCGCATCGCATGCGACCTCATCGAAACACTCGAATGCAAGTGCGAGCGCCCGAAATGGACAGAGGAAGACGAAATAAACTGGCTTCGTCAACACGGCTTCATCGAAGATCAGCTCACTGATGAGGAACGGGAGGCTCGATACCAGCGAGACCTCAAAGAAATCCTAGACGAACAGCGACGCGACCAAATTTAGCGCCCAATAGGCCCCCGCCCGCACGGGCGGGGGCCTATCCCATATGTGACATTTTGTCACTAATGGAAAATCCCCTTGCCTGCCTATTG
>ERZ773046.1604-NODE-1604-length-12518-cov-8.320067_pt1 | contig 12518 bp, 10 predicted proteins | sample MGYA00580634_ERZ773046 | MGnify/ENA primary metagenome ERZ773046 (study PRJEB29015, sample SAMEA2738127) | human oral metagenome | biome: human oral; feature: human-associated habitat; material: saliva | place: China | collected 2159 ... | reverse complement strand
CGCCCACGGGCGAGGGGTGGTCGGGCCGGTCCCTGACCACCTCGGAAAAGAGCACACAGGAGGCGCTCCTGGCCCTCAAGTCCGAGATTGGCAAGGCCGTTGTCGGGCAGGACGCCGCCGTCACCGGGCTCATTGTCTCCTTGGTCGCTGGCGGACACACCCTGCTGGAGGGCGTCCCGGGCGTCGCCAAGACCCTCCTGGTGCGCACCCTCGCTCAGGCGCTTGACGTGGAGATGGCGCGCATTCAGTTCACCCCCGACCTGATGCCCGCCGACATCACCGGCTCCATGATCTGGGACGCCGGCCGCTCCGAGTTCGTCTTCCGTCCGGGCCCCGTCTTTACGAACCTGCTCCTGGCCGACGAGATCAACCGAACACCGCCCAAGACCCAGTCGGCGCTCCTGGAGGCCATGGAAGAACACACGGTCTCCATCGACGGCGCCACGCGCGCGCTGCCCGAACCGTTCATGGTCATCGCCACCCAAAACCCCGTCGAATACGAGGGCACCTACCCCCTGCCCGAGGCGCAGCTGGACCGTTTCTTGCTCAAGCTCGAGCTGCCGCTGCCGTCGCGCGAGGCGGAGATCGACATCATCGCCCGCCACCAGGCTGGCTTCAACCCCCGCTCTCTGGAGGAGGCCGGGATCCGCCCGGTCGCCGGTGCCGCTGACCTCCACGCGGCCCGCGAGGCCGCCGCGCGTGTGGAAGTGGCTCCCGCCGTCATGGCCTACCTTGTCGACATCTGCCGGGCGACCCGCACGTCCCCCGCTGTCCGCCTGGGCGTATCCCCGCGTGGTGCGACCGCCCTGCTGCGCACCTCGCGCGTGTGGGCTTTCCTCCAGGGCCGCGGCTTCGTCACCCCCGACGACGTCAAGACGATGGCTCCCTCGACCCTCGCGCACCGTCTCGGGCTGCGCGCCGAGGCGAACCTCGAGGGCATTACCGCGGTCAACGTGATCTCGGGTGTTCTCGCCGCGACCCCGGTCCCCCGCTGAGGCGACCCGTGATCGTCTCAGCGCGCAGCGCGCTCCTCGTTCTCGCCGGACTCATTCCCCTCGCGTTCGCCCCCTCGCGGGCGTTCGCGTGGACATGGTTCGGTCTCGTCGTCGCGGCGTTCATCCTCGACGCACTCGGTGCTCCTTCCCCGCGGACCCTGCGCCTGACGCGCGAGGTGACCGGGCCGATCCGAGCCGACCAGACGACCGAAGCGACGCTGCGTCTGTCCAACACGACGAAACGGCCGATGACCCTGGACGTGCGCGACGCGTGGCCGCCGTCCTTGCACCCCGCCCCGCCGCGCCGTCGCGTACGCATTGGAGCACGCTCGTCTCAGAAAATCATCACGATCCTGGCCCCCACGCGCCGCGGCACACGCCACGCGGACGTCGTCACCATCCGCTCCTGGGGACCGCTGCACCTGGGCGCGCGCCAGGTCTCACTCAAGGCCCCACTCACCCTGTCGGTCCTGCCGGAATTCAAGGCGCGTGTCTTGCTGCCCTCGCGTCTGGCGCGCCTGCACGAACTGGAAGGCACCACACCGACGACGCTGCGCGGAGCCGGCACCGAGTTCGATTCCCTGCGCGCCTACGTCGAGGGCGACGACCCTCGCGACATCGACTGGCGGGCATCCGCCCGCTCCCCCGAACTCATGGTTCGCCAGTGGCGCCCCGAACGCGACCACCATGTCGTGATCGTCGTTGACTGCGGGCGCGCCTCCTCCGCGCTGCTGGGAGCACCGGTGCGCATGGAGGTCGACTCCATCGCACTTGGCTGCGCGCCCCGCCTGGATTCTGCCATCGAAACGGCTCTGCTCCTCGCTGCCCTGGCTGATCGCGCGGGCGATAAGGTGCACGTCCTGGCCGTGGACTCGCGCGTGCGCGCCCGCGTGTCCGGCGTGCGCGGCGCGAAAATCATTGAGTCACTCGCGCACGCCTTTACGGATATTTCGCCGCGCCTCGACGTCACCGACTGGACCGAGGCCGCGGCAGCGGTCGAGCAAACCATCCGTCATCCCGCCTTCGTCGTCCTCGCCACGAAAATCCCGCCCGCCGGCATGGAAACCGAATTTACGGACGCGGTAGCGCGCCTCGCCGAGCGCCACACGGTACTCGTCGCGTCAGCCACTGACCCCGACGAGCTGAGGGCCAGGAGCGGTCGAAGCGACGCCGAAGAAGTTTTCCTGGCTGCCTCTGCCGCGCTCGCCGAACGCGCCGACGAGGCCGGGGCAGCAGACGTGCGTCTCGCCGGTGCCTTGACCCTCCAGGCGTCCGCAGACCTGCTACCCGCACGTACGGCCGACCGCTACATTGACCTCAAGAAGAGCGGTCGACTCTAAGCCCGAGCGTCACCGAGCGGCTGCACCCGCGCGACCGTGGCCTCGTCCCTGGGGCACAGGGATGGGGCCACGCAGTCCGTTCACCCAGCGACCGGCTGGTAGTAGCCCGCGTCGATGCCCACATCCGCGCTGGCACCGGCCCGGTGCGCTCGCCGCCCCAGGATCAGGATGTACCCCCACGCCGCCGCGGTCAGCGCCACTCCAAGGCCAATCTTCACGGCGTCCGGCACAACATACGAGGGCGTCACAAACCCCTCCAGGAAGCCTGAGCCAGCCAAGAGGATCACGCATCCCACCGCCACCGTCATCGCTTCGCGCGCGGCCTTCCCCACGGCTTGGAACCTCGTCATGGCACCCGGCACAAGCAGCGCCCAGAAAATCCTGAGTCCCGCAGCGACCGAGATAAACACAGCCGTCAGCTCAGGCAGACCATGCGGCAAAATGAAGCGGAAGAAGTGCCACACGCCCCCATACTCGAACACCACCGCAGCCGACGTGCCCAACGAGGTGGCGTTTTGCCACAGAACCCACAGCGGATACACGCCCGTAATGCCGGAGATGATCGACTGGAAGGCAATCCAGGCGTTGTTCGCCCACACGGACATGCCGAACTCCAGGTGCGTGTCCTGATGGTAGTAGAAGACAAACGATTGCTTGGCGTAGGTCCTCAGCATCTCGGGGCTTCCCAGCTCGTTCATGGCCTCAGGAGTCGTCATCAGATAGTGCACCTGGATCGCACACAGAGCGATGAACGCCGCCATGACGCCCAGGATCACCCACCGGATCCGATAGAGCGCCAGAGGCAGGGAGACGACGAAGAACGTCGCGATCACGCGGCCCGTGAGTCCCCCGGTGCCCGCCAGGCGCCCGCGGGCCGCCGAGAGGAGCCGGGAAAGCTCCGCGATCACATCGGGGTCGGGGCTGTGCGTGCGCACCCGCGCCAGGTCAGTGGTCGCTGATCGATAGAGCCGATCAAGCTCGTCAATATCCGTGCCACTCAACGTACGCTGACGAGTCAGTTCGTCGAGGCGCTTCCACTCGTCTTTTCCGCTTACCCGCAGCACATCGATGTCCATTGGACTAGCGTGTCACATATGAGCGCGCAACGCAGTCAGTCGGACACCCTTCAGGACGATTACGTCCGCACCGGCGAGGCGGTGAGCCTCGACGTCACGCCTGCCTCCCCAATGGAGCGCTTCGCCGCTGCCGTCTTCGATGCGACCGTGTACATGGGAAGCGCGTTTCTGCTCCTCGCGCTGACCGCACGGTCGTGGGGCACGATGTCTTATTCGTCCCTGCGCGTCTTCTTCATCGCCGTGATCGCGAGCGTCACGTTCTTCGTTCCGTTCGCCATCGAGATCGCGACCCGTGGGCGGTCGCTGGGTAAGTGGGCGCTGAACCTGCGCGTCGTACGCGACGACGGCGGCCCAGTGACTGCCCGCCACAGCGCGGTTCGAGTCGGGGCCGGGGTCATCGAAAATTGGATGTTGGCGGGCGGCCTCGCCTTCGCGGCGGAAATGCTCAACGCGAAAGGCAAACGTCTGGGCGATCTCGCAGCGGGAACGATGGTGTGTTCGCAGGGCGCATCGGTGTTCTACCCGCCACTCATCATGCCTCCGGGTCTTGAACAGTGGGGGGCCACCGCGACGATCCTGCCCCTCGACGATGCACTCGTCGCCGAGGCGCGCGCCTTCCTCGGGACGAACAGGGGCCTCAACCCGGTTCTGAGGGAACAGGTTGCCACCTCTCTCGCGGACCGCTTGTCCGCGCGCGTCCAGACTCCACTGCCTGAAGGACTCCACCCTGAGCTTGTGATTGCCGCCGTGCTGGTTGCCCGCAGGGATCGAGTGTGGACGCGCGAGGTCGAGCGCCGAGCCCGCGGACGGCAGCGTTTCCACGAGGCCACACAGGCACGCTTTGGCCTCTAGGGTTCAGTCGTCGCTTGCGCCGTCCTCGCCGTCGACGACGGTGAACTGGGCGCGCCTTCGCGCGTAGGGGCTGGAGGGGTCCAGGGGACTGGACGTGTCAGGCCTTCCCACCGAACGTGCAGAGTTGAAGGGGCCGGTGCGCGTCGAACGCTTCTCGGAGGACGAGGCCGGGGCGTGCTTCGCTTCTTGCGCAACCCTGCGCACGGCGTCGACGAGGGCGGCCAGATCGTCGACCGAGGGCGGAGCCGGCTCAAAGTTGGTGGCCAGGCGTACGACCTGCCACCCGAGGGGTGCCTTGAGGTTCTGGGCGTGTTCGTCGCACAGATCGTAGGAATTGGGGTCGGCGACGGTGGCGAGCGGGCCGACGACGACCGTCGAATCACGATAGTCGTAGGTGAGGGTAGCGACAGCGACGGCAGAGCAGCCGGGCTTCGAGCAGTGTCGTTGGGCAATCACGCACCTAAGAGTACGACACTCTGTGCCCGTATCGCGCGCTCCAGCACGCCATGGACCTACCCTGGTGGAGTGTTTGCGACCAGACGCCATGTAAGGAGCCGCGACCGGCACGGTCGCGGGCCTCGCGGTCCCCTGTTTTTCCCGGGTACTCCGGCGTGGCGCACGCGGCGCGAGGACTTTGATCTGATGGTCGGGGAGCTCGTGTCCGAGCTGATTGAGCGCTGGCCACAGGTGGCCACGATCGAGTTCGGGGTCGAGGATGTTCCTCCGTCGAACCCGGCTGCCTGGGAGTCCCACAATGTCGTCGTGGCGCGTATCTTCCCCGCGGATCGTCGCCGTGGCCTGCACGATCGGATCGTCGTCTATCGCCTGCCGATCACGCTGCGTTGCCCTCTCGAGGAGGTGGGCGCGGTGACGCGCGGGGTGCTGGTGGAGCGCATCAGCCACATCCTGGCCCTGCCGCCCGACGAAATCGACGACGCGATGCGCTAACGGCGCTCCCGGCTGGGTCTTAATTGGTGGCGCGGATCGATCCGTTGACGGCGCTAATGCCCTCGGTGCCCACGTTCCACGTGGTGGTCATCCGGCCCACGGGTGTATCGGCCGAGATGACGACGGCGGCCTGAATCGGCGATGCCGCGCTCAGCTGTCCCGCTGCCTCGGGCAGCTCGACCAGGGTGGGCACTCCGGGAGCCACGTAGACCGTGCTTCCTGCGACGTTAACGGCGATGGCCCCGGGCGTGGACGGACTGGTGCCGGTGGACTGCGCGTCGCCCGCCTCACTGCTCGTCGTGGCGCTGGGCGAGGGCGAGGCCCAGATGTTGGGCGTGGCCGTGGGGGTGGGAGCCGCGGACTGCGCCGCGTCATCGCCCGCCTGGGCAACGGCCTCGTCGTCAGGGCTCAGGGGAGCGTACAGCAGCAGCCTCGCACGAGTCCCGTTCACGCCGGACTCGGTCTCCAGGGCAGTGCGACGGATCGGGGCGGCAGACAGCTGCTGGGTGGCCATGGCCTCGAGCGACGAGCGCCCGGGGATCGCCGCCTGCGTCAGAGTCGTGGCCGGGACGGCGTTGGAGCGCATGATCCAGGCGTTGGCACGCTCGACCCACGGCGAGCCCAGCGTGATCGTCGTCGTCTGCGCGACGACCTCGCGGTCCGAGGTCACGATCAGCGCGATCGGAGAGGCATCCTTGGTGGCGCCGTCGAGGGGCATCTCCAAGGTCGAGCCCTCGGCGACGGTGGCCTCGCCACCGCCCAGCGGGTGCACGCCCGTGGAGTCGGCGACGGATACGTTCACGTGGGCGTCACCGGAAGGGGACACGAGGCGCAGAAGCGACGTGCCCTTGGGGTCAACCCCGAGGATTGTCTGCGTGGTCGAGGGAACAACTGCGGAGGCGAGCGTGGCTCCCTGCGGAATCTCACCGTCCATCAGGGAGGCCTGCGCCCAGGCAGCGATGCCCCCACCGTCGGCCTGGATGTGGATGGCCAGCGAGTTCTCGTCGGGGAACCAGCCCGCCAGCAGCACGGACACAGCCGAGTTGGCGGCCACCGTGACCTGGCGGGGAGAAGCGTTGAGGGGGCCGTAGGCGCCGTAGCCGTCGATGGAGACGACCGAGGCCGTGGGGCTTGGGTTGGACAGGATGAGGACCATGTCGGCGCCCGAGGTCGTGGCCCCCGCAGCGATCCACTGGGAGGTACGGGGCGCGGCGCAGCCAACCGCACTCAGGCCCGCCAGTTCGCCGCCGCCCTGCCCGACCAGCGTCAGACCGGTCGGAATGGTTCCACCGGTGCCGGTGATCGAGTCGGGAGCGGGGGTGATCGGGGAGGCAGACAGCGAAGACCAGGTCGCGGCTCGGGCAACGTTGGACGTATCGAATGGATCGACGAGGCCCGCGGGGCAGGCCAGCTCCACCTGCGAGGGGTGCGCGCTCTGCGCGGTGCCACCAACGGTCGTGGGCGCAGGGTCGATGAGCAGGGAGCCCGTGGCCAGCGCGGCGGCGGCAATCACGGCGACTCCGAGCGTGGCCAGAGTCGCGTTGCGAGGCGTTGTCATCTCTTCCTCCACACGGATAGGGCGCTGGCTGCCGCGATCACCAGGCAGATGCCCGCACCGATGCGCCAGGGGATAATCCACCAGGCGCTGTAGGTGACAGTCAGGTGCCCGGCGGCGGGCATATCGAAGGCCTGCGCCCAGCCGTCGGCCGGTTCGACGGCGCTCAGGGCAGTTCCGTCAACGCTCGCGTACCAGCCGGAGTCGGCGCGTTCGACGAGGACGAGCGTGCCGATCGCGTTGACCTCGCCGTCCACGCGCAGCTGGGAGGCTCCCACGTCCGTGAAGATGCCACCGGCGGATTCGACGCGCACGCGCGAGGGCTTGACACCGCTCGGGCGCACGCGCCACACGATACCGCTGTTGGTGTTTCCGACCTTCTCGAGGCCGCCCGCGCGGTCGAGGCCGAACGTGAGCGCCTGTGCGCCGCTGGCACCGTAGGGCACGAGAATCGTGTCAACGTCGTGGGCGGCGAGCGTCGCAACGGTCGCGTCGTCGGGGTAGACGACCAGGGTGTACGCGGCCTGCGCGAGCGAGGCCGTAGCGGGATCGTCAAGAGTCCCGGTGATCGCGCCTGCGCGGGCGTGAGACAGCGCGAGTGCCCGCACGGCCGGCGAGGCATCCGTCAGGGATCGCCCGTTCCCTCGCCACAGGGCGGCGTTGACAGTGCCATTCGTGGGGTCGCCGTCGAGGACGAGGACGCGCCCGGCACGAGACGAACGCTGTGCTTGGGAACCGACCGCAGAGATGATGGGTGTCGCGACCGGCGAGACCGTCTCACGCTGGGCGAGCGCGTAGGTCGGAGTGTCGGAGACGTCTCCTCGGGTCGCGAACGAGACCGCCGACTGGGTGGCACCGATGCCGACGAGGATCAGGGCGAGAAGGGTTGCGCCTCCCCGCCGGAGAACAGAAACCGAGGCATCCCACGCGAGGCGCTCGCCGTCCTCGTCCTTCATCGGCGCGATGAGCTGGCTAGCGGCGAGCAGGAGCAGTCCGAAGGACACCGAGAAGGCGGGGGATGTCCAGGCTGAGGCGACGAGGGCGCCATCGAGTCCGACCCCGACGTGCGAGGCTGCCCATCCACACAGCGCGGCAACGAGCGCGGCGCTCAGCGCCGTCACAAGGGCGGTCGTGCGATGACGCGCGACGGCCACGAGAGCAAGGAGCGCGACACCTCCACCGAGGACGCCGGAAGCGATCAGATCGAGTGTGCTCTGGGGGGCAGCCGGCATTCCGAGGAAAGCGAACCACGAGGACGCGCGAGTGTACGCGTGGACTCCACCGGTCGTCGAGGTCAGGGCCGCCCACGCTGACGGGTGAACAAGAATGCTCAAGTAGGTAGGAGCGACAACCACAGCCGCGGGCAGGGCGACGATGCTCCGCCGGCGCGAGCTCCACATGAGCGCCGCGACGCTCAGGGGCAGAGTCCACGGGGCGCAGCAGGCCAGGACGAGGACGGCCAGGCCCGCGCAGCCCGCGTTCACGCCGCGTGGATTGGTCGGCGCGGCCTCGACACCGGAGGCACTCGCGACCATGAGGGGTGCGGCGGCAGACACGCAGTACGCGGCCAAAATCGGCAGGGCAACGTGCGCGAGGGTTCCGGCCAGGACCCCGTGTGCCGCACTCATGAGCAGAGCCGGGGACAGCGCCCACGCGAGGGACACGAGGAAGCGCACGCGCAGCGAGGTCGTGAGGCAACGGGTGGGCACCCATGCGGCCATCGCGGCAAGCGGCGATGACGCAACGAGCAGGAAAGTCGCCACCGCACCTGGCGTGACTCCCAGAGGCGCGACGGGAGCGCTGAACAGCGCCATGAGGATGGTCAGCGGATCGGCTCCCCCGGCGTATCCATCGCCGCCGGGAATCCACCCGGCCCACGCGGCGCTCCACAGATCCCACCACGAGGCGGGCAGAGAGACCCAGGCTCCGCCGACGAGTCCAGATGCGGCACCCCACCATTGGAGACCCGCAATCATCGAGGTCACAATGAGGAGTGCCAGCCCGGTCGATGCGGATCGGATCCGGTAGCTGCGCATGGATGCGACGACCAGGGGATCGATACGCTCGCCGTTGTCATTCTCTTCCTCACCGGCGGGGTCTTTGCGCAGGGACGCGGGCGCGATCTCAAGGGCGCGCAGCGAGGAACGCGGCACCGTACGCGACTGCGCGGCGCGAGCCCTGCCAGCGAGAAGACGTGGCGTCGCAGCCACGAGAGAGAGCAGCGCGGCAATTTCAGGCAGAGCCAGGGTGGCTCGCCCGGTGACGAAGCGCCCCAGGGCACGCGCGGGAGTCCACAGGAGAAGCCACAGGGCAAGGAACGGAAGGGCAAGAGCGGGTACGGCCTTGCACCAGTTGTACATCTGGGCGGCGCGACGCCGACGGAACGACTTGGCTTGCGCGGAGGCGAGCCGAGCCACGGCCTCGGGACTATCAGCGTCCTCCCACAGAGCCGAGGCCTGGGTCGGGTCGATCCCGGGAGTCATCGACGTGCGGGCATGGCGCACGCGAGCTCGGGGAGCCACAATGACGCGATACCCGGCCAGGTGAAGGCGTCGACCCATGTCGAGGCCGTCGCCGAATGGTCCTAGAGCGGGGTCGAACCCACCGATGGTGTCATACGCCTCGGCGCGCAGGAACATACCCGCCGTGCCGACGCCGAGGACGTCGGTCGTGCCGTCATACTGGCCCTGATCAATCTCATCGTCGCCGATACGCTCCAGGCGACGCGCACTTGCCGTCGCAAAGATACCCAGTTCCAGCAGGCGCGAGCCATCCCACGACAACTGTTTCACACCGACGGCACCCACGGTCTTGCCGACGGTACCCGCCTGAACGAGTTCGCTCAAGCACTCTGGCTCGGGGGCGGAGTCATCGTGGAGGATCCACCACCAGGGTTCGGAAGCGAAGGGGGCACCTTGAGCGTACGCACGGCGGATTGCGTCGCCCAGATTACGTGCGCGTCCGACGCGCACGAGTTCGGCCCCACGGGGTACGCGGTCGGCGGGAAACGGTGTGACACGACGGCCTGCAACGTCGATGATGGTAAGCGAACGCGGGGCCATCGATTGATTCTCGATGGCCCGCAGAACGGACTGAGTGAGCGGCGCGTCCCCCCTGGTGACAAGGATCGCGCCGACGGCACGCGAAGCGGGACTCAACCGGCCATACGGCGCAAGCGCCGCCTCTCGCGTTCCGACATGCCACCCCAAATGCCGAAACGCTCATCGTTAGCGAGGGCATACTCAAGGCAATCTTCGCGAACCTGGCAGGCCTGACAAACTGCCTTCGCTTCGCGAGTGGAGCCGCCCTTCTCGGGGAAGAAAGCTTCGGGATCCGTCTGAGCACACAGCGCGTGCTGCTGCCACGCAAGGGGGCCGTCGATGCGGGCGTACAGCACCGCGTCGGCGTCCTCGGACCACTCGAGAGGTCCGTCACCGAAGATGTTCCACATTGCGGGAGCTCCTTATAACGAATCGATCAATACGAGAATTACACGCGTGTCAATGCAGGAAGTCAAGCTGTTTCGCGTTATTGAGACCTCAAGAGTAGCACCTGACCCGCCGGTAAATGCTTACAGTTTTGTAACGACTTCACAGTTACCTGTTAAATGGAAAGCGTGGGACCTTCGATATACTCACGACTATGGGGAATTCTTCTGAATTTAATGTGACCAGGCTCTCTTCACTCATCGGCGTGGTTAACGCATGGTCAGGGCCTGCGCTGACTCAATATGGCCAGGTGCGAGTCGAGCTGGGCGGCCCCGTGGTCGCCCGCTGGCTCTCCAAAGTCGCTAATTACTTAACAACTGAAATCGCTGCCGACCTCTTCGGTTCAGGTGAACCAACACCGGCCCGTATCTACACGTCCCTCCAGCCGTGGCAGGATGTCCTCTGGCAGATCGCGGCCAGGGCCATGGGCTGGGAGTACCTCGATACGCGTCGCCCGCTGCCCGGAGACCTCCTGGTGACAAACTCTCTGAACGACGAGGCAAACACCGCCCTCGAGAGCGGTGCTCACGTGTTGGCCCAGGCACCTACGTACCTGTCCTTCGCATGGAATGGCGAACTCGGTGGTGCCATGGATGCTCTCGCAGAGATCGCGATGCAACCGGACTCCCTGATCGTCGACACTCCCCCGACGCTTCAGGCTGCGCGCGACGAGGCCCTGGCTGGGTTGCGTCCACCCGCTGACCTGCACGGACAACGGGTGGCGTTGCTCTGGGAGGCTCGCACGGGTGCTGGACAGGTGCTCGATCAGTGGATGGCGGGGCGCTCGGTCGTGATCATTGACCCGACATACGTGTCGCCCCGAGAGCTTCCACAGATTCTGACCACCGAGGCCGTCGACGCCGGACTGGTCGTCTACTCACGCTAAAGGGAGCACAGCGCGGCCGCTCACCCACTTACCAGACGCGCAGAAAACGAGCGGCCGCGAGCTTTATGCCCTCGGTGTGGTCGCGCCGAATCTGTGGCCAGCGCAGAGCGAAGCGCAGGCGAGCCCACTGGCTGTCGGCCTCAAGCTCGCGCAGGATCGTGGCCAGTTCGATGCGACGCGGGGCATCAAACGTACCCACCTGCAGTGCGGCGCGAGCGATCAGGATGAACTGGTTGCGGTAGAAGCCGTTGCGCAGCTTCGCCATGCGGGCGTCGCGCGCACCAGCCCCAGAATTCGCACCCTGGACGTTCGCGCTGTGCTGACGATACTCCAGCGTCGGTTCCTCCCCGATCACCCACGTCAGCCCAATCGCGCGGGCGAGCGCGTACACGTACCAGTCGTGCACGCCGATCTGCGAATAGTCCAGGCGCTCAATCACCTCGGCCAGCACACGATGCGCGTCAGGTGAAAACACGTACGTAGAGCCGGGTCCGGCGGCTTCAAACAGAAAATCCCACGCGCGCATCGGCTGAGACTTACGAATGAGGCGACGCTCCCCCACCCCGCCGCCGGGCAGCGACTCAAACGCCGTGACGTTAGAAGAAACCACGTCAGCGCCCGTGGACGCCATCAACGCAAGCTGAGAGCTGAGCTTATCCTCGTGCCACACGTCGTCCTGGTCGGTAAAGGCCACGAAGGAACCGTCGGGCACATGCGTCGTAAACAGGTGCAGGAAATTGCCCGTCACGCCGGGGGTACCGTCGCGCTGCGGCAGGACGGTGATGCGCGGATCGGACGCGGCACGCTCCTCAAGATGGGAGCGCGTCGCGTCCGTCGACGCGTCATCGGAGACGACAAGAGAGACGTCCACCCCCGCCTGAGCGAGCACGGAGTCCACCTGCTCATCCAGCCACGCCCCGGCCTCGGCCATCCCGTTATAGGTAGCCATGAGGACGGTGACGCGCGGACGAGGCATGGCGCCGTCTTCGATCATGCTAGCCAAGAGATCAGTGCCCCTCGGCGGCGTACTTCGCCTCGACGGCTTCCTTGAGGGGAGCCCACCAGGCCTCGTTATCGGTGTACCAGGCGATCGTGTCGGCCAGGCCGTCACGGAAGTTCGTGAACTTCGGTTCCCAGCCGAGCTCGGTCACCAGCTTCGAGTTATCGATCGCGTAGCGCAGGTCGTGCCCCGGGCGGTCCTTGACGTGATCGAAATCGTCGGGGGCGTAGCCCATCAGCTCGTTGAGGATGGCAACGACGTCGCGGTTGTTCGTCTCGCCGTCGGCGCCGATCAGGTAGGTCTCACCAATGCGGCCCTTCATAAGGATGTCCCACACGGCCGTGTTGTGGTCGCGCACGTGGATCCAGTCGCGCACGT
>ERZ773046.1602-NODE-1602-length-12547-cov-4.865674_pt1 | contig 12547 bp, 7 predicted proteins | sample MGYA00580634_ERZ773046 | MGnify/ENA primary metagenome ERZ773046 (study PRJEB29015, sample SAMEA2738127) | human oral metagenome | biome: human oral; feature: human-associated habitat; material: saliva | place: China | collected 2159 ... | reverse complement strand
TAGCAAGTTGCGAATTAGGCCATTTATAATGAGCAATGGGTTGATTGGGAATACCGACATAGTTTATATTAAATGAAAAAATGAGTTGACGCAAACGACCGGATAATATGACGCATTTCACGCGGTGAAATGACGGAGATTACGCGATAAAATGATAGAAATTACTTCGGAGGTAGACGTGATTTTAGGCCGCTTTCCATAAGAAACGTATAATCATTTGATATACAATGGTTTGTATATCGAATATATTTGAAATATATCTACAATAAAAAGGTGGAGCATTTCCAATTTGTGTATTCATCGAAAGCGATTGTAAGGCTATTTAAAACACAATTCCCCACACCTTAACGCTAAAAGATGTGGGGAGAGCATTAAAAGTTTTCGTGTTACAAGATGCACTAACTCGTAAACTAAAGTCTTTATTTCTTCATGATGCTGATAGCGAAACCACCACTTGGAGCCAAATGAATTGGCAGCACAGTTGTGTGGTCTATCGTCATCTGATCTATCACCATAGGGTATGGATTGCCTTTATAGGTAGCGTCAGGGCCATCGCGATAGATGATAGCATGATATTTAACATCCTTATCAAGGAAGTCAAATCGCATCGTCAAATCACGCGCATCAGCGTCTGTCATGCCTCCAACAAACCAGTTTTCACTATCCCGATCTTTGCGAGCTGTAACGATATATTTTCCAATCTCAGCCTGTAAGACGTGTGACTCCTGCCAGTTTGTGGGCACTTGTTCTATGAATGCGAATGCAGGTTGGCCTTTATAGTTCTCTATTTCGTCTGCTGCCATCTGCCAAGGCGCATAAAGCGTGACATAAGTAGCCAGCTGTTTGGCGAGTGTTGTTTGTGGATGAGTTTGTGGATGCACTCTACCTTCGATGCGGAAGATGCCCGGTGTGAAGTCAAGTGGGCCTGCTAAGACACGTGTAAAAGGTAAGATACAGAGATGATATGGTGGATTTCCTCCGTCTTCTGACCATGCATTATACTCTTGTCCACGTGCTCCTTCGCCCGAAACTAAGTTCGGATAGGTGCGTTGTAGCCCTGTTGGCATCGCTGGTTCGTGGTTAATAATCATGAGATGATACTTTGCTGCGGTCTCAATAACCTTGCGATAATGACGCACTCCATATTGAGAGTGTTGCAGTTCCTTGTTATCTAATTTTGCATTTACATATCCCGTTTTAACCACACGGATACCTAATCGCTCGTAAAGAGCAAAGGCACTATCGAGTTGTTGCTCATAGTTTGCTGCGGCACCACCTGTTTCATTGTGGGCAATCATACGCACTCCTTTCGATAATGCGTATCTTTGTAGTCCCTCAAGATCATAGTCAGGATAAGGTTTTGTGAATGAAAACTTGTCGCCTTCACGCCCCCAATCGTTATCCCATCCATAGTTCCAACCTTCCACAAGCACTCCTTTCATGCCGTGATCTGCAGCAAAGTCGATGTAACGTCGAGTGTTTTCAGTCGTTGCTCCGTGTTTCTTTCCTTGCGACCAAGTCATGTCATTCATGTGCATTCCCCACCATATTCCAACATACTTCCCCGTCTCTAACCATGAGGTATCTTTGATTTTGCAAGGTTCATTGAGGTTAAGCATCAAACGAGATGCCACAAGATCGGCAGGTTTAAGCCCCACAATGATTGTTCGCCAGGGTGAAACAAATGGTGCTTTCGCAAAGACCAGTTCACCCGTTGACCATGGAACAAGTTCTGCTTTAACGGTTGTTGTTCCCTTTGCTGCAGCAATCGGCTTAAGATTTAGTGAAGAATAATCCGTCAGATTGGCTTCGTGTACGACAAGATAAAGGTCATTATCAACCTCCATTGTTATCGGAGTAGACACCTCAGGCTTGCGACTGAGCGGGTCGGCAGTCCATAATGCCTCATAATAATTAGTGCCTTCTGTCGGCATAGCCCAAGTTTTTGCATCAAAAGGAAAAGCAAACTGCGTCTCTTCATCCATGATAGCGAAGTCAGAAAGATGCGGTTGACGTGGGAATTCATAGCGAAACCCGAGTCCATCATTAAACAATCGGAAAACAATCGTCAGCAAACGGCCTTGTGCACCGCGTTGTTGCAGCCGCATGGTGAGTTCATTATAATGGTTGCGCACACTCGTTTCTTCACCCCATGGCTGTTGCCACGTTTCATCTTTTGTACCCGAAGAGAAACCAACTATACGGAAATCCTTGTCTAAACTGCCATCCCGGAGCTTCATTCCAAGCAATGATGGACATAAGATGGCACGCTTGCCACGCCACAACTCATAATAAGGCTGCCCCTTTTCATTAACACCTACAGACAAAGTGAGCGTCCCATCAGGGGACGCTACCTTTTGTTTCTGCTTGCCATTCACAAAAGAGGTGAACAACAAGGCACACACAATACAAATCAACCTAATAAATTTCATATTCTATTTATTTTAATATTTCTTTAGCTTTTGCTACATCCAAACGCACAAGTGCATCGTAAGCTTGTTGTGTACGAGGGCTATTTGGCTCAGCAACACGCAGCTTATACCAGCGATATATTAGCTCTAAATCAGCTTGTGTGTAGCTAACTCCCATGAACTTTTGTAGCATTGTCAGATATTTATAGCCATATTCAAGCGTTGGTTCGATAGTTGTTCCCTCGCCATAATCGTTCCATGTGCTAATCTGTAGCCATTTAAGACCAGACTTTTTGGCTGCATCAAGCTGACGTTGGAACAGCGCTCCATTCTCAGCATCATAGGAAGTGTAACCATTTCCGGCTCCACCTTCTTTATAATAGTCCTTGAATCCCGGCATTGCTCCAGCAATATACATTTTGAATTTGCTTGCAACGCTATAATCAGGCGTAGGATTTACCCATGAGAACTCACCATCAGCATTGGTGTAACCATCACCATTTGCTCGCCCAGAATGCCCGTTCAGACAGAGAAACATGGGTTTAGTTTTGAGGACAGAGAACACACGATACCAGTCTTTTCCAGTCAAAAGCTGCTGTGGTCCAAATATCATCAGCAGCGGACGGTCCTCTACTTTCACGTAAAAGTCTTTCTGAAAGAAGGTCTCGGCAAGGTAACGAACGTCTTGTCTGGCTTGACTAACCTTGTCAGAGACGTCAGCAAGCGGCGAGTCTTCATAGACAATAGCCATTTTCAAGCCAGCTTTTGCAATGGCATTTGCCAATGCTTCAGTGTTTGATTTATGCTTAGCGATGTCATTATCACTATTGATTCCATACCAGTCTACCATCACTCCATCTACTCCGCAGTACTTCATTAGAAGACATTGATAGTCGAGTATGGCTGCATCTCCCGATGCATAAGGACCTGTAAGTGGGTAATAATGCGATGCAATCTGACGCTTTCCTGTTACATCAACAACGTTGGGATCACGCGTGTTCATCGTCCAATGGAACGGCCATTTGCCGTTATTGGTCTTATCAGTCTCAAACCATGGCATGAAATGTACATAGACATTCATGTCGTTAGTCTTACTAACGGTCTTGGCTTCAGCGTTCTCCTCTTTTGTATTTTGTTTCTTTTTAGGTGCATTTGGATAGCTTTCACTACAACTATTCAACACCATTAAGCTGCTAAGGAGCAATAAAGGAAGAATAAATTTTCTCATAATTAATGAATTAAAGCCTCTCTTCCAATCCCTATTCCGATAAGGGAGGGGAGCAGGATGCAACTAAACTACATAACAACCATATTCTTTTTAAACAATAACCTAAATGAAATGCGTATATATTTTTATTCTCTTCATAAGGCACTTTTACTCCCCTCCCGCTTCGAAAAGGGGCTTGTGGAGAGGCTTTTTGTTAGCATATAGGGGTTAATATCCCTCATTCTGCACTAAGTTTCCATTCTTTTCTATCTCCACTTTTGGTATTGGAAAGACTCCAGTATGCTTGTCTGCATCTGCTGATTTATTCCACCACGCTTTAAAAAACGTACCAAACCGTATATTTGTTGTACGGCGAAGACCTTCAAAAACAAATTCATGCTTCCACTCATTGTCTAATGCATCCTCATCAAGTGAAGTCAGGTCGGCAAGTCCTGCGCGCTTCCTAATCTGATTAATATAGGTCAACGCGTTCTGCATATAGCCCAAACGATAGTTTGCTTCGGCTTGCATCATGAGCACTTCTGCATAGCGCATGAGCACCCAATCATTGTCTCGTTCCCATGAATCAGTAGCACTCCACTCATATTTATCAAGTCGTGCGCCTTCATTTTGAGCGGCTTTCGTAAAATTTTGGATATCTTCGGTGTAGTTTAATGGCTCTCCATTGTCCATCAATACCTCTGCTCCAGTTGCTGCATTGTATTGCTGACCAATCAAAAGACTATTGCGTCGCACATCGTTTGCTTCGAAAGAAGAATATAATCCAGGTTGAGCACAGATACCATTTCCGCACCATTGGTAGACACCTGCAGGGTCAAAAGCATACTTTTGATTATAATGGTAGGTCATAGAAGCTAAGTAATTGCCTACAGTTCCTTGCTTATGGTCATAAGGTATGGCAAAGATAATCTCTGGAGAAGTTTCATTTTTGATGGCGAAGTTGGCTTTATAATTAGGTGTAAGCGAATAACCCTTCACCTTATCACAGGCATCCAAACAGTCTTGCCAACGTGGTTTTCCTGTGTAAACTTCAGCATTTAAGTAGAGACGTGCAAGCAAAGTATAACCCACATTCTGTGTAAACCTGCCATATTGTATGCCTGTTGGTAATAAAGGTAGCACCTCTTTGAGTTCCTTTTCAATGAAGTTAAAGACCTCGGCTCGTGGCGAATTCTTTGGTAAAACCTGTGTAGTGAAGTCAGTAGAGATAGGTACATTTCCAAAATTATCAATCAGATTATAATAATAGTAGGCACGAAGACCACGCAATTCTGCCTCTACCTTCTTTTTCAAATCAGCAGAAAGTTCACTCTTTTCAACCTGATAGATGATGCCATTAACCTTGGAAACGCCTGTGAAATTATAGCGCCAAAGAGATAAAACACCTGTATTTTCGGCATCCCAAGTATGATATTGAAGCTGTTGATAACGTCCTCCATCATACCAATCTGTGCCTCGTGTTGGGATACATGCCTCGTCACTGGAACACTCTGAGGTAAAGAACACATACTCACATGTAGGATAACAGTTCACATTATTGCCTTCAGGAGTGTTCGAACCATAGCCTCTTAACGTCGCGTAAGCACCTCCAACAATCGTCGAAATCTCGCTTTCGTTCTTGCCATAATCGTCCATCGACACTTTATCATAAAGCTTTTCATTTAGATCTGTGCATGAAACCATCATAGCACTTGCCATGAGAATTGTCGATAAAATGTATTTCGTTTTCATTTTTTCTCAATATTATTGGTTAACCTTTTCAGAAACTTATATTCACACCTACAGAGAAAGTACGTGGTCTTGGATAAGAGTTAAAGAACTCAATACCCGGAGATTCAAGTACATTGTCAGGCACTGCAACCTCTGGATCCATACCTTTATATCTGGTGATACAGAAGAGATTCTCGCCCGTTACATAGAAACGAAGTCGAGAAAGCCCCAATTTCTCTGGATGAGCCAAACTATATCCCAGTGTGAGTGCTTGCAAACGGAAGAATGATCCGTTCTCTATGAAGTAGTCACTGTAGGTGGGATTGTCTGTGATTCCACTCTTCATAAAGTCATCAAGAACGTTCTGTGATGGGAAACGCGTAGGATCATACATTGCCATTCGTGTGCAATTGAGAACCTTTTGGCCAAACATGCCATAACCAGAAGCTACAAAATCAAAGTTGCGCCAAGTGGCATTGATAGATAAACCAATATTCCATTTCGGCTGAGCACTACCTAAATAACGCTCAACAACTTTGCCGTCAGCATCTTTTGTCAAGATATACTTGCCGTCTTCACTAATTCCTTCGCAATGAGGTCCCCAGAAAGCACCGGCAGGATAGCCTTCAAGGATGACTTGAGAATAGGTGTTTGACATACCGCGCAGATTGTGCAAAGAGCCTGCCTGCAATCCAACGGCCTGATATTGATCGTTAGAGAGTTTCGTGATTTCCTGATGGTTATAAGCTAAACTCATATTCGCATCGAGCGTCCAATCCTTTGTTCGCAGGATATTTGCACCCAAAGTAAGTTCAAATCCCTTATTCACCAAGTCACCAACATTGGCTAACATTGTTCCAACAAGATAGGGAGGTTGCGGTACAGGATAAGTCCAAAGTAAGTCAGAGGTCTTCTTGTGATAGAGCTCTAAGGTTCCATTGATACGATTAAAGATTGAAAAGTCGAGACCAAAGTTCCATTGTGATGTACTCTCCCACTTCAAATCTGGATTCACATTCTGGCTTTGTGTATAGGCATTCTTCCATGTTTGTGTTGCAGCATCATAGTAAGCGGCTCCTGAAGCCGATAGAATGGAGAGACTCTTATACTCTCCAATACCATTCTGATTGCCTGTAACACCAAAACCAAGTCTTACTTTCAAATTGTCAAGCCAAGACGAAGTGCACTTCATAAAAGGCTCATCTGAGAGACGCCAAGCCAAAGATATAGATGGGAAAGTACCCCATTTATGATTCTCTCCAAATCTACTTGAGCCGTCTTGCCTTAGCGTTGCTGTAATCATATAACGGTTAAGATAACTATAATTGGCTCTACCAAAGAATGAAACCAACGTAGATTCTCCTTTAAAAGAATAGACATCACCTTGTCGAAAGTCTGTTCCTGCACCAAGATTATTATATCCAAAGGCGTTCGTATCAAATCCACTTCTCGTGGAACCAAACCCTTCATACACATTATTTAGATAGGAATAGCCTCCTAATATATTAAGGTGGTGGTCCTTTCCAAACATGCGATCATAAGTCAAATAGAGTTCTATTTGCTTATTTGTATAGTCAGAATAGGTGCGCTGTCCCCATCCTTTTTCACTTTGTCCCTCCATTCTTGCATAGCTGGGCTTATAGATTCCTCCGACAACAGAATTCTGTTCATAAGAAGTATTGACTGTACCTTTCAAACCATCTATAATATTCAATTCCATCTTTAGATAGCCTAAAAAGCGATGACGCTTTTGATCATCTGTACGATTATTGTTAATTTCGACAGGATTCTCTGTGTTTGTACCATTAAGTTGGGCATAACTTCCATCAGGATTATATACAGGGAATGTTGGCTGGAGATTGACCATGCGCTCAAAGATACGTGTATCAATGGGATGCCACCGGTCGAAATTGGCATTAATTCCTTCGTCTAAGCGAAGTCGTCCCTGCCAAGCTGTTTGGTAAGCTGTAAGAGATCCCGCGAGACGATTCATGTTATTACGTTTTATAATGCCTTGATTGTTGTTGTAAGTTGCCGATGCTCGGTAGCCATGTTCCTTCTTACTACTTGAGAAAAGAATATTATGTGAATGCGAAATTGCCGTGCGTTCTAATTCCTTTTGCCAATCAGTTGAAGCACCATAGTCTAATGCACTCGCCACATTCTGACTGCGAACATATCCTCTCCACTGGTTTGCTGAGAGCACATCCATGTTCTTTGCCACCGAAGCGAACCCCACATAACCATTATATTGCAAACTATTCTGCTCACGTTCTCCACCTTGTCGGTTGGTTGTTACAATAATAACACCATTGGCACCACGGCTTCCATAGATTGCCGCAGCAGACGCATCTTTCAATACATCCATACTAACAATCTCTGAAGGTTGTACAGAATTGAAGTCAACTCCAGGCACTCCATCTACTACAATCAATGGACCATTGCTGGCAGATAACGACGTTCCACCACGTAATCTTAGGCTGGATCCAGACTCAACTGCACCACTACTCTGCACAACTGAGAGTCCCGCCACCTTGCCTTGAAGCATCTGTTCCGTGCTCGTTATTACTCCTTTACGCAGATCTTTGGCATTAACCGTGGCTATAGAACCTGTGAGATCACTCTTCCGCATCGTACCATAACCGACGCCAACAACAACGGTTTCATCCAAAGTTTTAGCGTCTTCATTCAATGTAATGCGTAGTCCCGTACCAGCTTTCACATGTTGTGACACATACCCCACATACGAAACGTCGAGCGTCGCACCTTGTTTGCAAGGCAAACTAAACTTTCCTTCAAAGTCTGTTATTGTTCCCCCACTACCTCCTACAACTTTTATTGTGGCCCCAATCAGTGGATCTTGATTTGCATCGACTACTCTTCCTGTAGCCGTTATGGTCTGTGCGTGTGCTACATTACACACAAGCAACAGCATCAGTGCCATGAAAACACCATATATTTTGTTTGACTGAATGTATTTCATAAGGTTTCAGAATAATATAATTTCAATGATAGAAATAAACAACATCATTTTATTTATCAGGCGTAATCAGAGGAATTGTCGTGTCGACAACAGTCTGTCCATTAGCCTTTGCAACAATAATATGCAATGTTGTGGCTTCAATGCCTTTGAGTTCTTTTTGTAAATTGACCGTAGCCTGACGTTTATCACGCACTCCAAGCATTGTTCCTGTGATGGTCTTTGTGCCTGCTGTAATCGTAAACTTAAGGTCACCGGCTGTACGTTCGTTATATTCTCGCGTCAAAGTTAGAATGTCTTTACCACTTACACGAGAAGGAAACAGCGAGAAAACTGGGTCAGGATAGGGCACCGCCATACCTGCTTTCTGCATCTGATCGCCACTATTTGCCCCCCACTGATTAGCTCCGGCAGCATCACGAATGACGGTAACCACGAGATAATTCATGTTCTCCAATTCGAAAGCGGCTTTCTTATCTGGGTCTGCTAAGGCTGTAGGCACACGACTACCTGCGTCATCTAAGGTATATGAATAATATTCAGATGGCACACCAACATCCCATGCATAGAGGCCATTTGAAAGCTTTCTAACTTTTGTTTTCTTTAGACAAGCAGGACGCCAAACGTCAAGTGACTGCAAAACATTCCAATCGTTAAGTCCTGAATGCACTCCAAACTGAACGAAGTTTGCATCGTTTGAAATCTCTGTTAGTGTCCTTCCACCTAATTTATATACGTCAGGATTAAAGACAACGGTCAAGGGTTCATCGAGTGTAAACTTATCCGTGAAGCCCGAACTCTTCTTTCCTGAGAAGAACTGAACACCTTTTCCACTTTCTTTAAACTCCTTAAACTCTGAGCGACTATCAGGTGCTTGGAACACCGAACTCCATTTACTGCCGTCTTTTGTCTTTAATCTTGACCAGAAACCAGGCCAATCATCTGACTCAAAAGCACTGATATTGGTATTGAAATACTGTGTCGGAATCATCTTCTTACAATAGATGTTGTTTCCCAAGTATTCCAATTTGGCAAATGAAGAAGAGTTATCGCCGTGGCCAGCATCAGGTTCTGTCGGCGTCCATGCCCACAAATAAAGGTCTACTCCAGCAGGAAACTTCACGTCAGTCATGTCATAATAGAAGGTCACTTCCTCATCACAAGTGAACACTGCAGGCACAGTCCACACCTTGGGTACACCCAAATCGGTCTCCTCCGCCATTGTCATGAGAGGGCATAATAGGCCTATCAACGTCAATATATAATACTTAAAATCTTTCATGTTGTGTTGTTTTATCATTATTTAGCTATTGTTTCTCCACCACAAAGCAAACACTTGGTGCTTATTCTGCCTGCATAAGGTTATAAGTATAAGAAACAAATGGTTTGCCATTCACTTGCCGTATGAGCTTAAACTCTAATGTTTTATTTGCACCGGGAACTGTAGTGATGGTGAGAGGTTGTTCTCCCGACTCACTCTTCAATAAGAGTTTAGATGCCATTCCGTCTGATTTTACAAACGGATTATCCATTGTCCATGTACCTTTTACAGGTAACAACTCGGGCGCATTCCCCTCTACTGAGAAGGTTGTTGGCTCTCCTTTGCTGTCTTGGTCCAAATGAATCACGAAGGTATCGAAGTCGAGCAGACTGGTGAGTACCATGGTCTTGGCATTTGTTTCATCGGTCTGCGTCACACTATTCAATACCCATTTACCACCAATCTTCTCGTAAAGTCGGATTGGATCAACGTAGCTTCCGTCATCAACTGTGCTACACGAACAGAGTCCCATTACTGATATTGCAATCAATAACAGAGAAATCAAAAGGTTGTTCTTTGTCCTCATAGTAATAATGGTATTAATATTGTATTCTATTTCTTATGCGAACAAAATTAGAATAAAATCATTACAACATGAAGTTTCATAAAAAATATATAACAAGAAAAATGGAAATAAATTTCAATTTAACTGATTATCAATAACTTATCGCATCGTGTTTTCGTGAAATGTATTATCATTATATTGATGATTCTCAACAAATATAACGCTCTTTTAAGGCTAAACGTTGGCCAAAATCCAACTTTTCGCATCATCATGGCAGTCAAATTCCCTTTTTCTAAGACCTATTTGTCGTTGTTATTCCTGTGCCCTGAAAACATCATTTCTATGATTTCTTTGCATCATATCCTACTAAAAGCTAAACGATATCCTCCAAACGAACCTTCAACAACAGCTGTTTCCATCTGTTAAATCCCTATATCAGGCTTGCTTCCTGACATCAATAACACAATAATTGAGGAGTTTTTTCAGCACATCGCCACTCTTTTTACACAATAAAAAGCATTCTATATCTCCATGATTCGCGCCTCAAACTGATCATTATCGACCCAAGATTTGTTCTTAACTCGCGTCTTATAGGTGTTGATTGTATGGATACTATAATTCAAAAACTTAGCAATGCGCTCCGAATCTGTTATTCCCAAGCGGATGAGTGCAAAGATTCTCATCTCTGTTGTCAATGACTTCTGCTTGTCATTTGCCTTTGTTTCGCCTTCGATAAATAGGCTGTTATACCGCTCAATAAAGTTTGGAAAGAGGTTCAAGAAAGTCTTATCAAAGTCCGAAAACATAGATTTTCGTTCGGCAATCAGTTCACTTTCTTTCAACGATAACCGCAAATCATGATATTGTCGGGCTGCAATCTTTTGGTCAATTGTGCGATATAGCTTCTCAACATGATTGATATATTCGGCATTTGCATAAAAGGACTGCCCGATATATTCGTCTTTTATCGTGTTCACTTCACGCAAACGACCATTCATTTCCTCAAGTTCTGCCTTGCGGTTTGCAATGACATTACGCGCTTGTTTCAGCTTTTTCATCTGCTTACGCACAAACCAAGTGAACACAAGAAGGGCCAAAACAAAGAGCAAAGCGACAACCGCGGCCATAGCCAAAGCATTGCGTTGTCCCTCCATCACGCTATATCGGTCTTGCTCTATGATAGGAAGAATACCACTAACCTCTATCACACGCTGACGAGCGCCATAGAAATTGGCATTCTCAAGCGATTGTCTTACATATTCAGTTGCCCGTTGTATGTCGCCCTTTTGATAGAGTAGTCGAGCCAATGTGCAAAGGGCCGTGGTCTCACGCGTAACCGATTGGTTGTCACAGATAGCCGCTTGGGCCAAATAACCAATAGCCTCCTCGTCATGTTTCTTATATAAACTCATCCAACCAAGACTCGAACTAACAATCGCCCGCATGTGGTTATCAACATCTTTCCTTGCCAATAACTGCTTGAAATACATGCTACAACGATCATAATGCCTTAGTTTCATCTCCTTCATCCCCACAGCATAGAGCCAATCCCGACTGCCCCGAGTCAGATATTGAAGTAGAGAATCCGTGTAAACACAGCCTTTTTCAATGTAGCGATCCATGTAAGGATTGGCATGAGTGAAGTCGGCCATGTCAAAATAACACCGAGATGCCGTTGTGAAATAAAGCTTTCGAGAGGCTAATGAGGCGCGATGAATGTCAATAGAATCAAGTGTTTCTGAGGCCTCATTAAACAAACCAGCCGACAAAAGGCAAAAAACGATGTTACATTGTCCCTCAACTTGCGCGTTGATATCATGCAGTTCATGCGCCAAATGGTTCATCTTTTGTGCATAGACATACGCCGAATCATATTGATAAGAGGCATATTGCGCATAGAGTTTCCGTAGTAAATTGAAGTGAACGAAAGCCGAGTGTTTCCATGTTAGTGCACGTTTCAGCGAGTCAATCGACTTTTGTTTTTTCATCTCATATTGCGATTTATGCGACAAATCAACATCAAGTTCGTCTAAAATTGCCACTGAACTCCTCCGCACCGAAGCCCCCATGGTCGACAAAATCAATGACCATAGGAAACAAAACAATAGCCAAACACGTGTACTTCTCTTCATTGGTAAGAATTAGTTCTGTTCTTTTGACTAACTTTTACAAGCTACTCTTACCTGCAAAGATAGGATTTTTATTTCAAAAATACAAACAAAAATGATGAAAAAGAACTTCACTTATAACGTTAATTCATATCACCCATGACATGTTTCATGCCAAACCATAACTCTACATCTATTATTTCGTGCCGTGATTTGACGCTAATTACTCGATGAAATGACGCAAATTAGCGCGTGAAATGACGCAGATTATAATACCATTTAAG
>ERZ773046.1600-NODE-1600-length-12565-cov-3.451799_pt1 | contig 12565 bp, 10 predicted proteins | sample MGYA00580634_ERZ773046 | MGnify/ENA primary metagenome ERZ773046 (study PRJEB29015, sample SAMEA2738127) | human oral metagenome | biome: human oral; feature: human-associated habitat; material: saliva | place: China | collected 2159 ... | reverse complement strand
CGTTTCAGGGTTAACCTTTTTAAAAAAGCAGTCGTTTTGTTTGTCTCTTACAAAAAATGTCGTACTTTCGCAGGCAGAAAGTTATAAAAAACGGTAAATCAGATGAAGATCAAGTATTTATTCATGTCAGCTGTCGTTGCCTTGATGACAGCCTGCGGCACGGCCTCGAAGGTACCGTTGACAGGTCGTACACACCGCATCAGTATTTCTGATGCCCAGCTTCTCAGTCTCAGCAATCAGGAATACACCAAGTTCATGGCTTCTGCCAAGCGTTCGACGGATGCAAAGAATACGGCAATGGTCCAGCGGGTAGGGCGTAATCTCGCCAATGCGGTAGAGACCTATCTTCGCAACAACGGCTATGCCAGTGAGATAAACAACTTCAAATGGGAGTTCAACCTTGTCCAGGACAAGCAGGCCAATGCGTTCTGCATGCCCGGCGGAAAGATCGTTGTCTATGAGGGACTGCTCCCTTATACGCAGAACGAGGCAAGTCTGGCTATCGTCCTGGGACATGAAATCGCACATGCTGTCGCCAAGCACAGTGCGGAGCAGCTGACAAAGCAGATGAACCAGCAGATGGGAACGAACATCCTGGGGACGGTGCTGAACTCAACGGTCGGCAGCGGAGTAGGCGACATCGCTTCGCAGGTGGCTGGCGGATACTTCTCTTTCCGCAATCTGAAATACAGCCGTGACAATGAAAGCGAAGCCGACTATATGGGGCTGATATTCGCCGCCATGGCCGGGTACGACCCTGCCAATGCCGTTACATTCTGGCAGCGTATGGCTTCGGGGAGCAGCAGCAACCGTGCCGAGGTGCTGAGCGACCACCCTTCCGATGCCCGCCGTATTGAGAATATCAAGCGGTGGCTGCCGGAAGCCGAGAAGTATTATCATGGCAGTACTGCCGGCCGTGTATCTGCTGCCGGAACGATACAGACGACAAAGACCATTCATATCGGCGGCTCTTCAAGTTCAAAGCGTTCCGGAAGACGTCGTTGAAACGGCAGCGGCCTTTTCTTCGGAACTGTTTTCAAGGCCGCCCGGAAGTCGTCCCTGCTGGTTCTTCGCCTTTCAGACGGACGCCTCCGTCTCGTTCCAGGGAGAGCACGGCGGGGGCATGGCGACTGAAGGGGGCGGTTGAAGAGACTGCATGAAAACAGGAAATTTACAGGAAGCCGCCGGTCTCAGCGCAACCGGCATGCTGCCGTTGCCTTTTAAAGAATAGGCCTCGCGGCTATCCGTCTTCTCATCTCCGGGAAGACGGATAGCCGTTTTTTATTTTATACATGGATTCATGTCCTGCTGTTTGCGACTGCACGGACAATCCTTTTTTGTAAAATGTTTTTCCATGTTTTTGTCTTTTTCTTCATCCTTTATGGCGTTTATCCGTCCGGTAACAGCCACAGGCCATACCGCAGGTCGGGTCGGGTTGCAGAGGTTCTTCGGCAAGGTCGGGGTAGTCTTGTAAGTAATTTGAAATCAGATGGATATATCATTGTGTGGGAACAGGTGTCTGATTGCCTTGCAAGTAGGCGTTGATTGGACTTCAAGTAAGCACCCCTTGTACTGCAATCGGGCGTTACTTGCATCGCAGGTGACGGCAGATTGGAATCCGGGGGTTGGCGCACCGTCTTTTCTGTGGTCGCCTGCGGTAAGTGAAGAGGGCGTTGCAAGGATAAGGATTGTAAAATTCTTTCCATTCTTTCTGACGTGTGTCACCGTTTGTTTTCTGAAGAGGCTGTGTGCGTGTGTGCAGTCTCCGGCGCAGACATATTGGCTTCCGGCTTTTATCGGGAAGGCGGAATCTCCTGTTTCCATGGTGCCCGCAATGTTTTCTGGCGGAGGGGCATCGGGCTGTGTCCATTGTTTTTTATCATGCCCTTGTGCTTTTTCTCAATGAAGATTTGACAGAACCAGCTTTTATTATTATCTTTACAGACGAAATCAAATCTTTAAAACTATGATAGATTATCTGATACAAAACCTATGGCTGGCATGGCTGCTGGTAGGTATCGTATGTCTGATACTGGAACTGATGAACGGCGATTTCTTTATCATGTGCTTTGCGATCGGCGGATTCTGTTCTTCGATCTCCACGGTCTTTACGGACAGCATTGTCGTTCACGTCATCGTGTTTGCAGCCTTTACAGTGCTGAGCATCTTCTCCGTACGGCCGATAGCCCTGAAATACCTTCACCAAGGTGCGGACAGCAGGCCGAGTAATGCTGATGCGCTGATCGGGCGTGAAGGGGAGGTGACCGATACCATCGAGGCTGGCGGATACGGCAGAGTGAAGATCGATGGCGACTCCTGGAAAGCAAAGTCTGTCGACGGTATGGAAATCAGGCGTGGACTGGTCGTCCGTGTCCTCCGTCTCGAATCGATTATAGCGACGGTTGAGTGCTGTTGACAGAGTTTACATGACAACAAACTGGAAACAAATTTAATGACCATCTGCTCTTCCCCCTTCTGACAGGGGAAGGGAAGACAAAAAACGAATGTTTATGGATATACTAACTTATGTGCTGATAGCAGTCATTGTCCTGGCGATCGTCTTTGCCAAGATGTCGATCGTCATCATCTCTCAGAGTGAGACGAGAATCATTGAACGGCTGGGTAAATATCATGCGACACTCCAGCCCGGTATCAACATCATCATCCCTTTCATTGATCATGCAAAGGATATTGTGGCCTTGCGTGCCGGCCGTTATACCTATACCAATTCCATTGACCTGCGTGAGCAGGTGTACGATTTCGACCGCCAGAATGTGATCACCAAGGATAATATCCAGATGCAGATCAATGCGCTGCTCTACTTCCAGATCATCGACCCGTTCAAGGCCGTCTACGAAATCAACAACCTCCCGAATGCCATTGAGAAGCTGACACAGACCACCTTGCGTAACATCATCGGCGAGATGGAACTTGACCAGACGCTGACCTCGCGCGATACGATCAACACCAAACTGCGTTCTGTGCTGGATGATGCCACGAACAAATGGGGTATCAAGGTGAACCGCGTCGAACTCCAGGACATCACGCCGCCTGCAAGTGTCTCACAGGCAATGGAGAAGCAGATGCAGGCGGAACGGAACAAGCGTGCCACCATCCTGACCAGTGAAGGACAGAAGCAGTCGGCTATTCTGCAGTCGGAAGGCGAGAAGCAGGCTGCCATCAACCGTGCCGAGGCCGACAAACAGCAGCAGATCCTCATAGCGGAAGGTCAGGCGCAGGCACGAATCCGCAAAGCGGAGGCAGAGGCGATTGCCATTCAGAAAATCACGGATGCGGTGGGAAAGAGCACGAACCCCGCCAGCTACCTGATTGCACAGAAATATATTCAGATGCTTTCTGAGCTCGCCAGGAGCAACAACCAGAAGACAGTCTACCTGCCGTTTGAGGCGACCGGCCTTCTGGGATCCATCGGTGGGATCAAGGATATGTTTAAAGGATCATAATGAAAAGAATCAATCTTTGTATCTTTTGCGGTGCCCGCCCTAACTTTATCAAGGTGGCACCCATCATCAGAGTACTCAACAGGCTGTCCGGAGGGAGCAGCCCCAGGGAGGTCGGCTATTCGCTTGTCTATGCGGGGAGCGCAGACGACCCGACACTGGAAGACGGACTTTTTGACAGCCTTGCCATCCGGTGTCCAGATGTTTTCTTAGGTGTCGAATGTGAAAACCTGAACGAACTGACGGGACAGGTTATGTCCAAGTTCGAGCAGTATCTGCAGGCGACACCGACGGATGTGGTGATTGTCGTGGATGATCTGGCTTCGACGATGGCCGCCGCCATCGTGACGAAGAAGCAGGCCATCATGCTGACACATATCGCTGCGGGGACACGGTCGTTCGACATCACTATGCCTAAGGAAATCAACCGGCTTGTCATAGACGGCCTTTCCGACATCCTTTTCACAGCCGGATTCAGCAACAACAGCATTGCCAACAAGGAGGGGGCGGAGCTTTCCAAGGTTTACATGGTGGGGAACATTCTCATTGACAATATCCGCTATAACCGCGAGCGCATTGAGAAGATGCGGCTGACGGATATTGACGCCTTGGCCGGACTGCCGTTGAGCGAGGGGGACTATCTCGTCTTCACATTGAACCGCAAGGTGCTGCTGTCCGACCGGGACAATCTCGAGAAGATGCTCCGCGTGCTGAGTGAGACGGCAGGGGACGTGCCGGTAATCGCTCCTTTGCGCGACTCGGCTGTACAGGTCATCATGGCACTTGCCTTGAAAAAGAACATTAACCTGCACAATCTTCACATTGTCAAACCGCTCGGGTATCTTGAATTTGCTTATCTTACGGCACATGCACGGGGAATCATCACCGATTCGGGGAATGTCGCCGAGGAAGCGACTTTCAACAATGTCCCCTGTATAACGTTGAACAGTTATACGGAACATATCGAGACGGTAAAGGTGGGAAGCAACGTGCTCGTCGGTGAAGATGCCGACCTTCTGCGTTCTGCGCTCGGCGACATGGTGTCCGGTTCTTGGAAGAAGTGCGGGATTCCTGACCGCTGGGACGGACGCTCGGCAGAACGGATCGTGCAGATTCTGTTGGAGCTCTGATTCCGGTACAGCACCATCAGCATTCACGGAGAAGGATGTACGGAACTGTCAGATCCCATGCCGCCGGTCACTTCAGCATGCTTTCCCTTTGAGGAAAGCAGCGGGCGGTGCGGATGGAGAGGGAACAGAAAAACAGGCAATAGCCGGACGATTCAGTTCGTCCGGCTATTGCCTGTTCTAATTGGGAAAGTCCAAGGCATCCTCCTTTGCCGCATAACCCTGCCGTTGTCCAGTCATTGCTCATAGGGAAAGCCGACCAGCCTGTGGCTGTGCGCCGTCAGGCGAGCGGCTTCTGCAGGTGGTGCATCCGGTGACTTCCCCATTCGCTGTCGTTCAGATAGACGAATCCCTCCCTGCGATAGAGACTTTCAGCCTTGGGATTCCCTGTATCTACAAGCAGCCCCGTCGGGAGGTTCATCGCCTTTCCTTTCTCCACAGTCGCATGGAGCAGTCGGCTTGCAATGCCTCTTCCCCGGAAGGACCGGTCTACACAGAGCGAGTCGACGTATAGTTCTCCGGCGGCCGTTTCGTCTGCCATATCCGAATAGTCCCGGTTGAAAGCCGACAGGCATCCCTCGATAAAAGGCAGTCGCAGCCGGTGGAGCAATGCGCCGTCGTAACTGACGCAGGCAGCTATGACCTCGCCGTTGTCTGCCACCGCGACCAGCGTGTTGCGGTATGAGTACTGCGAAGCCTCATGGCTCACGAGACGTGTCATCAGTCGGTGAAACTCCTGCAGAGTATGGCCGGGACCGGCAAACCATTGGCAACAGGCATGATCCATGGCCTCCATTATCAGCCGTGCTATCGTCTCTGCCTGTTCTTTTCTTGCCTGCTCGATCTTGATCATGGTGAGGCTTACAGCATGTCCTTCATAGCCTTCTGAGCCGCCTCACGGGTCTCTTTGGGCATTTTGCCGGTAGCGTCCTTGATGGCTTTCCTGGCAGCCTTCATCTGCTCCGGAGTAGCGGACTTGGCCGCTTCTTTGATCTTGTCTTTGGCTTTGTCCAGTCCGTCTGCTATTGCTTTCCGGTCAGATTCCGATGCTGCACCGATAGACTGGGTGATGGCCTGGATCTCCGGAGCATCGCCGGAAGCCTTCAGGGTGGACATGAGTTCGTCTCCGTTGTCAAGCATCCACTGCTGGAGAGAGGATATATATTTCTGTGCTTTTTTCGGATTCTTCCTGCTCATTTCGCCCATCTTGGACTGGGCAGATGCAAGCAGTGTGGCGACTCCTTTCCCGTCCTTGCACTTGAGTTTCTCGTTGAGCTGTTCGATCAGCTTGTCGGCATCAGACGATACATCTGTTTTCTTGAGGCCTGTCGCGGCAGAGTCGGTCATCGTGGAATCCGTCATTGCAGAGTCTGTTGAAGCTCCGGATGTGGTTGTCTTTCCATCTTTGCAACCTGCAAAGGTCATTGCTGCTACGGCCAGTGCCATGATAAATGCTTTTCTCATAATCGTACGTTTTGTTGGGTTTTGTTCTTTGCCGCCAAAGATAGGTATAATTCCGCTTGCTTTCATGTTCTGTTAGAAAAGTTTAACGGTTGGAACAGGAAAAACGGTGCTTTCACCTCCCTCTCAGTCTGTCTCCCATGCGGCAGGCGCAAAGTTCCGGACAGGCCGGGGCTGAACAGTTCCGTTATGGATTCCGGTCTTTCAGGTGCGTGTCGGCAGCTTTCTTCTCGAAGAAGCATTGCAGACTCTGCGGTCGGGCTGAAAAGGAAAGCGGAAGATGCCGCATAAGAGGAGAACCGGCATAAAGCAGACGATGTTCACCGTACCGGTATGGGGACATGGATTCCAGAGTGTGTTCTTACATACGGGCGAGTCTCTTCCACATCATCCTTGTCACCTCGAAAAGTTCAGGAAGGTGAAAGGTCTGTTGATGAGAAAGAGACTCTGGGACCTCAATGATATGAGAGACGGAAAATTCTTGTTGGGCTGTCCGTGGGATGCATCGGTTGTCCGGCAGGATCGGAGCACTCCGTCTGTCCGGCAGGCTGCCGCCTTTACGGAAGGAGAAGCCTTTGCTTCTCTCATCGGCAATGTCTGACGCATTGCCTATGCAGTTTGGACCGGATCAGCCGCGTATCATTGTGATTATCATTTTGAAACGCTCTGCTGCATTCACGGAATGGCGTGCTCCATTCGGGATGACAAAACTCTCTCCCGTGTTGATTACGTACTTGACATCCTCGACCGTCAGCTCCATGCTTCCGTCAATGATTTGGATGAGTGCATCGAACGGTGCGGTATGTTCCGACAGACCTTGTCCCGCATCAAAGCTGAAAAGGGTGACGCTGCCGGCATTGCTGTGTACAAGTTCTTTGCTTACCACGCCGTCTTCAGCATATTCGATGACTTTCCCGGCGTTGAAAACGATTCCTTTCTCTAATTTAGCCATGATCTTAATCTCCTGTATTTAGTTTGTAATGTTGATCTTCCTGTCGGTTGCAGTACAAACATGATGCCATGTCGAAAGGTGGAAACAATTGTTACTGTTCCGTGTGCATGCCATCCTGAGGCCGGGCGGTTTCCGTCGGATATTTGGCGAGAGAAGCCTGTCTCTGCGTTTCCTTATAGACGGTTCCGATGGAGAGCGCCGCTGAAATTCTCATTTCTCCTATTGCTCCTTTGCCTGAATGTTGCGTTTCAGGCCATCGAACTTCGCACGTTTGACGGCCGAACCCTTGAACAGACGGCGATATTCCTCGACGGTGAGACGGTGCCATTTCTCCTTGCTCATGCTGAGGAGCTCCGGCTTCGGCTGGAGTTCCGGCTCGGTGCTGGGGGTTGCAAACCGGTTCCAGGGGCAGGCCGTCTGACAGCGGTCGCAGCCATAGATGGTGTCTCCCATGGCCGCTTTGGCTTCTTCTGACAGTTCGCCTCGGTTCTCAATCAGCTGGTAGGAAAGGCATCGGCTGGCATGGAAGTCCTCGCCCGGAACGATGGCACGTGTCGGACAGGCATCTACACAACGGTGGCATTTCCCGCATCGGTCGGGCATGGACTCATCATATACATCTACCTCGAAGGGTAAGAAGATCTCGCCTAAAAAGAACATCGACCCTGCATGAGGGATGATCAGCTGGTGGTTGCGGCCCACCCAGCCCAATCCGGCCTTCTGTGCCCAGTAGCGTTCGAGGACGGGAGCCGTATCGCAGAAACAGCCCCATCCGGGTTCTCTCTGGGGTGCGGGAGACGATGAGGCGGTACAGGGTCTGCTGGTCTGAGACGGGTCTTCTGCTGACGAGGCCGGCATGGCTTGCCGCCTTATGGGCAGGCTCCCTTGTTGTGACGGGGGGAAGGTTGCATGCGCTTCTTTTCGAGGGAGGAACGGCAAAAGGGGGTGTAGTTCTTTGATTTTCCCGGCTAATTGCCTCATTCTTTCTTTCATCAGGTCGTGATAGTCTTTGCCAAGTGCGTATGCTGCAAACTGGTATTCCCCTTTCGGAAGAAGCTGTGAGGGAGCGTAGTTGAGGGCGAGCGAGACGATACTGCGCACTCCCGGAACCAGAAGCCGCGGGTCCAGCCGCTTCTCGAGATAGTTCGCCATGTAGGACATGGAGGCCTCCTCACCGTTCTCCAGCCACCTGCGATACCGCCGGGCAATTGATTCTTCGACAGCATCGGCCTTGGCGATTCCGCAGGCAGAAAAGCCGAGGGAACGGGCCAGGGACTTGATGGAGACAGCACGGAGTACCGGGATGTGGTCTGCTTTGCCGGGGAGTGAAGCGGGATACGTTTTTGCTGTCATGGGGAGGGAAGGTGCGCTGCTGGGACTCTCCGGGGGAAAGAGGCTATAATCGATGACGGCCGGAGACCGGGGGATGAGAAATGGTGATAGGGGGGAAGGGGAATGAAAAAAGGAAGGAGGGGATAAAGGATACTGTCTGTTCCGGTCGATAAAGCAGATTGTCAGAAATGGGTTTCTGCCGGATCGTCTGGGAACATTTTGAACTCGTAGCCTTGGTCTTTAAGCCATTGCAGCGATTCAGGCAAGGCTGTCCGGAGCTTGTCGATGCTCTTGAGAGAGTCGTGGAAGGTGATGATGGAACCGTTGCGGGCATAACGCTTCACGTTGTTTACCACATCATCAGCCGTCAGCCATTTGGAATAATCTCGGGTGACGAGGTCCCACATCACTACACGGTAGTTCTGTTTCACCCACCAGTAGACGGTATGGCGCAGCCAGCCGTGTGGCGGGCGGAAGTAAGGACTTTGGAGCAGCGCATCGGCTTTGGTGACATCGACGGCGTAGGTCAGCGCCCAGTGTCTGAAAGAACCCAGGTGATGATAGGTGTGATTGCCCGCTTTGTGACCTCGACGGAGCACCTCTTCGTACAGTTCCGGATATTTCCTCACATTGTCGGCAACCATGAAGAACATGGCCTTGGCTCCGAATCTGTCGAGAACGTCGAGGATAAACGGGGTGGCTTCGGGTATCGGCCCGTCGTCGAATGTGAGGTAGACAGAATGATCCTGTCTGTCCATGCGCCACAAGGCGTGTGGATAGAAGAGGCGAAGCCAGCGGGCGGGTCGTTCGATAATCATGATGATGGTCGGGGGGACGAATGATGAATGTTGGAGGATGATGGACTGCTGAATGTCGGCCGTTGAGCGGTACCGGACAGTGCTGAATATCAGCGATAAGCCAGAGTACGGCTGCCTGTTGAGGACGGCCAGACTCCGGCTTTTCTGTCTTTTGTCCTGATAAGGAATCTCAGGATTCCTGCTGCAGCGAGCCGCCCAGGCTCTGGAACCGCTTGAAGAGATTCGTCAGCTGGGCTGCATGGCTGTTCGCCCATGTGCGGTCGAAGCGGTCGTTCTCGTTGACAAGATTCATCATGATCTGGAAGTGCATCTTGCAAGATCCCTGTGACATGTCAAAATAGCGGGGCGACAGACTCATGTAGTAGTTGGCATACTGCAAAGAGATCTTCCACAAAGCATCATAGAGCTGGCGTGCCTTTGCCTTCTGTCCCAGCAATGAATAGGCACGCGCCATATCACTGGAACCACTCATGTAGCTGACAGGTACATTGTAATAAGGGATTTCCTTCTCTGCCTTCTGCAGCACCTTCAGTGCCTTGCCTCTCTCTCCCTTGGCGATGAGGTGGAGGGCAAGGTCGGCCATTTCCCGGCGATGTGTGTAGCACATTCGTGCCACGGTCTCGTCGATGTAGAGCCCCGGCTTGCTGAGGCCGCCCCATCTGAAGCGGTGCATCATCACGTCGTAGGTCTTCTCCGTGTCGAAGTTCCGCAGATTGATGCCGTTTTCATCCTGTACGCTCTGGGTATTGAAAGGCGTGATGCGGTTTGCAAGTCCCTCCTGGATGAAGTTGTCACCGAGGTTCATGAAGTTCTCTGAACCGACGGTGATGGCTACATAGAGCGGACGTGTCCAGTTGCAGTTGGCGATCATCTCAAGCATCATCAGGTCACCTTTGTAGAGAGCCTGCCTGCCCGCCAGCGAGATGACCATACGGTCGGGGATGGAGTCTCCCGGCCGCATCATGCCGCTGCGGCGTACCGCTTCCTTGTCGATAGTCATGTAGAGCGTATCCGTTGGGATGACATGGTTCCGCGGATCTTTGGAACGGACCCAATACCTGAGGACGTTCTTCAGCTCGAACGGATCGTCCCCGAACTGTGCTTTTGCCGCTGCCGGATCCTGTTTGTAGAAGTCGAGGATCTGCTGTTTGAACTCCGGCGCTATCTGTACATACTCGTTGGTTCCGCTTACATAATCCAGTCGTGGCCATGAGATAGGCACGCTCGGAGAGTTGTAAGCCGGACGGCGCATCTGGTCGATGTACCAGTCGGTCTGCAGATAGGAGAGGTTGCAGACACGTGTGTCGGTGCGTACTCCTTCTACTTCCTGGTTGTACCAGAGCGGGAAGGTATCGTTGTCGCCGTTGGTGAAGATAATCGGATTCCCTTTCTTCTGCAACGAGTTAAGATAGTTCTGTCCAAAGTCACGGCAGGTGTATCGGCCTGACCGGTCATGATCGTCCCATGTCTGCGATGCCATCTGGATGGGCACGAGCAGGCAGGCAAGGGAGATGACGGACGCCGAGAGTACCGGTGCGATCTTCAGTTTGCGCGCCCAGTCGTAGAGTGCCAGCACGCCCAGTCCGCACCAGATGGCGTATGCATAGAACGAACCGGCATAAGCGTAGTCACGCTCACGAGGCTGGCTCGGGGTCTGGTTCAGGTAGATGACGATGGCAAGTCCTGTCATGAAGAACAGGAAGAAAACGACCCAGAACTGCTGTATGCCCCGCTTGCCGCGCCATGCCTGCCAGAAGAGTCCGATCAGACCGAGCAGCAATGGCAGACAGTAGAACACGTTGTGCCCCTTGTTGGCTTTCAGCTCGTCCGGCATCTTGCTCTGGTCGACGTAGAGTGCGTTGTCGATGAAGGAGATACCGGTGATCCAGTTGCCGTGTTCGGGCTCGCCGTTGCCCTGAAGGTCATTCTGCCGTCCGGCAAAGTTCCACATGAAGTAACGCCAGTACATGAAATTGCACTGATAGGAGAGGAAGAACCTGATGTTCTCCAGCTGTGTAGGTATCTTCACGCCGTCTACGTCGTGGCCGGTGATGCCGCCCATCCACTGTTCGTACTGTGCAGCGTGCCCCTGGTCGTACATACGCGGGAAGAACATATTCTGTTCAAACACCTGTGTCGACTTGTGGCGGACGAGGAAATAGGAGTCTTTTTCATTCTTCGATGCTTTCTCCTTGCGCTCATAGACGGGTGCTCCCTCGTCGAACTTGTAGTGCATGCCGTCTTCGGCCACGGCCGGCTGGCTCGAATAAGCCTGTCCGTACAGCAGCGGCCGGTCGCCATACTGGTCGCGGCTCAGATAGCTGCCCAGTGTGAAGATGTCCTCCGGAGAGTTCTGGTCCATTGGCGGATTGGCTGTCGACCGGATCACGATCAGCGTATATGATGAATAGCCGATGATCAGCATCAGCATGCAGAGCAGTGCCGTGTTCTTCACCCGCGAAGAGACAAGTGCGACCCGCTGCCTCTTGCCGTTGTTGCTGACAGGACGCTGCCATTGCAGGAGGATGTAGACAACAACGAGGAGGAGGATGCCGGTGATGAAGGCCGTCCAGCCATAGCCGTAGAACGGAATGCCGATCAGTGCCAGTGCCGAAAGGAAGGCAAGATTCTGACGCCGGCTGCTGTTGTCCCGGTAGGTCTCATAGATGCCCCAGACGAAGGCGGCGATGAGCAGGACAATATATACGATGGTGCCCGTGTTGAACGGCATGCCCAGCGTATTCGTAAAGAACAGCTCAAACCATCCGCCTACCGTGATGATGCCGGGAACTACGCCGTAAAGCACGGCTGCCACGAGCACTACCGAGAGACCGAGTGCGAAGAGCGAGCCTTTCAGGTCGGCATCCGGCACCTTCTTGTAATAGTAGACCAATACGATGGCGGGGATGCAGAGGAGATTGAGTAGGTGTACGCCGATGGACAGGCCTGTCATGTAGGTGATCAGCACCAGCCAGCGGTCGGAATGCGGCTTGTCTGCGTTGTCTTCCCACTTCAGAATCAGCCAGAACACGACGGCCGTGAAGGCAGACGAGTAGGCATATACCTCTCCCTCGACAGCGGAGAACCAGAACGTGTCGCTGAACGTGTAAATCAGTGCGCCGACGAGCCCTGCTCCCTCAATGGCAATAAGCTTGGCAAGTGACGGGGCTTCCCCGTCACGGACGATCAGACGGCGTGAGAGATGGGTGATTGTCCAGAAAAGGAACATGATGCACGTTGCTGAAAGCAACGCACTCATGGTGTTGACCATGCGTGCCACCTGCGTCGGATCGCTTGCGAAATGTGAGAAGAGATTCGCCGTGAGCATGAAGAACGGTGCCCCGGGAGGATGCCCGATTTCCAGTTTATAGCCTGTTGTAATGAATTCGGGACAGTCCCAGAAACTGGCTGTCG
>ERZ773046.1598-NODE-1598-length-12574-cov-27.975158_pt1 | contig 12574 bp, 6 predicted proteins | sample MGYA00580634_ERZ773046 | MGnify/ENA primary metagenome ERZ773046 (study PRJEB29015, sample SAMEA2738127) | human oral metagenome | biome: human oral; feature: human-associated habitat; material: saliva | place: China | collected 2159 ... | reverse complement strand
AGCGCGCTTCCCTGACACGGAAGAGGTCACTGGTTCGATCCCAGTATCGCGCACAAAGGAAGACCCCTTAGCTTTACGGCTAAGGGGTCTTGTGTTTAACTTTTCAGTTCCTTGGTTGGGGTGGTGTCCTCCATTGCCCTGTGTGTTCTGGATGCGGTGCTGCGTATATTTCCTCCGCGCCGTCGCAGGGGACCCGCCCTCGCTTCGCTTCGGGCACCCTGAGGGCGCTTCCGGAAAATACGCTTGCACCGCTCCGCGTCCCCGATGTCACGACGGAGGACACCACCCCTCCACTCTCTAAGCAAGACACCTAGCCCCGGTTTAGCAAGTGCGGGGCTTGGGTTCGCGATACCGGCATAACGAACTGGAAGGGGAGAGGCTGCCGCCTTCTCAATCTTTTGCTGGCTCTGCCAAGCCTGTTTTGTGACGCTCGCACCGCTCCGTGTCTCCGATGTCACGACGGAGGACACCATCCCTCCGCTCCGTAAGAAAAACACTCGAGCCCGGTTCAGTAAGCGCGGGGCTTGGGTGCGCGATACCGGCATAACGAACTGGAGGGGGAGGGGGGCTGTCGCCTTCTCAGCCTTTTGCTGGCTCCGCCGGGTCTACGTTTGTAGGGCGTGCATCTTACACACTTCCTCCGCGCCGTCGCAGGGGACCCGCCCTCGCTTCGCTTCGGGCACCCTGAGGGCGCATCCGGAAGGTGTAAGCCTGCCGCCGAACCCATTCAATAGCTCATTGACGTAACCAAATGCTTTGCGCACCGAACCTACCTCCGATATTCTTGAGAGGGACTAGTGTTTACAGATACACCGTAGTATCACAAAGGAGAGATTTATTATATGTCTTATCTTGGTGTAATGTTCAAATTTTTTGGTATAATGTTCAAATTTCTTGGTAAAATATTCAAATTTACAGTATCTCTTGTGATATTTTTTATAGTTATTAAGATATCTATACCATTTTTGCAGTTGGCTGCTGATATTTTTGTTTTCTTTTATTCAAATAAATATCTTGTGGCTATTGGTGGCCTTATATTTATTGCCTTTAAAATATATATGTATAGGCAAAGAAGAATTGCTAAGGATCTCTACTTTCAGTCAGAAGAATTTCTGGCTATTAAAAGTGAGGTGGATTCACTTGTTGTGGAGCATAACGCGGTGGCTGAGTATGTCACTGAAATCTACTCAAAAGGTCTGTTTGATCTCGGGGCGTCCACTACGGGTAGGTATGCCCATTTAGCGTCCGTGTGGAAGGTTGAGTATCAGAACTATAAAGGTGCTCAATACGAGCCGACCTACCATCCCAATGTGCATAATGCTTCGTTGCAAGTTGTGAGTAACGCTGAGCGGGATCCAATGCACTATCTGATGAAGTATTTCCATATTTATCCTGATTTGGAAACCCTAAAAGAGGTTCAACAAATATCTATGGATATAGATCGCTTGGAATCAGCTATTGAAAACCTTAATCAGCGTGAAGAATATATTCTGGATAGGGTTAGTCCACCTGATTTTATTGTTAAATATTATAAGAAGGAGTTCTGGGAGCAGGTAAATGTTTGTCTGATGCCCATTGTTGTCCCGTACTCCACCTATAAATTTGAGTACGTCTCTGCGGCAGGTAACAAAAAACGAACTGTCACGATTACTCTCGATATACCGACGCTTGAAGCTCTTTCGGAGACAATTGCGAGGGAAATCCGGCGGAGGGAGTCAGCTGCTGGTCAGCGCGCTTTAATGACAACGAAATTACGTGAATTGATCAAGGAGCGGGATGAATACACTTGCCAGAACCCCAGCTGTGGCTTATCAATCATGGAAGAACCGAATCTACTTCTAGAAGTTGACCACATTATTCCAATATCAAGGGGTGGTCTCAGCGAACCTGATAATCTGCAGACCCTCTGCTGGCGTTGCAATCGAGCCAAAGGCTCAAAAATGATTACCCAATAAATACGCAATCCATGATAGAAAATCCGCGTCAGGTTCTGCCTGATAACTCCTAATGAGCCCTACCCGTGCAAATCTCGGGTAGGGCTCATTGCTCTATCTGTTGCGGAATCTGATACGCGATACAAGACGCACAGGAAAGGAACGGTGCGAGGTGTCCAGAGGCACCCGTGTAGCGCCCTGGCCAGGGATTTATGTTAAGGCTGAGGTTAAGGGTATTCTTTTGAACGGCGCCGAGTTTCTTTCCGCAGCAAGCAATTCGATGCTTGCTTGGCTTCAGATACCGTCGCGCCGCACACCACCTAATATTTTCCACATCCTAAAGGGCATACCATGTCTTCATCCCTGACCCGCCGCAAGCTTGTCGCGGGCGTAGCCTGGGCGGCACCGGTCGTCGCGGCATCGGCAACCGTTCCGTCCTACGCGGCATCCGTCGCCGCAGACTGTACCCTGGCGGCCAGCCCTGCCTACAGCATCTCTGGCACCGACGAGGGCGCCAAGACCGTCAAGACATTCACCGTCCCCAACAACGTCTACAAGCTCCGCTTCGAGCTGGTTGGCGGCGCGGGCGGTACCAACAACCGCATGACCCCGGCGGGTTCCGGCGCGAAGGTCACCGGCGTTGTTGCGGTTACCCCCGGATCCACCGTGCAGATCGTGGCAGCCGCGGGCGGCATCGGCGATGGTTCGCTCACCCCCACGGCCGGCGGCGAAGGCTACGGCAACGGCGGCTCCGTGCCCGCCTACACCATCCCCGCCAGCGTCACCGCGCAGGTGGACGCAAAGTACGCTGACCCGGCAAACTCCAAGAGCCAGGTCTACGCCGCATCCGGCGGCGGCTCCTCCGCACTGCTCATTGACGGCACCGTGGTTGCTGTCGCCGGCGGCGGTGGCGGCGCGGGTATGACCAGCTCCGGCGTGTCCTACGCGGACCCCTGGTACTCCAACCTCGACGGCCAGATCGATGCCGGCGTGGCGGCCCTCGGCTCGGATGCATCCCCGCAGTTCGATGCGGCGGGTAGCGCCTCCGCGGCGGCAGGCTCCAACGGCACCTCCGGCTACGAAATCTATAGGGCTGAACGCTCCAAGGTGCTGAGCTACAACTCCGGCTTCGGCGGCGCGGCGGGCGTGGGCGGTGCAGGCGGCGCGGCGGGTACCCTGCCGGTCAGCGGCCCCGTCATCGGTTTCGAGACCACCAACAACCAGGTGCTGTTCAGCCAGTTCGTTGCCGGTAATGCGGGCACGAGCGGCTTCGCGGGCAACGGTGGCGACGGCGCGGGCGCGTACTCCTACCAGCTGGATGAGAACCCCGCCAGCGTGCATGAGAAGGGCACCTACGAGGACCGCAGCTGGGACCTGGACGTCTACAACGATGAGGGCGCGTACGCGCAGAACTTCAACGGTTACCAGTCCGTGGTGTCCGGTGGTGGCGGCGCGGGCTACGGCGGTGGCGGTTCCGGTGCGGCCCAGTCCGTCTCCTCGATTGTGCTGACCCAGAAGTGGCTGAACAGCCCGACCGGTGTGCGCCAGGGCCTGGGCTACACGATGCAGGGCGGCGCCGGTGGCGCGGGCGGCTCGTACCTCGCCCCGTCGGTGAGCGACGGCGCCATCGCCTCGGCCGAGAACGCACCGCAGTGGATGCACGACCGCGGTAACGGCTCCGTGACGGTGACCTTCTGCGAGGCGGCAGCCTAACCGTTTCTCACGCTGAGAGGCGGTGTTCGTCCTCGCTCCTACAGGGGCACCCGCCCTCGCAGAGCTCGGGCACCCTGATGTCGCTACGGACGACACCGCCTTTCCGCGGTAGGTTCCCGGCTTAGCTTGCGCTGTGAACGGCAAAGAGCCCCCACACGATTACCTCGTGTGGGGGCTCTTTCTTGTGCTGCAGGTGCAGCCGTGTTTTCCGGAAGCGCCCTCAGGGTGCCGTCCCGGGCGCTCTCCGCAGCGGAGCAAGGAAGAGCGGAGCGTCCGGGTGCGGCGAGTGCCCCTGCAGGAGCGGAGGAAACATGCGGCGCACCTACACCTGAGTAAGAGCGAGGACGAACACCGCCGTCCGCGCAAGCTCAAATTCTAGCGCTTGATGGCGTCCAGCGCCTCACGCTGAGCCTTCGCAATGCGCTTCTCAGACACCGTGTAGGCGGTACCAAGCTCCTGTGCGAAGAAGCTGACGCGCAGCTCCTCAATCATCCAGTTCACGCGGCGGAGCGCATCCGGAACGATGGCGCCGGCCGGCAGCGACTTGACCGCGTTATCGTAGGAATCCTCAAGATCCTGCACGGTGAGCATCAGCTGGTTGTCGCGGTGTAGGTTCGGGCCGAGCTTCGTCAGGCGCACCTGGGCGGCCTTCAGGTAACGCGGCAGGTGAACCAGCTGGTCGTAGCCGGTCTGCGCCACGAACCCGGGGTAGACCAGGTTCTCCATCTGAGCCTTCACGTCGGAGACGGCGTGCATGGTCGTCAGCGAGGTGGCCTTCTTGATGGCCTTCTTCAGCGCGGTGGCTTCGGAGAGGATTTCGGCGACGAGCTTGGTCACGTCAAAGACCGTCTCGATGAGTTCGGCGCGCACGTGCTCGTAGAGTTCGCTGTATTCGGCGTACGTGAAGATGGGTGTGTGCGGCACCAGGTGGTCGAGCGCCGCGACGGTGCAGTCGCGAATGAGCTCGTCGATGGAGCCGTGCGGGTTCTGCGTGAAGACGATTTTCTCCTTGTGGGAGAGGTGTTCGCTCACGTAGCGCACGGGCGAGGGCACCTGCAGCTGGAGCAGACGGATGATGCCGCGACGCTGCGCGTGCAGCTGTTCGGCCTCGGTGGGGAAGATGCGCAGGCCCACGCTGGAGCCTTCGTCCACGAGGGCGGGGTAGCCGTTGACCGCCTGGGTTGCGATGATGCGCTGTACCTTGCGGGGGATGGCTCCGTCCGGGAACATGTCGGCGGGGAATTCGGTGAGGCCGCTGATTTCGCGTACTCCGCCGGATGCATCCGCGTTGGCAGGGGCATCCGGGCTCTTCGCGCCCTTCTTCGCAGAAGCCGCGGAGCTACCCGCGTTGCTCGAGCCGCCCTGGGCGAGCGCAACCATCTTCGCCATGGCCTCGTCGGATGCGCCGAGCGAGTCGGCGAGGGCGCTGCGAATCTCCTTGTGTAGCTGCTGCTGCAGGGCTCGCAGGTCCTTGCCCTCACCCAGGATTTTGTTGCGGGCGTTGCGCACCTGGAAGCCCATCTTCAGGTGCTCGGGCACGGCGTCCCAGTTGAAGGCCTCGGGCTCGACGACCACGCCGCGCAGGCGACGCAGCACGAGCGCGAGTGAGGGGATGAGCTCGTCGGTTGCGGGGGAGTAGTCCTCTTCCAGGGCGGCGCAGGCGGCGCGTGCCACGTCGGGTGCGGGCACGAAGTTGCGTCGAATCGCCTTGGGGAGCGATTTGATGAGCGCGGTGACGAGTTCGTGGCGCAGGCCGGGAATCTGCCAGCGGAACGGTTCGGGGCTCAGCTGGTTGAGGAAGAGAATCGGTACCTGCACGGCCACACCGTCGCGCTTGGCGGCTTCGGTGCGGGCGCCTCCCACACCGGCGGTGGGGGCGTATTCGTAACGCAGGTCCAGGGTGAGTTCGCCGCTGTCGGTGCGCTGCACCCACTGGCGCGGGAACTGCGAGTCGTCGTAGTCGGCGGCCTCCTCGTTGATGAGCTTCTCGGGGTTGAAGTCCAGGAAGTTGTCGTCTTCGAGGCGTGCCTGCTTCCACCACTTGTCGAAGGCGCGCACATCCGTCACGTGGGCGGGGATACGGGCATCGTAGAAGGCGAAGAGCACGGAGTCGTCCACGCGCAGGTCGCGGCGGCGCAGGCGTGCTTCAAGCTCTTCGACCTCGGCGAGGGCGCGCTGGTTGCGCAGGTAGAACTTGTGCTGGGTGTGCCACTGGCCTTCGACGAGGGCGGACTGGATGAAGATTTCGCGGGCCGCGGCGGCGTCCACGCGGGCGTACTGCACGGGGCGGTCGGCGTAGATGGTCAGGCCGAAGAGGGTGCCCTTGGCGTAGGCTACTGCCGCACCGGAGCTGAGGGACCAGTGCGGTTCGGAGTATTGCACGCTGATGAGGTGCTTGCCGATTTCTTCGATCCATTGCGGGTCGACGGAGGCGTTGGTGCGCGCCCACAGGCGGGAGGTTTCGACGAGTTCGGCGGAGAGCACCCAGTCGGGGCCCTTTTTGAACAGGCCGGAGCCGGGGAAGATTGCGAACTTGGTGCCGCGTGCGCCGAGGTATTCACGGGGGCCGCGGGTGCGCCCCTTGGAGTCCTTTTCGCGTTCTTCCTTGACGCCCACGTGCGAGAGCAGGCCGGTGAGCAGGCTCTTGTGGATGTCTACCTCGTGCGCGGAGGCGTTAATATCGCGACCGCCGCTGGCGTGAATGTTGGCGGTTCGGCCCATTTCGCGCAGCTGGGCGAAGAGGTCCTGCCATTCGCGGATGCGCAGGTAGTTGATGTATTCGCGGTGGCACATTTTGCGCAGCTGCGAGGAGGACAGCGCCGCCTGCTGCTCGTTGATGTAGTCCCAGAGCAGCAGGAAGGAGGAGAAATCGGAGGTGTCGTCGACGAAGCGGGCGTGCATGGCGTCGGCTTCTGCGCGCACGTCGGCGGGGCGTTCGCGCGGGTCCTGGATGGTCAGGGCGGCGGCGAGCACCATCATTTCCTTGGCACAGCCGCGGCGGCCACCCTCGATAATCATGCGGGCCAGGCGCGGGTCCACGGGGAAGGCCGCCATGGCTCGGCCGATGGCGGTGAGGGTTGCGCTGTTGTTACCGCCTCGTCCCTTGCGGCGGGTGCGTTCGGTGAGCGCGCCGAGTTCGCGGAGCAGGTTCACGCCGTCGTTAATAGCGCGGGATGCGGGCGGCTGCACGAACGGGAAGCGCGAGATGTCGCCGGGTTCGCGCACCACGCCGATGGCGATCATCTGCAGGATGACGGCGGCGAGGTTGGTGCGCAGAATTTCGGGGTCGGTGAACTCGGGGCGCGAGTTGAAGTCTTCCTCGGAGTAGAGGCGGATGGCGATACCGTCGCTGACGCGGCCGCATCGGCCCGAACGCTGGTTGGCGCTGGCCTGCGAGATACGCTCGATGGGTAGGCGCTGAACCTTGGTGCGCGCCGAGTAGCGGGAGATGCGGGCGGTGCCGGTGTCGATGACGTACTTGATGCCGGGCACGGTCAGCGAGGTTTCGGCGACGTTCGTGGCGAGCACGATGCGCGGCCGGGAGCCGGGGGAGAACACGCGGTGCTGCTCGGCGAGCGAGAGGCGCGCGTACAGGGGTAGCACCTCGTAGTTCAGGCGCGGGGACTTGGCGACCATCGCCTCGATTGCGTCCTTGGCGTCGCGGATTTCGCGCTCGCCGGAGAAGAAGATGAGGATGTCGCCGGGGGCTTCCTTGGAGAGTTCCTTGATGGCGTCGAGAATCGCCTCGGTGGGGTCGCGGTCTTCGGCCACTTCCTCGTCATCCAGGTAGAGCTCGTCGCCTTCGAGGGGGCGGTAGCGGATTTCGACGGGGTAGGTGCGGCCGGAGACCTCAATGATGGGCGGCGCGTCGTCGGGCAGGATTGCTTCGGCAATTTCGCGTTCTTCGTCGCTGAGGTTCTCGTCGACGATTCCCCTACCCGGCACGTAGCTGGGGGAGAAGTGGCGGGCGAAGCGCTCGGGGTCGATGGTCGCGGAGGTGATGATGACCTTCAGGTCCGGGCGCTGCGGCAGGATGCGCTTGAGGTAGCCGAGGATGAAGTCAATGTTCAGGCTGCGTTCGTGCGCTTCGTCAATGATGAGGGTGGAGTAGCGGCGTAGCAGCTTGTCGTTTTGAATTTCGGCGAGCAGAATGCCGTCGGTCATGAGCTTGATGGCGCTGTGTTCGCCGACCTCGGAGGTGAATCGCACCTGGTAGCCGACGGTTTCGCCAATCTTCTGGCCGAGCTCTTCGGCGATGCGTTCGGCCACGGAACGCGCGGCGAGGCGGCGCGGCTGGGTGTGGCCGATGAGGCCCTTCTCGCCCAGGCCGAGCTCGAGGCACATCTTGGGAATCTGGGTGGTCTTACCGGAGCCGGTTTCACCCGCGATGATGACGACCTGGTTGTCGCGGATAGCGTTCATGATGTCGTCGCGGCGTTCGCTGACGGGCAGCTCTTCGGGGTAGGTGATGACCTCGGGAATGAAGGGCTCGTAGCGGCGAGGGGCGGGGCGGTTCTGCTGCTGGTTACCCTGGTTACCGCCCTGCTGGTTGCCCTTGCTGTTACCCTGCTTGCGGGCGCGGCCGGTGCCGCCTCCGCGTCGATTGGAGCGGGAGGCGTTCTTGCGGTCTGCGTTGTTCTTCTGCGCGCCGTTCTTTACCGCGTTTTTCTCGGCGTTTTTGCCGGCGGGCTTTTCGGCGCTTTTTTCAGCGTTCTTTTCGGAGGCGCGCACCTTGGCCGCGTGGATGGCGGCGGCCATGCTCGCCATGGTGGGGGCGGTTCGGGGTGCCCCGGTTTTAGGCGCGCGGGAGGTCTTATCTGCGTGATGGGTTTTCTGCTCAGACATATCCTATCCAGTGTACTCGCCCCCTTCGCGGCGGGGAACGGGAGTATGCACCCGGCGAATATTGCGTCATATTTGGGCTGGTTGCGCTCCTCGAGAGGGAGGGCTCGTCATCTTTGCGCGAGCAAGATCGAGCTCAAGACGTTTCAAAAAGCATCAAAATGGTTAAAGGAACCAATAAATTGGTCGCTAATATTTCAAGTATGGCGGATGCGAAATAAGTATCTTTTTTGGCTTTCTTTCGATACTTTCGTTCAGGTGTTACAGTGGTGTATAACACAGTAACGAAGGAGTGACTATGCCAACGCCCAAGACGTACACCTCCTCACGCACTCCAGTGTTGGACTGCTGCGAGGACGCACGCCACGAAGAAATCCACCACCGCAGCGAAGAACTGTTCCAGGCCCTCGTCCACGCGAGTCTTCGCACGCACTTTGAACGCCTGAGCTCCGCCGAAACCCTGTACCTGGTGACCGGCGACGGGGAAAGGGTACAGATTTCCCCCGAAATGTACGGCCCCATCACCTCGGTGGCGCGGGCCTTCGCCGACCGCAAGGACGTGTGCGTGGTCCGCCAGGATCGCCTCATGACCACCCAGGAGGCCGCCGACTATCTGGGGGTATCGCGACCGACCATCGTGCGACTCCTCGAGCGCGGCGAGATTCCCTTCGAGCGCATCAACACGCACCGTCGCGTGGCGTTCGACGACCTGGAACGCTACCGCCTCGACCACGAGCACGTCAGCCGACGAAACCGATAGGCTGAACGCTCGATAGGTCGAGCCGAGCGGGGTTGAGCCGAGCCGAATTGAGCCGAACGGCGCTCACGATTCGCGGCCCTAACGATAGGTAACGGGCCGCCTACACAGTGGCGTTCATCGTGGCGTTCAGGAAAGACAGCATTCGCTGAACAATCTCGGGGCTAAAACAGCGCGAATCCCCGTGTTCGGCGCCCGGAACCAGCAGCAAATCGGTGGGCACCTGCCGCGTGCGCAGGGCCTGATACACCCGCACCGATTGCTGGTACGGCACGCACGAATCGGCAATGCCGTGCACTAGCATGATGGGTGCACACGCCCGGTCCGTAGCCTGTTCCTCAGTCTGCTTTTCGTCGAAGTTTTTGCGAGAGGGCTCGCCGGCAGAGCCGCCGGCGTATACTCCGCGCGCAAAATTCCCGCGCGCAAGGTCCAGGGGATTCGCCCTTTCCCAATTCTGCAGGGCGCGCTCCCGATCGATGCCGGGCACGCGCTCCACCCATTCACGCTCCTCGCGCACGGGATAATCACATCCCAGCAGGCGCCACTCGGCACCGTCGTCGTCCGGATGCACCAGCGAGTACCCCGCGAGGGGACGGTCGGAGAAGATGGTACGCAGGTCGCTGACCCCGTAGAAGGGAACGGCCGTGGCAACCGCCGAGCTCACCCCCGGGTAGTTGCTGGAGGCGCGCCCCTCGTAGTACTCGTGCAGTTCGGGATCCCCGCTCGCGTAGCCGGCCGCATCGGCACCGGCGAGCGCCACCATCATGCACAGATGCCCGCCGGCGCTTCCGCCGGCAATCGCGATGCGCCCGGGGTCGATACCAAACTCGGCGGCGCGAGCGCGGAAGAAGCGCACCGCCTCCTTAACGTCGTGCAGGTCGCCCGGGAAAATCGCCTGGTGCGAGTAGCGGTAGTTGATGGCTGCGACCGCCCAGCCCTGTTCCTGCAAGGCGCGGCGCATGAGGGTCTGCCGGTTCGTGTGCGGCCCCTCGGGGGTCATGATCTCTACATCGCGCAGGCCCCGGTTCGTGCCGAAGCGCCAGGCGCCGCCGTGCACCCAGATGAGCAGGGGAGCGGGCTCGGTACTACCGACCCCAGCGCTGCCCGACTCCTCAACAGAACCGGACTCCTCGGCGCCGCGCGCGGGGTAGAAATCGTAGGCGAAGGCCTCCCGCGTGACGGGCGTTTCGGCCCCGTAGCCCGGCAGGGACAAGCCGTCGAAAAACCCCTCGGGGCGGTAAAAACCGGAGCGGTACTCGTCGACGCTCTGCGCGGCCTCGGAATTCAGCATGAATCAGCCCGTTCTTTAGGTTTCGGTTTCTTAGCTCTTTGGTCACTAAATTTCTTAGGGAACCAGCACAATCTTGCCGCGCGTGTGGCCGGAGGCCATAAGCTCCTGAGCCGCGGCGGCCTCGGCAAGGGGGAAAATCTTCTCCACGTGCACCTTCAGCAGGCCCAGAGACATGAGCCGGGCGATCTTCTGCATCTGCGTACGGTCCGGGTGAGCCGTCAGCCACTGTGCCTCGAACCCGCGCTCGCGGGCCACATCCAGCGGGTCGGGGTTAGTCAGGGTGACAATACGGCCGCCAGGAACCAGCACCTCCAGCGAATCGAGGAAGGTCTGCCTGCCGGTCGAGTTGAGCACCACGTCTATGGTCCGACCCAGCACCGCGCGGAAGTCCTCGGTGCGGTAGTCGATGGGCTGGGCCCCCAGCGAGCGCACGAACTCGTGATTCGCGGCGGAGGCGGTCGCAAAAACCTGCGCGCCCGCCTGGGCGGCCAGCTGCACGGCGAGGTGGCCGACGCCTCCGGCACCGGCGTGAATGAGCACGCGCTCGCCCTCCTTCAGGTGCGCCACCTCGAAGAGCGACTGGTAGGCGGTGAGCCCGGCAAGCGGTGCGCCGCCGAGCTGGGTGCACGGAACGTCGGAGGGAACCTTGGCCAGCTGGTAGGCGGGGGCGAGGACATACTCGGCGTACGCGCCGCCGGGGTACGGGAAGGTCACCATGCCGAAAACGCCGTCGCCGACTTTGAACCCCGTGTAGTCGCCGGCGGTGGTGACTACGGTGCCGGCCACATCCCATCCGGGCACGAAGGGCCTATAGGAGGGGTCGGCCAGCTGTGCGGCGGGGCCCAGGCCCTTGCGGGTGGTCACGTCGATGGGGTTCACGCCCGCGGCGACCGTCTTGATGAGCACGTGACCGCGCACCGGGGTGGGGATGGGCACGTTCGCCTCGTGCAGAACGCTTTCGTCGCCCCATTCGGTGAGCTGAATCTGGCGCATGGTGGTCACGGTTTACCTCCGCTGGTGTGGTGTTGTCGTGCTTGTTTGAACAGTGTGCGCGTTTCCCTATTCTCTCAACTGCGGGGCCTCCGGAACAACAGGGGAGCGGAGGCGTCCAGCCTCTGATGCTTCCACCCGAGATGTAACCCGAGATATAAAGCAGAAATAAAAAGGAGCCGACACCCGCTGTGCGAGTATCAGCTCCCGTGTTCCCTCTCGAATAAGAACATCGTGCCCCTGAAAGGATTCGAACCTTCGACCCCCAGTACCGGAAACTGGTGCTCTAATCCGCTGAGCTACAGAGGCAACCCCACCATGGTATCAGATATGCGTCGGATAAACGGTCAGCCCCGGCCCAATGCTTGCTAGAATAGGTTCTTATGACTCCTGAAGAACTCTCCGAAGCCATTGCGCTTGCCCTAGAAGAAACCATTTCCTCCGGCCAGCTGACCCTCGTGGAGGGCGCTGAACTGCCCGCCGTCCGAGTGGAGCGCCCCAAGTCCCGCGAACACGGCGACTGGGCAACCAACGTCGCTCTGCAGCTCGCCAAGAAGGTGGGCAAGAACCCGCGCGAGGCAGCAGCTCTTCTGGCCGAGAAGATCGGCGCCATCCCCGGCGTGGCATCCGTTGATATCGCTGGCCCCGGCTTCCTGAACATCACCCTGGACGCCGCCGCAGCAGGCGAGCTCGCCGCCACCATCGTTGAGGCTGGCGAAGCATACGGCCGTAGCGACAAGTTCGCCGGTAAGACCATCAACCTTGAGTTCGTCTCTGCGAACCCCACCGGCCCCATTCACCTGGGTGGCACCCGCTGGGCCGCCGTGGGCGATGCGCTCGCCCGCGTGCTGGAGGCCGAGGGCGCTAACGTGGTGCGCGAGTACTACTTCAACGACCACGGCACCCAGATTGACCGCTTCGTGCGCTCCCTGATTGCCGCCGCCCGCGGTGAGGAGACCCCCGAGGACGGCTACGCTGGTGCGTACATTGTCGACATTAAGGACCAGATTCTGGCTCAGCGCCCCGACGCGCTTGAGGCTGAGAACC
>ERZ773046.1597-NODE-1597-length-12582-cov-3.612118_pt1 | contig 12582 bp, 10 predicted proteins | sample MGYA00580634_ERZ773046 | MGnify/ENA primary metagenome ERZ773046 (study PRJEB29015, sample SAMEA2738127) | human oral metagenome | biome: human oral; feature: human-associated habitat; material: saliva | place: China | collected 2159 ... | reverse complement strand
AGATGGCTTAGCTAAAGAAGGGATTGAAGTGTACATTATTTCTTCTCAGTTGAATTTACCGGTATTGGATAATGGAACGATGGCAACTATCGTTAAAGAAGAGCACTTAGACAAAGTATTTGTCGGAGGACATTCTCTAGGTGGTGTTGTTTCAACGATTGAAGCGAAAAAACTAAATGAAATTGATAAAGTTGCAGGATTAATTTTACTGGCAAGTTATCCAGATCAAAGTACGGATATTAGCGACACTCAAATTCCTGTATTATCGATTACGGCTTCGAATGATAAAATTTTGAAACAAGAAAAATATGAAGATGCGAAATCACGTTTGCCGAAGTCTACACTCTATACAACGATTGAGGGTGGAAATCATAGTGGTTTTGGACTATATGGACAACAAAATGGCGATGGTACTGCTACAATGAGTGCTGAAGAACAACAAAAACAATTAGTTCAAATCATTAAACAATTTATCGTATCGCATTAAGCTAGGCTTCGGTCTAGCTTTTTTTGTACGCTTAGGTTGTGTTTTGGTTACGTGGCAGGTATCATGGAAGTAACGAATTTTGGAGGTAGAGCGTATGCAACAAAAAGTAACAAAGAACTGGGTCACTATCGGAACTGGCGTTATTGCGAATGAATTAGCCGTAGCAATGGAATCTTTAAATGGAAAACTCTATGGTGTAGCCAATCGTACCTATGCGAATGCCGTGAAATTTGCCCAAAAATATGGTATTGAAAAAGTATACGATGAAATTGACGATGTCTTTACAGATCCTGCAGTGGATATTATTTATATTTCAACACCACACAACACTCATATTCACTATCTTAGAAAAGCCTTAGCCGCAGGGAAACACGTCTTATGTGAAAAGGCCATTACATTAAACAGTGAAGAGTTGGAAGAAGCGTTGCAACTCGCTAAAGAAAATAATGTTGTTTTGGCTGAAGCGATGACGCTTTACCATATGCCGGTCTATAAACAATTAAGAAAAGCAGCAGAAAAATTGGGCGAGCTTCGCATGATTCAGATGAACTTTGGTAGCTATAAAGATTATGATATGACGAACCGTTTCTTCAATCGCAACCTTGCCGGGGGAGCATTACTGGATATTGGCGTATATGCCTTGTCTTGCATTCGTTATTTCATGAGTGAGGCACCTAGTTCAATGGTTTCTCAAGTGAAATTAGCGCCAACGGGTGTGGATGAACAAGCTGGAATCGTTTTGACGAATGATGCTGGAGAAATGGCAACTGTCACGATGACGCTCCATGCTAAACAACCAAAACGCGGAGTGATTGCTTACGACAAAGGGTATATTGAGATTGTCGATTATCCACGAGCACATAAAGCAACGATTACTTATACAGAAGATGGACACGTTGAAACTTTTGAAGATGAACTAGGACTAGATGCCTTAGCCTATGAAGTACTCGATATGGAGTCAACAATCGATACAGGAGTAGACCACATGCATCTAGAATATACGGTCGATGTGATGAAAATCATGACCGACTTACGCCGTGAATGGGGCATTAAGTATCCTGAGGAAGAGGAAGTATGAAGCAACAAGAACAATTAAAAGCGATGGAACAATATGCTAAAAGAGTGCTCGACTCAGATACTTCGGGGCATGATTGGTCGCATATTGAAAGAGTCGTCAATACAACAAAGACGATTGCAAAAGCCGAAGGGGCAGATTTATTTATTTGTGAAGCCGCAGCGCTACTACATGATGTGATCGACGATAAAATTATCCAAGATCCAGCAGATGCGTTGAAGGAATTGAAAAAATTTCTAACTTCAATCGAAGTGACTCCTGAACAAATTGAATCTATTGTGTCGATTATTACGAGAATGTCGTTTAAGAATCATAAGGAACAACAAGAACTTTCTCTTGAAGGAAAAGTAGTGCAAGATGCGGATCGATTAGATGCCATTGGTGCTATCGGGATTGCTAGAGTGATGTGTTACTCTGGAAGTACTGGAAGACCAATCCACAAACCAGAAATGAAGCCACGTGAAAACTTAACGCCTGAAGAATATAGAAACGGTGAATCGACAGCTATTATGCATTTCTATGAAAAATTACTGAAGTTAAAAGATTTGATGAATACCAAATATGGTAATGAATTGGCGAAAGGGCGGCATGAATTTTTAGAACTGTATTTAAAGCAATTTTATGCCGAATGGGATGGAAAACGATAGACATTAAGCGACAAATTCTTTTGTCGCTTATTTGTTTTGTAAGAGAAACAGGTGTAAAATAGTAACTACATTTTAAAGTGAGAGGATTGGTTGCGTGGAAGTAGAGCAACAACTTACGAATAAAGAACTTCGAAAAAATATATTTGTGATTGTATGGCCGGTATTTGTGGAAGTGCTTCTTGGTGCACTCTTTGGAATGGTCGATATGATGATGGTGGGTAAAATCCCAGGAGATACTGCTGCAGCCGTTTCTGCAGTTGGGATGACAAACCAACCAATGTTCCTTGGGCTAAGTTTGATTCAGGCATTAAATGTCGGCGGAACTGCGATTATTGCCCGATATTTTGGAGCAAAAAAATACAATCGTATGGGAAGCATCCTTAAGCATGTAATGATTCTTGCGATGGTTTTCTGTGTGACGCCAACAGCAATATTGATGCTGATTTTCGCACCGGAAATCTTATCTTTACTTGGGGGAGATGCGACAGTTATTAATGTCGGTGTGGACTACTTTAGAATTGTCACAATTGGATTTATCTTCCAATCACTATCGTTTACTGTAACAGCAGCTCTTCGAGGAATTGGTGAAACGAAAATACCGATGAAGAATAATATTATAGCCAATAGCTGTAATGTTTTAGGAAATGCCATTTTAATCTACGGGATGTTTGGCTTTCCGGCATTAGGCGTTACAGGGGCAGCAATTGCTACAGCTGCATCGAATTTAATCGCGATGGTGTTAAATGTACGTTATATTTTATCAGGAAAAAGTATTCTAAAACTCGATTTTAGGGAGAAATTTGAATTTAGGGTGGAAGTGATGCACGATTTAGTACGTATCGGAATTCCAACAGCATTAGAACAAATGGCACTACGTTTTGGCGTTATCATGTTCTTGAAAATCGTTTCAGGACTAGGAAATAATGTTTATGCGGCTCACCAAATTGCCCTAAATGTACTTTCATTATCGTATTCTCCAGCTCAAGCATTCGGGATTACCGCTTCGTCACTGATGGGGCAATCGCTTGGGGCTAAGAATGAGAAGTTAGCAGAGCGCTATACCAAAATGTGCCAACGCATTGGGTTAACGTTAGCGATTATGATGTCTGCTTCAATCTATTTTGGTGCAACATTTTTAGCAGGGATGTATACGGATAACGTGGAAATTATTCAAAATACCGTTATTGCTTTATCCATCGTTGCGTTCGTTCAACCGTTCCAAAGTCATCAATTGATTACTTCTGGAGCACTGCGTGGGGCAGGAGATACAGTATGGCCACTCATTGCAATTTTTATTGGATCATGCGTCATTCGATTGAGTGTAGGATATGTGTTTGTAAACTTCTTTGGATGGGGACTTGCTGGTGCATGGTATGCAGTCTTTATCGACCAATTTATCAGGGATATGATTATTCTCCTTCGATTTAGAAGTGGACGATGGAAAAATATTCGAATTGCATAAAGGAAAGGCTGGAATTTTCCAGCCTTTTTGTTTTGAGTATAAATCGTGTGGAGTAGTTTACTGAAATTATGGAAAATCAAAAGAAAACAGACGGATAATGATTTTTTATTGAATTTACAATACTTTTGGTTGTTGAGAGAATAGTGTTTGTGATACTATAGTAAAAAGATGTAAAGAGATTGGAGTTTTCAAACGATTATGGCAAGAAAAGGTTTATTAATCGTTTTATCTGGACCTTCAGGTGTCGGTAAAGGAACAGTTCGTGCAGCAATTTTTGCAAAAGACAATCAAGAATTCGTGTACTCTGTATCTGCAACGACTCGTAAGCCAAGACCAGGTGAAGTGGATGGAAAAGATTATTTCTTCAAATCAAGAGAAGATTTTGAAGAGATGATTGCAAATAAAAAATTATTAGAATACGCGGAGTATGTAGGAAACTACTATGGAACGCCTTTAGATTATGTGCAAGAAACATTAGACAAAGGAAAAGATGTATTCTTAGAAATTGAAGTTCAAGGAGCGCTTCAAGTACGTGAAGCAATGCCAGATGGGGTGTTTATTTTCTTAACACCACCTGATTTGCATGAACTAGAATCTCGCATCGTAAACCGTGGAACAGATTCAGACGAAGTGATTAAAAACCGTATGAAGGTTGCAAGAGAAGAACTTTGTTTGATGAAGTATTATGATTACTCTGTTGTCAATGACAAAGTAGAAAATGCGGTTCAACAAATCGAAGCAATTATTCAAACAGAACATTTACGCATCCAAAGAAACTTGGAAAGCATTGAAGAGTTCGAAGATGAATTAGAAGAAATTTTAGAAGAAGAGTAGAAAGAGGGAAGACCAATATGATGTTATATCCATCAATCGATAAATTATTGAAAAAAATCGATTCAAAATATTCATTAGTTATTTTATCAAGTAAACGTGCACATGAGTTACACCACCATGAACCACCAATGTTAGAACATTACGAATCACATAAAAACGTAGGTCGTGCGTTGGAAGAAGTTGTTGCGGGTGACTTAACAATCCGTGAAGACAGCAAACCAGAACACGTATAATCAAATTTATAGTCAAGGGAAACTCCCTTGACTTTTTTGTTTTCGTAGTTTATTAGCGTAGAGCAAGCGACAACAAATTAAAGTGCATTATGGTATAATGAGTAGTAAAACTATTTTGGAGGTGAGAAGATGTATGCAAAAGTAATCGTTGACGTTCCAGTCATTCAAGTGAATCGACCGTTTGATTATCATGTCCCAGAAAATTTACAAGAGAGTATTGAAGTAGGGATGCGTGTTGCAGTTCCGTTTGGCGGACGAAGTATTTCTGGATTTGTATTAGCGCTTAGTGACGAAGTTGATTTTGACGGAGAAGTAAAAGATATTTTGCATTTAATGGATCTAGATCCCGTCTTATCACCAGAGATGATAGATCTTGGAGCGTATTTATCGAAGAAGGTTCATGCCTTCCTTATTCAATGTTATCAAACGATGCTTCCAGCGATGTTGAAATCTAATTATGAAAAACGATTTGTGTTAGTGAATCCGAAAGAACATGAAGATGTATTTCGAGACATTTTCCATTACGAAAATACATTGCAATACACGGATGACCTATCTCAGGAACATGTAAAACGACTAATGAAGTTGAAGAAAGAAGGGGCTGTGGTCATCGAGACACTTGTCAAAGACCGTGCCAAGGTAAAAACAGAAGACTGGATTCGATTGAATTATGTGATGCAAGAGTATGAGGAGTTTATTCCTACAATATCTGCGCGTGCGAAGAAGAAAGTAGCGCTCTTAAAGACGCTTGCTTCAATGGAAGTGATGGAAATTGAAAAAAGACGTTTCTTAGAGGATACAGACTTCACGACAGCCGATTTAAAATTCGCAGTAGAACGTAATTGGATTACGATTGTTCAAAAAGAAGTGAACCGTGATCCTTACAAAGGAAGAGTCTTTAAGAAAAGTGCGCCATTCCAGTTAAATCCTGAACAACAAGTGGCGTTTGACCGAGTGAAAGAAGAATCTATCGATACTGAAACATCGAAAGTATACTTGCTAGAAGGTGTAACAGGTTCTGGGAAAACAGAAGTGTATTTACAATGGATTGGGGAAGTGATTGAAAAAGGAAAGAGCGCGATGATGCTCGTTCCAGAAATCGCATTGACTCCTCAAATGGTCGACCGATTCAAGTCTCGCTTTGGAGACCGAGTAGCGGTGCTTCATAGTGGACTGAGTGTCGGTGAAAAATACGATGAATGGCGTAAGATTAAGAATAAGGAAGCAGACATTGTGGTCGGTGCTCGTTCTTCAGTCTTTGCTCCATTAGAAAACATCGGAATTATTATTTTAGATGAAGAACACGAAGCAACGTATAAACAAGATGAATCTCCAAGATATCACGCTCGCGATGTAGCGATTTGGCGTGGGGAATATCATCACTGTCCAGTGGTATTAGGAAGTGCGACTCCAAGTCTTGAATCTCGTGCGCGTGCACAAAAGGGAGTGTATACACTTCTACGATTAACGAAGCGTGCACAGGCGCAACTATTACCAGAAGTTCATTTGATTGATATGAGAACGGAATTCGTTCATCAAAAAGGTTCGTTTTCAAAGACGTTACTAGATGCGGTCGAAAAACGATTAGAACGTGGCGAACAGAGTGTGTTGCTCTTAAACCGACGTGGATATTCTTCTTTTGTACTTTGTCGTGATTGTGGAACGGTACTGGAATGTCCAAATTGCGATATTTCATTAACGCTTCATATGGATACAAGAAGTATGAAATGCCACTATTGTGGTCATGAAGAACATATTCCTAATTTTTGTCCGAAATGTCATAGTCGACAAATTCGTTATTTTGGAACAGGAACGCAGAAGGTGCAAGAAGAATTGCAAGAAGTGTTCCCAGATGCTCGCATTGTGCGAATGGATGTGGATACGACAAGACGAAAAGGGCAACATGAAGCTATCTTGAAGCAGTTCGAAAATCAAGAAGCGGATATTTTAATTGGAACGCAGATGATTGCTAAAGGTCTAGATTATCCAAATGTAACGCTCGTTGGAGTGATTAATGCGGATACGGCGTTGAATATTCCTGATTTTAGAAGTTCGGAAAAAACATTCCAACTACTGACTCAAGTATCAGGGCGTGCAGGTCGTGGGGATAAGCCGGGTGAAGTGTTTATCCAAACTTATAACCCAACGCACTACGCGATTCAATTAGCACAAGGTCATCAGTATGAGCGGTTCTTTGAAACGGAGATGCGGATGCGTCATATGGCCAACTATCCACCGTACTTCTTTACAACGATGATTACTTTCTCAAGTGAAGAAGAAGGAGTGGCATTAAAGAAAGCTATCGAAGTGCATAAGGCGTTGAAGGCGAATGTATCGCCAAATGCAGTTGTACTAGGACCGACTGCTAAATCGATTGCACGAATGAATAATCGTTATTATTTCCAAATTATTGTGAAATACAAAAACGAACCGCAACTGCAAGAGTTCCTTGAACAATTGATGATGGAAACGCAAGAAGTGGGTTCGAAGAAATTACTTATGACGATTGATATGGAACCACAACATTTCTTATAGAGGTGAAAAATGAAGAAAGTTATTTTTATGGGAACGCCTGAGTTTTCAACAGGTGTTTTGAAACGATTAATTGAAGATGAAACAGTTGAAGTGATTGCCGTTGTCACACAACCAGACCGTGCAGTTGGACGTAAGAAAATCATTACACCAACTCCTGTTAAAGTAGTGGCATTGGAGCATGATATTCCTGTCTACCAACCAGAAAAATTAAGCGGTTCGCAGGAATTGGAAGAGTTGATGCAACTAGATGCAGATTTAATTGTAACGGCTGCATATGGTCAATTCTTACCAACGAAGTTTTTAAACTTCCCACGTTTTGGTGCGGTGAACGTTCACGCGTCACTCTTACCAAAATATCGTGGTGGAGCTCCAATCCATTATGCAATTATGAACGGGGACAAAGAAACTGGCGTAACAATTATGCGAATGGTTGCAAAAATGGATGCGGGTGCGATTATTTCACAACGCGCCATTCCAATTACTGGTGAAGACGATGTGGCTAGTATGTTTGAAAAACTAAGCGTTGTTGGAGCAGAGTTATTGATTGAAACCTTACCAGCGCTATTTGCTGGAACGATTACTGAAGTAGAACAAGACGAAGCGCTTGTATCGTTCTCTCCAAATATTTCAAGAGAGCAAGAACAAATCGACTGGAATAAAACAGCGACTGAAGTAGATTGCTTTGTTCGTGGATTACGTCCATGGCCAACATCTTTTACGATTTTAAACGGGAACCGTGTGAAGATGTGGGGAGTTGCTTTAACGGATAAACAAACGGCTAAATCACCAGGAAGCTTATTTGTAGAAGGCGGACGTCTGTATGTTGCTTGCGGTGGAAGAACGGTTCTTGAGATTACACGACTTCAACCAGCAGGAAAAGCTCAAATGGATGCGAAGGAATTTATGAATGGATTTTCAGAATGGTTGAAGGATGATGCCGCTTTTGAGGGATTAAACCATGAGTAATGTACGTGACATTTGCGTAGAATTATTAACGAATGTAGAAAAGAATCAAGCATACTCGACAGTTGCATTTCAAAACGTGTTACAAAAGCACAAACTGGATGCAAGAGACAGAGGTTTGTTAACGGAATTATTCTATGGAACGATTCAGCGTAAACTGACATTAGACTTCTATTTAAAACCATTTATCGAGAAACAAAAGAAAATGGAATTATGGGTGCTAAGTCTCCTACGAATGACTGTATACCAAATGGCGTATTTAGACCGAGTGCCTGATCATGCAGCTATTTTTGAAGCCGTTCAAATCGCGAAGAAACGTGGCCATCAAGGGATTGCGAAATTCGTCAACGGTGTTCTTCGAAATGTGCAACGCGGAGGATTCGATGGAGTTTCTTCTATTAAAGATGAACGTGAACGTTTGAGTGTTGAATATAGTATGCCACGCTGGATTGTGGATTTATTATTTGAACAATACGGAGAAGAGGCTAGAGAAATTTTCCCAAGTTTAAATATTGCTCCTCACTTAAGTGCGCGTATTCAAAATCCAGAGATGTCGGTTGAAGAAGCTAAAACTCTTCTTCAAGAAGAAGGTGTGACGGTTCAAGAAAGCAAATTGTCACCGAGAGCAGTGATTGTTGAAGAAGGAGATTTACTACAATCGAAAGCCTTCAAAGATGGAATGGTTACCGTTCAAGATGAGTCTTCTTCATTAGTGGCTCAAGTAGGTGGCTTACAACCTGGAGATAAAGTGCTCGATACTTGTGCAGCTCCTGGAGGAAAAACCACTCATTTTGCAAGTTACTTAGTAGCCAAAGAGGGTGGGCTAGTTGAGGCGTTAGATTTACATGAAAATAAATTACGTAAAATCCACCAAAATGCTAAACGCCTTGGAGTAGAAGACCGTATTCATACACATGCTCTTGATGCTAGAAAAGCAAAAGAGTTGTTTAAAGAAGAAAGTTTTGATGCGGTTTTTGTGGATGCACCATGCTCTGGATTGGGTTTGATGCGTCGTAAACCAGATATAAAATACACAAAAAATAGTGAAGATTTAACAAAATTAACAAAAATACAGTTGGAAATTTTGTCTGCAATTGCTACAATGGTAAAGAAAGGTGGAAAACTCATCTATTCAACTTGTACAATTAACAAGGGAGAAAACGAAGAAGTAGTCCACAACTTTTTAGAAGGACATCCAGAATTTGAGTTACAACTAATCGAAGAATTTGGTTGTACAATGGAGAATCCGATGCTTACTATTCTACCGCATGAATATCATACGGATGGATTTTTCATCGCAAGGATGGTAAGAAAATAATTCGCAACAGGAGGAAAAATATGGAGATAGCCATCAAAAGTGACGTCGGACAAAGACGTACTTTAAATGAAGATGCTGCCGGATATTTTTTGAATACTCAAAATGTGCCACTTATCGTTGTTTGCGATGGGATTGGCGGGCATAATGCTGGGGATGTAGCAAGTGCTATGGCATTATCGCATTTGGGAAAACGTTGGGAAGAAGAAAGTATTACGGATACAGAAGCCGCTTATCAATGGCTCGTTAAAAATATTCAGGCCGAAAATGATCGTATTTTTCAAAAAGCGAATCAATATCGTGAGTTAGATGGAATGGGAACAACGATTGTGGTTGCCGTAGTTATCGGGTCTGAATTGTTAATTGCAAACGTCGGTGATAGCCGTGCTTATTTGTATCGCAATTTTCAAATTAAACAATTAACAGAAGATCATACACTCGTACAAGAGCTGTTAAAATCTGGAGAGATTTCTGAAGAGGAAGCCAAAAGCCACCCTCAACGAAATATTGTAACGCAGTCTTTAGGGATTACACTGAATGTCCAGATTGATTTTGTAAGAGTGAGTCTAAAAAATGGAGACACGATTTTCCTTTGTTCAGATGGATTGTCGAATATGGTTGAAGATCAATATATTAAAGAAATTCTAGGGAATTATTCAGATGTAACAACGCAAGCGAATAAAGCGGTCGATGCTGCAAATGAAGCGGGCGGTCGCGATAATATTACAGTTGCGATTGCAAAATATACTGCCAGGGAGGAGGTAGAAGAATGATTGCACCAGGAAAAACAGTTGGTGGTCGCTATAAAATCAAGTCTCATATCGGGACAGGTGGAATGGCCACTGTATATTTAGCACAAGATTTAATTCTAGAAAGACCCGTGGCAGTAAAAGTGTTGCGCTTAGACTTCCATACAAATGAAGCTGCAATGAGACGTTTCCAACGAGAAGCGCAATCAGCAACTCAATTAGTCCATCCAAACATTGTGAGTGTATATGATGTTGGAGAAGAAGACGGGACAAATTACATTGTAATGGAATACGTTGAAGGAACGGATTTGAAAGAGTACATTCGTGAGAGAGGACCTCTTCCACCACGTGAAGCCGTTCGTATTATGACACAAATCGTTTCAGCGATTGAGCTCGCTCACCAAAATCGAATCATTCACCGCGATATCAAACCTCAAAACATCTTAATTGATAGAGAAGGTAATGTGAAGATTACAGACTTTGGGATTGCAATTGCACTTTCTGAAACGTCATTAACACAAACGAATACATTGCTTGGTTCTGTTCATTATTTATCTCCTGAACAGGCAAGAGGTGGAATGGCAACAATCCGCAGTGATATTTATGCACTCGGTATCGTATTGTATGAGTTATTAGTCGGTGAAGTACCTTTTGAAGGAGAATCAGCAGTTTCAATCGCGTTGAAACATTTCCAAGAGCCACTTCCTCGAATTTCACAGATGTTACCAACCGTGCCACAAAGTTTAGAAAATGTGGTGTTGAAGGCGACTGCGAAAGAACCTCTTGATCGTTACAGCAGTTGCTACGAAATGTTGGAAGATTTACAAACATGCTTAAATCCAGAACGCTTACACGAGCCAATGTTTAAACCGACTGCTTTCAGTCAGGAAACAAAGGTGTTGCAACCAATTGCGACGGGTCCAATTCCGCGTAAGACACCAGCGACAAGTAAGGAAGTTCCTGAAATTCAATTTGACGAAGAGAAGAAAGTTGTTCAAGAGGAACCTAAAAAGAAGAAAAAGAAATGGCCATGGATCTTATTGCTACTATTTATCATCATTAGTGCTGGAACTATCTATGCATTTATTCAAACTTCTCCAAAAGACGTTAAAGTTCCAGATGTAACGAACCTTACTGAAGCAGATGCAAAAGTAAAATTAGCAGATGCGAACCTCGAAGTGTCAGATGTGCAAAAAGTGAAGTCGGACACTGTCGAAGAAGGGAAAGTTGTAGAGACGAACCCTAAAGCAGGAAGTTCTGTAAAAGAAAAATCTAAAGTCGTATTAAAAGTAAGTGCTGGTAAAGACACCGTTGAAGTCGGAGATTATACCGGCAAGACTTTCGATGAAGCCAAAGCAGCCTTGCAAAAACTAGGAATTGCAGTAGAGAAGAAAGAAAGTTATTCAGATACTGTAGAGTCTGGTAAGGTAATGGAACAAAGTGTTGCTAAAGGTGAAAAAGTAATCGCAAAAGACACGAAGATGGTTTTAACCGTTTCTAAAGGGAAAGAACCAGTAACGTTAATTAACTTGAAAGGTTATTCACGTTCAGGAGTGGAAGACTACGCGAAAGAACATGGCTTGAAGTTACAAATTTCAGAAGAAAATAGTAATGAAACAGCAGATACTGTTATTAAACAATCACCAGCAGAAGGCACAGCTCTTAAAAAAGGTGATACATTAACAGTTGTCATCTCGAAAGGAAAAGGAGAACGAGTTGTATCTCGCCAATTCACGATTCCTTATGAAGCGAAGAAGACAAATAATAATAACAATAATAATGCGAACTCTGGGTCAAATACCCAAGAAGCAAAACAAAATACAGTTGAAATCTTTATTCAAGATGCAAACAATAATATGAATACTGCGTATCGTACTTTCAAGATTTCTGAAACCACAAGTGTAACTATTGATTTTACGTTTAACAATCAAGTTCCAAGTGGTAAATACGTCATTAAAAGAGATGGTGTAGCAATCGATACAGGAGTCGTACAATAGAGTATATTTGAGAGTCTAGGTTCATGTAACCTAGGCTCTTTTTTGAATTTTTATAGAAGAATAAAATATCTAAAAAATTCTTAGTCATTTCAGTTGAAATTGGTTATCAGTTATGATAAATTAATATCACTGTTGAGCGAACATTCGCTTATAAAACACTTTCAAAAAAACTTTGAAAAAGTTACATGAAATCTGTTGACAGTAAAAATGTCCTATGATAGGATATAGAAGTTGTTGCAAAACAACGATTGACCTTTGAAAACTGAACAAAGAAGACGAACCAAA
>ERZ773046.1579-NODE-1579-length-12678-cov-3.573715_pt1 | contig 12678 bp, 8 predicted proteins | sample MGYA00580634_ERZ773046 | MGnify/ENA primary metagenome ERZ773046 (study PRJEB29015, sample SAMEA2738127) | human oral metagenome | biome: human oral; feature: human-associated habitat; material: saliva | place: China | collected 2159 ... | reverse complement strand
AATATTTTAGATCACGGCACCTATGGGCAAAATCGAACTGGTATAGCTACCTATAAGTTGCCCCACCAAATTATGTCCTTTGATCTAGAGGAAGAATTCCCTATTTTGACCACCAAGTTTGTTGCCTTTAAAACGGCCATTAAGGAACTTTTGTGGATTTGGCAAATGCAATCCAATGACGTGCGCAAGTTGCAAGAGATGAACGTTAAGGTTTGGAATGAGTGGATGCGCGAAGATGGTACCATTGGTAAAGCGTATGGATATCAAATCGCCAAGTATAAACAGTTGGATAATTTGATTAAAACCATCAAGGAAGATCCTGATTCCCGTCGTATGATCGTCACGCTTTGGAACATCGAGGACCTGCCAGATATGGCCTTGCAACCATGTGCTTATGAAACCCTGTGGGACGTAGCCGATGGCCGTCTTAACTGTATGTTGATCCAACGGTCTGGGGATATGGGCCTTGGAATTCCTTTTAATATGGCTCAATATGCGGCCTTGGTCTGCATGATTGCACACGTGACAGGTCTAAAACCTGGTCGCTTTACTCATGTCATCAATAATGCTCACATTTATGCCAACCATCTTGAGGCTATGAAGGAGCAATTGGCCCGTCGAGACAAGGCCTTGGCTGCCCCTAACATTCATATTAATCCAGAAGTAAGGGATTTTTATGACTTTAAAGCAGATGACATTAGCCTAGAAGGATATGAACACCTAGGCAAACTGTCCATGACTGTAGCTGTATAATGACTACTGTCAAGCAGTGGGGCATGTCCGCTTGTACGCATCCTAGTTGTGAGACTAGCCCCTTGTGAGCTAGTCTCGTCGTGTTTAAGGAGGAATTATGTTAGCCTTAATCGTAGCCAAGGCCAAGAATCATGTCATTGGCAGGGATAATCAACTCATTTGGCACTTGCCCAAGGATCTGGCCTTCTTTAAGAAAATGACTACTGGCCATGTCATTATCATGGGACGGAAGACCTTTGAGTCTCTCCCTTTTCTCTTGCCTAACCGGGAGCACTGGGTCATTACTAGGGACCATGCCTTTACAGCACCAGAAGGTGTAAAAGTTTTTACCTCCCCTGAAGAGGCTGCTAAGGCGGCTAGGGACCTAGAGGTAGCCTATGTTATCGGAGGTGCTCAAATCTATGAGGCTTTTATGCCTTTCGTAGATACCCTCTATGTCACCGAAATTGATGAAGACTTTAAGGGGGATGCCTTTTTCCCACCTATTGATTCCAACCAATTTGACCGCCTACATGTGGAAGAGGGGGTCATGGATGATAAGCATCCCTATCCCTTCCGCTTCGTAACCTATAAGAGAAAGGCCTAATTATGTTAGATATGTTTTCCATTGTTGCTAAGGAACTAGGGGTAAAAGCCAAACAAGTAGAAGCGGCAGTAGATCTCCTAGACCAAGGAAATACAGTTCCTTTTATTGCTCGTTATCGTAAGGAAGTGACGGGGGAGCTGCAAGATGAACAGTTGCGGACCATTGAAGAACGCATTCAATACTTGCGTAATTTGGAAAAACGGCGGGAGGAAGTCATCGCCTCCATCACCGAGCAAGAAAAGATGACGGATGACCTCCGGGCAGCCTTGGATAAGGCTGCTAAATTACAAGAATTGGAAGATCTCTACCTTCCTTATCGGCCTAAGAAACGAACGCGTGCTTCTATCGCTCGGGAGAAGGGCTTAGAACCATTGGCTCTCATGATCCTCAATGATACAGAATCCTCTGGGAATCCAGAAACTATTGCTAGTCAATTTATTAATGATCAAGTTCCTGATGCGGCTAGTGCTCTTCAAGGGGCCCAAGATATTGTGGCGGAAATGGTATCCGACAATGCAGATTTCCGTAAGGCCCTCCGCAAGCGAATGTTCCATGAAGGGTTCATCCAAACTGAATTAGTAGGGGAAGAGAATGCTGAAAACCAAGTATTCTTGCAATACGCAGACTATGCAGAACCGGTTAAGCAAATGCCGTCCCACAGGATTTTGGCCGTAAATCGTGGTGAGAAGTTGGGAGCCCTCAAGGTTGCTTTGACGGTACCCGGTGAAGCCTATGTGGCTTATATGCTAGAAAAGCTCCACAAGGGGAACTCTATCTTTGTTGATTATAAGGAAGCGGCTGTAGCTGATGCCTACAAGCGCCTAATCTTCCCAGCTCTTGAGCGAGAAATTCGCAATGAATTGACAGAAAAGGCAGACGAAGGGGCCATCAAGATTTTTGCGGTTAACCTTAAAAACCTCCTTCTCCAAGCCCCTTTAGCGGGCCATGTCATCATGGGTCTTGATCCGGGTTATCGGACGGGCTGTAAGATGGCCATCATCGATGCACAGGGAAATGTCCTTGACTATGGGGCCTATTATTTGACCTCCTCTGACCGGCAACGGCAAGAGGCTCAGAAAAGATTGGCTGCACTTATAAAAAAATACAAGGTTAGTCTCCTCTCTATCGGCAATGGGACAGCTTCTTATGAAACGGAACAATTCGTTTCCAAGATGATTGAGGAAGAAGGCCTTGATTGCCATTACATCATTACCAATGAAGCGGGCGCCTCTGTATACTCCGCATCTAAACTAGCTATTGATGAATTGCCTGATTTGGATGTTACCATCCGCGGGGCCGTATCCATTGCCCGCCGGATTCAAGATCCATTAGCGGAATCCGTTAAGATTGACCCTAAATCTATCGGGGTAGGCCAATACCAGCACGATGTAAATCAAAAACTTTTGACCTCCACCTTAGACCAAGTAGTGGAAACTGTAGTTAACCATGTAGGGGTTGAACTCAATACAGCCTCTCCAGCTATCTTGCAACACGTGGCAGGTATTTCTTCGGCCGTGGCTAAGAATATCGTGGCCTACCGGCATGACCAAGGGGCCTTTGCTAGCCGCAAGCAACTTCTTAAGGTGCCACGCCTGGGACCAGCAGCCTTTACCCAATGTGCGGGCTTCCTCCGCATTCAAGGGGCTAAGAATCCACTGGATAATACTCAAGTTCATCCTGAATCCTATGAACTGGCCGAACAAATTATCGGGGAGTTAGGCTTTACTCTACAAGACTTGAACGATAAGAAATCGTTGGAACTCTTGCAGGCTAAGCTGACCCTTACAGATCCTGAAAGATTGGCTAAGAAATTGGAGGCAGGCCTACCTACTGTTCGAGATATCCTAGAGGCTCTAGCAAAGCCAGGCCGCGATCCACGGGAAGATTTGCCAGCCCCATTGACACGTAAGCACGTCATGTCCTTAGAGGATGTGAAGGTGGGCACTGTAGTTAAAGGGACTGTTCACAATGTAGTAGATTTCGGGGCCTTCATTGACTTTGGTCTCAAGACCAATGGTCTCTTACATCGGTCTGAAATGATCGATGGCCGTCGCCATCCATCGGAGGTTCTCGCTGTAGGGGATATCATTGAAACGGAAATCATCTCTGTCGATGTAAAACGCAACCGGATTGGTCTTTCCCAAAAATCCTTAAGGAAAAATAAAAAAATATAGAAAGAATATTTACGATAATTTCCGCATAAGTATTAAATATAAGGTACTGGTCCTTGGTGATCAGTTCCTTTTTTGGTTAGTGAGTTTGGTATAGGGGTCAGTAAATTACAGCGGAATATATAAGAAAGAAGTAGGCCTTATCATTTAAAATAATGAGAATTAATTGCGTCCCACCTGTGACAAATATGTCCATCTGTATAAATTCATAATTTTCGAAATAAAAGTTCTACATTATGTGACAGCCGTCATTTTACATATATCGAAATTTATCTTATAGTTGCATTAGAAAGACATGACTCAATAATATCTTAGGAGGTGAATGATTATGACTTTCAAATTAACCGTTAAAAATTCTTATGGATTGTTAATAAATAATGAATGGGTGCCTGCATCTGATGGGGTTACCTTTGAAGCCCATAACCCAGCTAATGGGGCACTTGTTGGTACTTGTGCAGAAGCGACTAAGGCTGATGTAGACCGGGCTGTAGAAGTAGCTACAGAAGCTTTTAAAACTTGGAAACACACAGATAAGGTTTACCGGGCTGAACTCTTGTTGAAGATTGCGGATGCCATTGATGCTAACCGTCAAACCTTTGCTGAATTGGAATCTAAGGATAATGGGAAACCAATTCGCGAAACTTTGGCTGTGGATGTTCCTTATGCAGCGGACCACTTCCGCTACTTTGCTGGCGTTCTCCGGTCCGAAGAAGGGGCTGCGGATATGCTCGATGACAAGACCATGGCCATTATCCTCAATGAACCAATTGGTGTAGTGGGACAAATCGTTCCTTGGAACTTCCCATTCCTCATGGCTGCTTGGAAATTGGCACCAGCCTTGGCTGCCGGCTGTACCGTTGTCATTAAACCATCCTCCCATACATCCTTGTCTCTCTTGGCTCTAGGCGATGTTTTGAAGGAGATTTTGCCAGCTGGTGTAGTTAACATCATCACTGGTAAGGGGTCCTTGTCCGGTCAATGGATGCTCGACCACCCAGGCTTTGCTAAGTTAGCCTTCACCGGTTCTACTGAAGTAGGTCGCGGTGTCTATAAGGCTGCTGCTGAACGCTTGATTCCAGCTACCCTTGAATTGGGTGGTAAATCTGCCAATATCATCTTTGATGATGCCAATTGGAAACAAGCTCTCGATGGGGCTATGGTAGGGATTCTCTTCAACCAAGGACAAGTATGTTGTGCTGGTTCCCGGATCTTCGTACAAGATACCATCTACGATAAATTTGTCGCAGAATTGGCCCGCCTCTTCGATAAGGTAAAGGTAGGGGATCCATTGGATCCAACTACACAATTGGGGGCCTTGGCTTACGAAGGACAAGTTAAAAAAGTTCTTTCCTACATTGATTTAGCCAAGGAAGAAGGGGCTACTATCCTTGCTGGCGGTACACGGGTGACTGACAATGGCCTCGATAAGGGCTGTTTCATCCGTCCGACCCTCATTAGTAATGTAAAAAATGACTTCCGCGTAGCTCGGGAAGAAATCTTTGGCCCTGTAGCAGTTGTTATTAAGTTCCATGATGAAGCTGATGTCATCGCTATGGCTAACGATAGCGACTACGGCTTGGGCGGTGGTGTCTTCACCGAAAATATCAAACGGGCTGTTCGCGTAGCACGGGCTGTTGAAACTGGTCGTATGTGGGTAAATACCTATAATACCATCCCCGCAGGGGCTCCATTCGGTGGGGTAAAACAATCTGGTGTGGGCCGCGAAACCCATAAGGTTATGCTAGAACACTATTCCCAAATAAAATCCATCATCGTCAACTTGGGTGATGAGCCATCTGGCTTCTACGATGTGGACTAATAATTGAGTATATAGATCCTTTCTTTAAGAGGGTGGCTCCTGTAGGGGCCACCCTTTGTTTATGGCTTTCATAGAAAAAATATGATATACTAATAAAACATGCATAATTCGTGCATATTTAGGAGGAAAGACATATTTTATGTTAGAAAAATTTGAACAATTAATGATTAGCGAACCTGTTCTACGTGCGTTGAATGATATGGGCTTTGAAGAGCCAACGCCAATCCAACAGGAAGCTATCCCAGTTGCCATGAGCGGCAAGGATATGATTGGCCAAGCTCAAACAGGTACTGGTAAAACGGCTGCTTTTGGCCTTCCTGTATTGGAACGTGTAGACGGGACTGATGGTCACGTTCAAGTTCTCATCTTGTCTCCAACTCGTGAGTTAGCTATTCAAGTAGCAGAAGAGCTCAATAAGATGGCGACATATACAGATATTCATGCCTTGCCAATCTATGGCGGTCAGGACATCGGCCGTCAATTCCGTGCCTTACGCAAGAACCCACAAATTATCGTAGCTACACCAGGTCGTCTTATGGACCACATGGACCGTGGCTCTATCAGCTTTGACCATGTGAAAACTGTGGTTCTCGATGAAGCAGATGAAATGCTCAACATGGGCTTTGTAGACGATATTAATAAGATTTTGGCTACCGTTCCTACTGAGCGCCAAATCCTTTTATTCTCTGCTACTATGCCAAAGGCCATTCAAACCTTGGCTGAGACTTACCTCACAGAGCCAACTGTGGTGCGCATGAAACCAACTCATGTACAAATGGACTTGATTGACCAATACTATATTGAAGCACAAGACCGTCAAAAATTTGATATTCTCTGCCGTTTGTTAGATATGCAAACACCAGAACTGGCTATTATCTTCGGCCGTACTAAACGTCGGGTCGATGAAGTGACAGAAGCCCTCAAAAAACGGGGTTATATGGCAGAAGGTATTCATGGTGATTTGTCTCAACAAAAACGGGATTCTGTTATCCGCCAATTCCGTGAGCGCACCATCGATATTTTGGTGGCTACCGATGTAGCGGCACGTGGTCTCGATATTTCTGGCGTATCCCATGTATATAACTTCGACTTACCACAAGACCCTGAATCCTACACCCACCGGGTAGGTCGTACCGGCCGTGCTGGTAAGGCTGGGGAAGCGATCACTTTTGTTATTCCTCGTGAAATTGAACATTTACGGGCTATTGAACGTTTGACCAAGCGAAAAATCCAACGCCGTAATGCGCCTTCCATCTCTGATGTGGTAGAAGGGCGACAACAAGCAGTTATGGAAGAATTAATGAGTTTGGTGAGCGATGCGGAAGCTATTGCAGCCTTCAAGGCCAATGCACAAGCCTTGTTGACGGATACTGATTCTGTGACACTCTTAGCGGCCGCTCTCAAGATGTTGGCTAAAGAACCTGACCAAACGCCTGTTTCTATTACGGAAGAAAAACCTCTCCGTGTAAGCCGTCGCCGTGATGGTGGCCGTCGTAGAGATGGAGATCGCCGTCGGCGCTTTGATGGAAATCGTCGTCGCCATGATGGGGAAGGTCGTTCTGACCGCCGTCGTGATGACCGTCGCCGCGATGACCGCCGTCGTGATGGAGACCGTCGCCGCGATAATCGCCGTCGTGACGACCGTCGTCGTGATGATCGTCATCGTTATGAAGGGGAAGGTCAATCCTCCTTCAAACCATATTTCAAAGACTAATTTGAATGAAAAAAAGTACTGCCAAGATCTAACTTCTTGGCGGTACTTTTTTCTTTCTTTTACTAGAAAAAAATGATATTATTAATTAATAACTATTATTGTTTAAAGTGAACTAGTTGATTATAGATGGCAGGAGCCATTAGGAGGATTATATGGATATTGTAAGTAGACTGCGGGAAAAGGGCTATAAGGTGACGCCACAACGCCTGGCAGTTTGGAACGCCATTGATGGGGTTCATACCCATCCGACGGCAGAAATGATTTACCAATCTCTTTACCCTGAAAATCCAACTATGTCATTGGCTACGGTCTACAAGACCTTGGAAATTTTTGCTACTATCGGCCTAGTAAAAATTTTGGATGTAGGTGATGATGCTAGTCATTATGATTGGGATACTCATGAACATTCCCACATTCGTTGCACCTCCTGTAACCGCATAGACGATTTAGATCATGTTAATATGGGGCCATTGACTCAGGCTGTTGAAGACAACTCTGCTTACCAGGTAACGGGCCAGCAAATCACCTTCCAAGGTATTTGCCCTGACTGCCAAAAGAAGGGATCCCACTAGGATTTACCATAGGTTTCCTAGCAAGAAAACAAATCCACAAGAGAATATAGTAAAATAGTGTATACGAGATGTATGCACTATTTTTTTATGACCTTATTAGGTATCAGGTTTTACTACTGTGCTTACAGCGGCTGGTTATATGACTGATTATGAGGAGGATTTATGCGTTTACTTCATACTGCTGACTGGCACTTGGGGCGGATCTTTTATGGTCACCCTTTGACCCAAGACCAGGCCTATGTCCTAGAAGACCAGCTCTTTTCTGTCATTGAGGACCAAGCTATCGATGGACTTGTGATCGCTGGGGATATTTTCGACCGCCCTTTGCCTTCCTTAGAGGCTATACAGCTGTGGGATCGGATTCTTACACGTCTAGCGGCTATGAAAGTCCCTGTCTTTGTCATTGCGGGAAACCACGATTCAGCGGCACGTTTGGCAGCGGGACGGGCCTTTTATGGAGCAGAAGGTGTTCACATTTGGGGATCGCCGGACCAATGCTTGGAACCTTATATTTGGGAGAGCCCTAAGGGTTCTCTGGCCATCTGTCCCATGCCTTATGCAGAGGCACGAACTGTCTATGATGCCTTGGGCCTCGAGGAAGAGGCTTATAAGAATGACCTCAATGAAAGTTATCATGCTTGGGCAGACCGCCTTCGCCAAGGCATCCCTGATGGTATGCCTAGCTTAGCTATCTGTCATGCTTTTGTGGCTGGTGCTATATCTGCTGGTTCGGAACGGCCCCTATCCGTAGGAGGGACAGATTATGTGCAACCCAGGGCTTTTGCAGGCTTTACCTATACAGCTCTAGGCCACATTCATAATGGCCAGCAAGCTGGTCTGGAGTCTATCCGCTACAGTGGGTCACCTCTGAAATATTCCTTTGATGAAACTCTCCATAAGAAGGCTTTTACCATCGTGGATATAGATGAGAACGGAAACCTGTCCTTGTCCTATATTCCTGTCGAGGCTAAGAGAGACTTGGTGATTTTAGAAGGGGCCTTAGAAGACCTTCTCAACGACCAGAATCGTAGAGAGAATCATAAGGAAGATTGTGTATTAGCTCGATTGACCGATGCCTTGCCACCACAAGATGGGATGGCCCGCTTGCGCAAGGCTTACCCTTATGCCTTAGCCCTAGAAATGCTAGACCTAGACCAGGGATCGGAGGAAGAAATCACAATAGGCGCCTACCGACACTTAGAGCCGCGCCAACTCTTTGCTCAATTTGCCAAAGCCGTTTGGGATCGCGAGCTAAAGCCTGATGAGAGGGTTTATATGGATAGGTTGTGGACTGATTTAGAAAAGGAGGAGCGAGCATGAGACCACTACGTTTAGTGCTAGAAGCATTTGGCCCCTATGCCCATAAGGTGGACTTAGATTTTTCTAAGTTAGGCTCCCATAAACTCTTTCTCATATCAGGTCCTACTGGGGCCGGCAAGACCACCATCCTTGATGCCATGGTGTATGCCCTTTATGGGGATGCGTCCGGTCAATCCCGCGATGCCTCTTCAGTTAGGTCTGATTTTGCCGACTTGGATCGACCTACGCAAGTATCCTTTACCTTTATTATAGGAGATAAAACTTATAAGGTAGAACGCAGCCCCCAGCAGGAAGTCAAGAAAAAGCGGGGCCAAGGCACCAAGATACAGGGGGCGGCTGCGGCTATTTACCAAGAAGAGGAAGGGCAGTGGACCAAGCTAGTATCTGATAGCCGTAAGGTAGGCCCTTTGGTCAATGATATTATTGGTTTTTCAAAAGACCAGTTCCTCCAAGTAGTCCTTCTGCCACAAGGAGAATTTAGAAAGCTCCTCGTATCTAATTCTAAGGACCGAGAAATCCTCTTACGCAATCTTTTTAAAACACAAATTTATGAACGCCTGCAAACTTCCTTAAAAGAGGCTTATGATCAAGCTACAGAAGTGGCAGGCAATCTCTTGCAGGAACAGGCTCGTATTCTAGCAGAAGAGGGCGCTTTGACCTTGGCGGATTTGGATCGGCGACTGCAAGAGCAAGAGGTGGAGAGCCTTAGGCTCAAGGCCCAAGCAAAGGAGGCCCAAGCCCAGCTAGAAGCAGCTCAGGTCCAAACCCAGGCTTGGGAGACCTACCAAAAGCTCCTAGCTCAAGAGGCTCAGGCTAGCCAAAAGCTGGCTGATTTTGTGGCCCAGCATGAGACCCTTGTAGAAGATCAGCGGGCCCAAGGGCAAAAGCTGAAGGATCTACGACCGGCTCTGGATGCCTACGAGGCCTTCCAAAAGCAGATGGACCTGATGAAGTCCTATAAGGAGGCCTGCCAATCCCTACAAGAGCAAGTAGACCAGGCCCAAACCCGTAAGAAAGACCTAGACCAGGAAGGGGCAGCCCTTCAAGAAGGGGAAGAAGCCTTTAACCTGGCTCAAGCCCGTCTAGCCCTCTTACACGGCCATGCTAGCGACATAAAGGCCTGGGATACAACAATAGAAGCAATCCAAGAAGGGCATGCAAAAGTAAAAGACTTAGAAGAAAGCCTAGTTAAGGAGTCCGAAGCCTATGACGAACAAGAGAAGGTCCTCAAGGACATCCAAGAAGGCTTGGCCTCCTTGAATATTTGGCTGGATCAACATAGGTCTGCTATGGATGACTACCAGGAGGCTAGAGATAGGCTTAGGGCCCTCGAAGAGTTAGAGGTGGACCGACAGGCGTTAGATCAGGCTGCGTCTGCATTAGCTGAAAAGGTAACTTACTTGCAAGGCTTAGACCAAGAAAGAGAAGGTAAAAAGAAAGACTACCTCCATGTGGTTGCCTTGGTAGACCAGGCCCAGGCTTACCGCATGGCTCAGAACCTACAGGTAGGTCAGGCCTGTCCTGTGTGCGGGTCCCTGGACCACCCACAACTAGCTCAGGCCCCTCATGATGTGGCAGATCAGACCCTCCTAGAGACCTATGCGAAGGCCTACCAAGAGGCCTCTTCCAACTATGATGCCCAGCAGGGCCAGGTCCAAGTTTTAGAAGACAGCTACAGGAGGGATCAAGAGGCCTTCCTAGCCAAGGGTAGAGAACTGCTAGGCCTTGATAATGAAGGTTTAAAGGACGGCTTGAACCAGGCTTTGAAAGATGGGCAAACGAACTTACAAGGCGCTAAGTCTACTAAGGAAACCTATGAGGCTAAGAGCCAAGATTTATATAGGTTACATGAGAAAGAAGGCCAGATCCGTCAACAGTTAGACAAGGTAAGGCAGGCCAGAGAGGCGTGCACTCAGTCTATAGGAGATATTCGCAGAGACATAGAAGACAGGCAAGCCTTGATAGAATCTTTACAGAAGACCTTGGGCCTCGAATCGGCAGATCAGGCTGTTACGGAAGAAGAAAGCTTACAGGCCACCATAAGCACTTATACAGCTAGGAAAAAGGCTTGGCAGGAGGCGGAATCCGCTAATGGGATGACCTTGGTAAGCTTACAAGCTAACTTAGGGGCCAATAAGGAGGCGAAAGTGCAAGCCCAAAAAGAAGAAGATCTCTTCCAAAAAACCTTCCAAGATAAGGGGGTCACCCTGGATCAAGTGTCTTATTGGCAGGACCTGCACTCCCGCTGGGATCAGGTGGCCCGCCAAATAGCTGAATACGACCAAGAACGCCAGGGCCTTCTGGCCCTCCAAGAGGCGGCTAGGGAGGCATTGGCTAGCCAAGGACAAGAGCCGGCAGCCCCTGACCAAGAGCTAGTCAAGACCTTGGAAATAGCCCATAATGTGAGTCTGCAAGCCCTAGGGGCCCATGAAGCCAATTTAGAAGCTCGCCGTCATAAACGGGATATCCTGGTAAAACTAGAGAGCAAGGCTAAGGAGGATCAAGATAAGGTCCTCTTTATCAAGAGACTATCCGATTTAGCCAATGGAGATGACCCTAGGCTCAAAGGGGTTAGTTTTGAACGTTATGTGCTAGGGACTATACTCGATGAGGTTATCTTGGCGGCCAATATCCGCTTAGCCCATATGAGTCGTAAGCGCTATAGCTTAGAACGGGCTGCCTTAGGGCAGGTTTCGGGACGGGGTAAACAAGGTCTTGATATCATGGTCTTTGATGCCTATACGGGCCAGAGTCGGCCTGCAGGAACCCTATCTGGTGGTGAATCCTTCCTAGCCTCTATGGCCTTGGCTTTAGGTATGGCTGACATAATCCAGGCCTATGCAGGAGGGATTCACATGGATGCTATCTTCATCGATGAAGGGTTTGGTACCCTAGATCCAGACACCTTAGATGTGGCTATGGATACCTTGGTTGACCTCCAAGGGTCAGGCCGGCTTATCGGAATCATCTCTCATGTACCTGAACTCAAAACAAGAATTCCCAGCCACCTAGAGGTAACGCCTGAGGATGAAGGTTCGAGTGCAGCCTTTCGTATCAGTTAGATGAATGGTCAATCTTGTGTCCCTATGGTACTATAATAAGAGTAGGAATTTCCTCTTAATTCCTAGTAATTTTGGACATAAGGAGGACTTATGAAATTCTCTTTTGCACATAATAATATCAATGTTAAGGACTTGGATAAGAGCCTAGCTTTTTATAAGAAAGCCTTGCTTTTAGAAGAATGCAAAAAGCTTGATGCGGAAGATGGCTCCTTCAAGTTACGCTACTTAAAGAGTCCTTATACACAGCATGAACTTGAGCTTACCTGGCTCAGGGACATGGATCGCCCTTACAATTTGGGAGATAATGAATTCCACTTGGCTTTTTATGTGGATGACTTTGAGGCAGCCCATGCCCTTCATGAGGAGATGGGCTGTATCGCCTATGAAAATAAGGATATGGGGATTTACTTTATCGCTGACCCTGATGGTTATTGGACGGAAATTATTCCGGCAGGTGCCTATTAATGGGCCAAGAAACTCTCTACACCCGCATTAATTGGTTGACAGGGCCGGAGAAGATTGAGAAACTCAAAAATACATCCGTTGCCTTGTTCGGTACTGGTGGCGTTGGAGGCGGTGCTCTTGAGGCTTTGGTGCGAGGCGGTATCGGCCGCATCGTTTTAGTCGATGGGGACTCCATTGCACCCTCTAACCTCAATCGCCAGATGATTACTAGCCAGG
>ERZ773046.1574-NODE-1574-length-12698-cov-2.771652_pt1 | contig 12698 bp, 7 predicted proteins | sample MGYA00580634_ERZ773046 | MGnify/ENA primary metagenome ERZ773046 (study PRJEB29015, sample SAMEA2738127) | human oral metagenome | biome: human oral; feature: human-associated habitat; material: saliva | place: China | collected 2159 ... | reverse complement strand
GGTGCGGTTCATTCGGTGATCTGCGTCGTGCGGCTGCGCCGCAAGCGGTAGACCAGCAGGGCAAAGAGGGGGGCGCCCAGCAGTGACGTGATGATACTGACGGGTATTTCACTGCTGGACAGGCTGCGCGCCAGCGTGTCGACGATGATCAGGTAGAGCGCGCCCATCAGCATGGCGCATGGCAGTAACCGCTGATGATCGGCGCCCACCAGAAGCCGGCTCATGTGCGGGATGATCAGTCCCACCCAGCCGATGCTGCCGCTGACCGCCACCTGGCAGGCAACCAGCGTACCGCTCAGGAAGATCACCAGCCAGCGCAACGGCCGGATATTCACGCCCAGCGCGCGCGCCTCGCGTTCACCCAGCGACAGCAGGTTGAGCCGCCAGCGCAGTCCCAGCAGCACTGCGCTGCACAGCGTCACTGGAACGGCCAGAAATAGAAGCTTCGAGGGATTGCTGGTGGCGAAGCTGCCCATCAGCCAGAAGACGATGCTGGGCAGTTTCTCTTCGGTGTCGGACAGGTACTGCAGCAGGCTCAAGAGTGCCGAGAAGAAGCCGCTGAGGATCATGCCCATCAGGATCAGCATCAGCAGGCTGCGGTGGATGAGCCTGTGGCTGAGCAGGAAGACCAGCAGCAGCGTGAGCAGGCCCGCGACGATGGTGCTGGCAAACAGCCCGCTGATGCCCAGTCCCAGGAAGATGGCCAGCGTGCCGCCGAAGGCCGCACCCGAGGTGACACCGATCACGTGCGGATCCACAAGCGGATTGCGAAAGATCCCCTGCAGTGCCACGCCGCTGAGCGCCAGGGCGGCACCGGCCAGTCCGGCCGTCAGAATGCGTGGCAGGCGGATCTGGAAGATGATCTGCTGCTGGATGGGCTCGATGGGTTGCCCCTGCACCCCGTCCAGCAGAAGCCCCGCCACCTTGGGCAGCGACAGCGAATACTGGCCGGTGCCCAGCGCCAGCAGAATGGTCACCCCCAGCAGGATGGCCAGCTGCAGCATCCGGCTGCGGGCGCGCGTGGAGGGAGTCACTGGTCGGCCGAATCAGGCTGATACGGCACGCGGTAGAACTTCAGGTAGTAGTCGTTGACCATCCGGTCCAGGTCGATGTCGGCAAAGCGCTTCGGATAGAGCTTTCTGGCCATCCAGAGCTCGCCCAGCGCCACCGCTTCGGGCATGGGATAGCCCCAGGCCTTGGCGTACTGCGGCATCAGGAAGACGCGCCTCTTCTTGACGGCATCGATGTTGGCCCAGCCTGAATCATTCTGGATGGCTGGCACCACCTGTGGGAAACGGTTCTGCACGAAGATCACCTGCGGATTCCATTCCAGCACGTTTTCCAGCGACACCTGCTTGAAGCCCTGGATGGTGGCGGCCGCCACGTTGTAGGCGCCAGCATGCTCCATCATCAGCCCGGTGTACTTGCCGGAACCGTAGGTGGTGAGGTCCGGGTTGGCCATGTAGGTGCGCACACGATCCTGCGGTTTTACATCCTTCAGGCGTTTTTCCACCAGCGGACGGTTGGCGAAGGTGGCTTCGATCAGTTCTTCACCCTGCTTCTGCTTGCCGAAGACATCGGCAATGATGCGGATGCCCTGCTTGAGGCCGTCGTTGTAGGACTGGTCCTCGTTTTCCAGCGTGGGGTTCAGCTTGGCCTGTTCCTTCTCGGAGCCGGTACGCAGCGAAATGGCCACCACGGGCAGCCCGGTGTCGGTGATCGACTTGATCATCTCGGGCGGTGCGTAGTTGGTGACGAACACCACGTCCGGCTTCAGCGCCAGCAGGCTCTCGATGTTCACGGAGGTCAGGTCGCCGGGCGTGCCCAGCTTGGGCAGTTCGGGGGCCAGCCGCACGTAGTCGGCGCCCAGCTGTTTCTTCCAGTTGGACAGCACGCCCACCACCTGCTTCATGGCGTCGAGCTGGTTGGCAATGTTCACCGTCTGGTGCTGCAGGATGACGGCGCGTTCGATCCGGTCGGGCAGGGTGACGCTGCGGTCGAGCTGGTCGACGACGGTGCGTTCGGCGAGGGCCTGGGTGGAGAAGATGCCTGCGGCAAGCAGGACGAGCAGTTTCGCGGGGCGCATGGGGATTACGTTCCTGGGCAGGAGGCATGCAGAGAGCGCTGGCACTGCTGCACGCACAGGGGTGACAGGGAAACGACCGCACATGGCCGTCCGATCAGATGAGGTGGCCAGGCGCGCAAGGGGTGGGTCCGGTCATTATATTCCTTCGTATATAACGCTTTGATGGAATACGGCTTTAGCCGCACCTTCTGCTGGCACGATTTATGACCGACCGGTCATAAAACCTGCAAGGGTGCAGGCCCTTGGCCATGAGCCGGTCCCGGATGGGGTACATTGGCAGGAAAGGCGCCGGCGATCCCGGTGCCATCCGGCCTGCCAGGCGGTATGGCAGGGACTCTCATTCACAACAAGAAGGAGCACGACAATGGAACACGTACTGGCCACCCTGTTCGAGGTACCCAGCGAGGCCTACCAGGCCTTCGTGGAGCTGAAGGCCTTCCCGCAGAATGACGACACGCGCATTGCCCAGGCGGCGCTGGTCAAGAAGGAGAACGGTGTCATCACACCGGTGGATGCCTTCGACCCGCTGAGGCAGGTGGGTGACGACACCATCACCGGTACGCTGATCGGATCGGTGCTGGGCATCCTGGGGGGCCCGCTGGGCATGCTGTTCGGGGCTGGCGTCGGGGCTTGGGTGGGCAGCACGGGCAGTACCGACCAGGCACTGGCCCAGGCCACGCTGGTCGAGACGGTGGCCGCCAAGCTCAATGACGGCGATGTGGCGATCATCGCACTGGTACAGGAAAAGTCCGAGGCACCGCTGGATCAGTTCTTCGGCAAGTTCAAGTCGCTGGTGGTGCGCTGGGACGCATCCACCATCCAGCAGCAGATAGTGGATGCGCTGGAGGTGCAGGCTGACCTGCACGCCCGTGCAGCGGCCGAGCTGAAGGCGCGGCACAGCAAGGCGCGCAAGGAAAAGCTGGAAGAGTTCGCGCAGTCCATCCGGCAGAAGTTCGACGAGCTGGCGCAGAAGTTCAAGTAAGCGGACTGCGTCTGCCGGGTCTGCCGGCGAGGCAGGGGCTGTCTCATTCACCCAGGTGCGGGTGGGCGAGGCGGCCCTGTTCGTTTTGTGGGGGGCCCTGCCTCCTGGCCACGGTCTACGGATAGGGGCATGGGGAGGCCGGCGTTCGGGATGTCAGGGGCTTGCCGGCTGTCCGTGGGCCCGCAAGGGTTTCACGGAGCTGTCCGTGGGCAGCCAGGGCTGTGCGGAGCCCTCGCATCGTCTTCCGTGGGTTCGTCCGGCGTGTTCGATTATCCGGATCAATCCATTTCACAAAAGAATTAAATAATCATTCTCGTTATTGCTTTTCTTGCCATGCCGTTCAGGGGCGAATGGCTGCCGACTGGCGGATGATGCGGGTTTTCAGGGGGTATAGGGGAAAACCATTTGCCGTCCATGCTACGCCTTGACGCGGTGCGGCGAGTACAATTTCAGCACTTGCAGAAATAACAGGGCTGCAGGCTGGTCCAGGCCTCGGGCGCTCCCGAGGCAGGGCGCAACCGCCCGGAAAGCCCCGGACATGGCGCATGGTGCGCCATTCGGGCTCCCGGCGGGTGACGACTCCTGTCTGGTCGGGCCAGGGCGATTTCCTGCTGTACGGGGCCATCGTGCGCCCCGGTTCCGTCGACCGGGCGGACAGCAGTTGCCGCAGGTGGGGCGCTCTCCGGACCTGGACAGGGCGGAGCATGGCGCCTCGGCTTGCGCGGAATCGTCCCCATATACCCGTTACGGATCGATGATGGCCTTAGGAGAAGTCCATGCTGAATGAGTATCGCCAACATGTTGCCGAGCGCGCGGCGCTGGGCATTCCTCCCCTGGCACTGGATGCCAAACAGACCGCCGAGCTGATCGAGCTGATCAAGAATCCGCCTGCCGGCGAAGAAGAATTCCTGATGGATCTGCTCACCTACCGGGTGCCGCCGGGGGTGGACGATGCCGCCAAGGTCAAGGCCAGCTTCCTGGCTGCCGTCGCCCATGGTGACATCAAGGTCGGGCTGATCTCCAGAGCCAAGGCCACCGAGCTGCTGGGCACGATGGTCGGGGGCTACAACGTCCACCCGCTGATCGAGCTGCTGGACGATCCCGAGGTGGCCGGTGTGGCCGCTAACGCCCTGAAGAAGACGCTGCTGATGTTCGACTTCTTCAACGACGTGGCCGCCAAGGCCAAGGCCGGCAATGCCAAGGCTCAGGAAGTGATGCAGAGCTGGGCAGACGCCGAATGGTTCACCAGCCGTCCCAAGGTGCCCGAGAAGATCACCGTCACGGTCTTCAAGGTGCCCGGCGAGACCAACACCGACGACCTCTCGCCCGCGCCCGATGCCTGGAGCCGTCCGGACATCCCGCTGCACTACCTGGCCATGTTGAAGAACACCCGCCCCGACGCGGCCTTCAAGCCCGAGGAAGACGGCAAGCGCGGCCCCATCAAGTTCATCGAGGACCTGAAGAAGAAGGGTCACCTGGTGGCCTACGTGGGCGTGGTGGGGACCGGCTCCAGCCGCAAGTCGGCCACCAACAGCGTGATCTGGGCCACCGGCCAGGACATCCCCTACGTGCCCAACAAGCGCTTTGGCGGTGTCACGCTGGGCGGCAAGATCGCCCCCATCTTCTTCAACACGCAGGAAGACTCCGGTTCGCTGCCCATCGAGGTGGACGTCTCGAAGATGGAGATGGGCGACGTGCTCGACATCTTCCCCTACGAGGGCCGCATCGAGAAGAACGGCGAGAAGATTGCCGACTTCACCCTGAAGAGCCAGGTGCTGCTGGACGAGGTGCAGGCTGGCGGCCGCATCAACCTGATCATCGGCCGCTCGCTCACGGCCAAGGCACGCGAGGCCCTGGGCCTGCCGGCGTCCACCGCGTTCCGCCTGCCCAAGGCACCGGTCGATACCGGCAAGGGCTTCACGCTGGCGCAGAAGATGGTCGGTCGTGCCTGTGGCCTGCCCGAGGGGCAGGGCATCCGTCCGGGCACCTACTGCGAGCCGCGCATGACGACCGTGGGCAGCCAGGACACCACTGGCCCCATGACCCGCGACGAGCTGAAGGATCTGGCCTGCCTGGGCTTCTCGGCCGACATGGTGATGCAGTCGTTCTGTCACACCGCCGCCTATCCCAAGCCGGTGGACGTGAAGACGCACCGCGAGCTGCCTGCCTTCATCAGCAACCGCGGTGGCGTGGCGCTGCGTCCGGGTGACGGCGTCATCCACTCGTGGCTCAACCGTCTGCTGTTGCCCGACACCGTGGGTACCGGCGGCGACAGCCACACGCGCTTCCCGATCGGCATCAGCTTCCCGGCAGGTTCGGGCCTGGTGGCCTTCGGCGCCGCCACCGGCGTGATGCCGCTGGACATGCCGGAAAGCGTGCTGGTGCGCTTCAAGGGCGAGCTGCAGCCCGGTGTCACGCTGCGCGACCTGGTGCATGCCATTCCGCTCTATGCCATCAAGGCGGGGCTGCTCACCGTGGCCAAGGCCGGCAAGAAGAACATCTTCTCGGGCCGCATCCTGGAGATCGAGGGTCTGCCCAAGCTGAAGGTCGAGCAGGCGTTCGAGCTGTCCGACGCCTCGGCCGAGCGCTCGGCGGCCGGCTGTACGATCAAGCTCGACAAGGAGCCGATCATCGAGTACCTCAAGTCGAACATCATTCTGATGAAGAACATGATCGCCGACGGGTACCAGGACGCCAAGACGCTGGCACGCCGCATCGAGAAGGTCGAGCAGTGGCTGGCCGACCCGCAGCTGCTGGAAGCGGATCCCGACGCCGAATACGCGGCCGTGATCGAGATCGACATGAACGAGATCAAGGAGCCCATCGTCTGCTGCCCGAACGACCCGGACGACGCCAAGCTGCTGTCCGACGTGGCCGGCACCAAGATCGACGAGGCCTTCATCGGTTCGTGCATGACCAACATCGGTCACTTCCGTGCAGCAGCCCGCCTGCTGGGCGGCCAGCGTGACATCCCCGTCAAGCTGTGGGTGGCACCGCCCACCAAGATGGACCAGAACGAGCTGATCAAGGAAGGTCACTACGCTGCCTTCGGTACCGCAGGCGCGCGTACCGAGATGCCGGGCTGCTCGCTGTGCATGGGCAACCAGGCCCAGGTGCGCGAAGGGGCCACCGTCATTTCCACCAGCACCCGCAACTTCCCCAACCGGCTGGGCAAGAACACCAACGTGTTCCTGGGTTCTGCCGAGCTGGCGGCCATTGCGTCGCGCCTGGGCAAGCTGCCCACCCCGCAGGAGTACCTGAAGGAAATGGGCGTGGTGGATTCCGACAAGGACAGCATCTACCGCTACATGAACTTCGACCAGATCCCCGAGTACGTGGAAGTGGCAGAAGGTCAGAAGAACGCGCTGGAACAGCATCCCTGAGATGCCTGCCCGGTGCGCGGGCAGGGGCCCGGCTTCATGCCGGGGCCCGACAGCGTACCGGGCACGCTGGAGCAGTTGATGCAAGAAGAACGGCCTCCCTCGGGAGGCCGTTTTGCTGTTCAGGCACCCGCTTCAGGCGCCCGCTTCAGGTACTGGCACCGCTTCTGGACCAAGGGGCAAGAGCCAGCGTTCAGAAGCCAGGGCTCAGGTGCCGGAGTTCAGGCACCGGGTTCAGGCGCCTGGGGCGGGTACGCAGATGCCCAGGGGCAGGACATCACGCCGAGGACCAGGGCCGGATCTGCACCAGCTCGTCGTCATCGGCATGGTCGATGAGGATGGCGCGAACACGCTCCTGCCACACTTCCCCGAAGCGCTGCATTTCAGCCGGGGTGGCATAGCCGCTGACCGCCTTGGGCAACAGTGCCTGCATGTCGGGGTGGAAGGGGATGATGCCGGCATTCAGTTCAACCTGAACGGCGGCGCCCGTGTCGCGGCGCTTCAGCACCAGCATGCCGTCGATGGAAGCGGCGCCGTACTGCAGCAGGTCCTGCCGCTTGAAGCGGTGCGCCGGACCGATGCCATGGAAGCCGGTCTCGGCGGCGGCCCCCGTCAGCAGCGTGGCCACGGAGGCAATCACGCCGGTCGTGCCTTCGTGGCGCTCGTCACGCATCAGCACGTCGATGTTGCCGCGCTCGGGAATGTCGTCACCGTACAGGGCCTTCAGACCGCGGATGACCATTAGCCAGCTGCCGGCCACGGTGGGGCAGGAGTGGCCAGCCAGCCGCACGGCATCCAGGTAGCGATAGGTGAGGATGCCGTCACGCGTGGCGCCCAGGAAGCGGGCCAGACCGTCCTGCACCGTCAGCGTGGGCGCCTGGTCGAAGAAGGCCGGGTAGCCTGCCGCGTTGAAGGCCAGCGGGTTGGACGCCGGCGCCAGGTGGCCGTTGGTCTGGGAAGGCTGCCCCGGCCGGAAGGCGGGGGCATCCAGGGGAGCAGTCGGAGTCAGGGTAGCGGGCATCGTGTCATCTCTTGTAAGCAGGGCCGTCATGGGCTGCCTATAGAGATAACACGCAGTGCCGGACGCAGACTTGACAACCGGCAATTGGCGGGGCGGATGTTCCGCTCATGCTTGACGCCACTGCAGGTCTCCTTGCCCCCGTTGGGGGGAAGGGGGCCGCCCGTCACACGAAGTGGAAGTACAGGCCCCGCAGGGGCTGGAAGCCGGGTTGCAGGCCCCGCTTTCAGGCAGCCGGACAGTGCCGTCAGAACGTCATCCGGAACGTGGCGCTGAAGAAGCGCGGCTGGCCATAGTTGGCGTAGTCCAGGTTGGCCCAGTATTTCTTGTCCAGGGCGTTCGTGACGGCCAGCGTGAGGCGGTAGGCATCGCTGAAGTCCCAGCTGGCGTACAGATCCAGCAACGGCTTGCTCTTTTCGGTCACGTATACGCGGCCGCTGGGCGAGGGGACGTTGTACGCTTCAAGCTTGCTCTGCCAGGTCAGGAATCCGCCCAGTTGCAGCGGGCGCAGTTCGCCACTGAAACGGTAGTCGCTGCCCAGCTGCAGCTGCCAGGTGGGGAAGTTTGCCCACAGCAGGTCGCTTTCCTGACGGGTGACCTTGGCCCGGGTCAGCGCCGCCTTCAGGTTCCAGTCGGGCTGTACCTTGCCGATCAGCTCCACATCGAAACCCTTGCCCTTGGTGCCGTCGACCGTGCGGTAAGGGGTGGATCCGTCGGGCAGGCTGTTGGGCGCAGCGTCGGCATTGACCACAGCAAAATTGTCCTGCCTGGTCTCGAAGATCGCCAGGTTCAGGTCCAGTTCGTGGGCCAGTGCCATCTTCAGGCCCACTTCGCTGTTGCTGCCCACGGCGGGCTTGAGTGGAACGTTGTTCACGTCGCGGTAATTCTGCGGATTGAAGATGCGCGTGTGGCTGGCGTAGGCAGCGAGCGACGGCGTGATGTCGTAGACCACGCCCAGGTAGGGGGACACCTTGTGCTTCACTTCCTGCCGCGCCGAGACACCGGTAAGTGCTCCGCTGGTGTCATGGTTCTTCTGCTTGCTGGTCCAGCGCGTGACGCGTGCACCGGTCAGCAGCGACAGCGGTTCGGTCAGCCGCCAGCGGGCCGAGGCATACAGGCCGGTCTGTTGCACCAGGGTGTCGTTGCGGGCGCCAGTCTTGCTGACGGCAGGCTTGGGGGCGCTGCCGTCCCAGGTATGGACGTTGGCAATGTCGTGGCGCCAGCTGGACGTGCTGGCAAAAGCATCGCTCTTGCTGATGGTGCGGGTGCTGCTCACCCCCACGGTCAGGTCGTGTTCCCGCCCGCCCAGATGCAGCTTGCCGGCCAGATAGGCGTCCAGACTGTTGCGGGTCTCGCGCGCTTCCCCGGGATAGGCATACAGGGTGACGCCGCTGCCGGTAGCCTTGTCGATGAAGGGCGCATCGGAAGGTGTGGCTCCATAGCCGTAGGTGATCAGGCTGTGGGTCTTGCCGGTGGTATGGTCCAGGTTGGCCTTGAACGTCCAGTCGTCATTGATCTGGTGGCTGACCGAAGCGAATGCCGTGCCCGAGGTGCGCTCCCAACGTGTCCAGGATGGCGAGAAGCTGGTGGAAACCGGCAGGTTGGCCAGCGTACCGTCGGTGTTGAAGCGAGGGATGGCCCCCCAGACGGGCGCCTTGGGCGCGTTCTTCTGGCGCTGGTAGCCCACGGAGACTTCGGTGGCTGGGCCCAGATCGGCTTCCACCACGCCCAGGAAAGCCAGCTTGTTCTCTTCGTAGCGCTTGTAGAAGCTGTGCTTTTTCTGCGGCGCCAGCACGAAGCGGCTGCGCACCGATCCATCTGCGGTGATGGGCATGTTCACGTCCGCCACTGCCCGGTAGTAGTCCCAGCGCCCGGCGCTCACGTCCACGGTGCCGCCGAACTCGCGGGTGGGACGCTTGCGGATCAGGTTGACCGTGGCCGATGGCGTGCCCACCCCGGTGAGGATGCCATTGGCGCCGCGTACCAGGTCCACCCGCTCGTAGAGCGCGGTGTCGTATTCCTGGTTGGTTTCGCCGCTGTAGCTGGGCATGCCGTCGACCTGGAAGTCCTTGATCACGAAGCCCCGGGTGTAATAGAGCGGTCGCTGGGTGTCGTAGAGCGAGGTCATCACACCCGTCATGTGCCGCAGCACGGCATCCACGCTGGTCAGCGATTCATCGTCCATCTGCTTGCGGGTGGTGACGCTGACTGATTGCGGCGTTTCCCGTGCCTTCAGCGGCAGCCGGATGCTGGCGTTCTCACGCACACCCGTGACGGTCAGACTTTCCAGCGTGGCGCGGTATGAGCTGACGGTGCTTTTCTGCGGTGGTCGAGGCCGCGGGGTGTTCATGCTGTCGCTGGTGCGGTCGGTCTGCTGGGCCAGTGCGGGCATGGCAAACAGGCTGGCAACCATGATGGCCAGGCCGTGGCGGGCGAAGGGAAGGGGTAGGGTGAAGGAGGCCATGATGCATGTTTTGCCCTGAGTGCGGGCGATGGAAGAAGAGCGATAAGGGCGTTGCGGGCAAAAAAAAGGGTGTTTTGCAACACCCTTGAAAAGTGAGTGTCCCCGCAACAGGGCGGACGACACGGACGGAGATTGATTGCGCGCCTGTCAGGAGCGGGCCCGTGGGACGGGACGGGGCTGCATGGTCCGGCAGGTGCCTTCAACGGGCGGAGGAGGCCTGTGTATCTGGATCATGAGCGGATGAAAGGGTGCTGCCGTGTGATCTTCCGGATGCCTTCGCCTGCAGCGTCTGCGAAAACCGTCCGGATAGTCCGTCATTCCCGGATCGCTTCTGGTCGGGTTGCAATGCTAAGTCTATCAATTGTGATAATCATTATCAATATGTAGATATGAAAAAGGCCTTCGTGGGGAAGGCCTTCGGGTGACTCGTGGTTCAGGCAGATCCGACTGACCCCGCAGGGCCAGCATGCCTGCGCTGTCCGGAACATGCCGGCCGTCCGGCCGTGTGGAGGGTATGCACACGGCCGGAGAGTAGAGAAGCAGGCTTTACCGTTTGGCCGCAGTCGGGGCTTCCAGTGCCTTGGTGGGCGCCATGCCCAGCACGCCCGTCGAGGACGGTCCCTGCACCTCGCCGACATAGAGCTGGATGCGGGCGCGGAAGCGTTCGACGGCGTCACGGTCAGCCATGAAGCGCTCGAAATTGCTGAGGTTGGCGCTGCTGTACTCCCAGATGGGCCGGTAGTCGGCCGGGGGCTGCACGTCATTGCGTACCGACCACATGTACCAGACGTTCTTCTGGGTGTCCTTGTCCAGTAGCCAGCTCAGGTACAGGCGGGCCGACTCGGGACGGCGTGTGCCCTTGATGATGGCGGCGCGCTGGGCCCAGGCCACGAAGCCGTCGTTGGTGGGAATGGAAAAGCGCACCGGGCTGTTGGCATCGTGCTTCAGGCTGCCGTCGGTCGTGAATGTGACGGGGTACTTGCCGCTGGTGACGGCATCAGCAGGCACCTGGGTGCCGCGCACGAAGTGCGGCTCCTGCTGCATGAACTTCTCCATCCATTCCCAGCCGTGGCGGTCGATGGTCTGCTTGTACCAGAAGAGCACGGCATCATCGTCGTTGGGATAGGTGGAGATGATCTTGCCCTTCAGGGCCGGGTCCAGGTAGTCGTGGGCGTTGCTGGGGGCCGGGATGCTGCCCAGGGCCTTGGTGTTTGCCAGGTTGCTGAAGGCATCCACGAAGACGCCGGTCCAGGCGCCGGTCTGATCCTTGAAGCTGCTGTAGATGTGATCCCAGCCGCGCGGCTTGTAGGCCAGCAGACGGCCTTCACGGCGCCAGCGCGGAAAGTCCTGCAGCGTCTGCAGCTGCACCACGTCGGCCACCACCTTGCCATCGGCAAACTGCTGGTCCAGCCGGGCGTTGTGCACCTTGCTGTAGTCCACCACCACCTCCAGGGTCATGCCCGGGAAGCGTTTCTCGAAGGCGGTCTTGATGCCGTCGAGCTGGTTGGGCGTATCGCCGCCCGCATAGACCACCAGCGTGCCGCCTTCCTTCAGGGCTTCCTTGTGGATCTGATCGAGCGATCGGCTTTCAATCTCGGCGGCGCGGACCGACTGGCCGAACAGGGCCAGCGTGACGGCGACGAGGGCAAGATATTTCTTCATGGGTGGGTATGGCTTACGGCCCGATCCCGGCATGTTGGCGGCACCGGCGGGGTCACGAGGTTGGGTACAGGGGCGGAATGGCCGGGTGCTGGGGGCGACGACAAGGACTGTCCAGCCACGCGGCAACTGCATCACGACGACCGTTTGGAACGGAATGATGCATTTCTGAAATTTTAGTCAGAACTGTAAGAAAATACCTACAAAACCTGTTGCATCTAGGTATTCCCGTCAGTTCTGCTGCCCAACTGCGTACCCCGCAGCCTGCCTGTCAGCCTTTGAGCAGGTTTTCCAGGGCTGCGTCCAGCGTGGGGTAGTGGAAGCTGTAGCCCTCGGCCAGCAGTCTGGCCGGTTCCACGTACTGGCCATCCAGCACCAGATCGGCCTGCTCTCCCATGACGGCGCGCATCAGGCCGGCCGGCAGCGACAGCCACAGCTTGCGGTGCAGCAGCCGGGCGGCCGTCTGTGCAAAGTCCTGCTGGGTGGTGGCCTGTGGTGCCGTGAGGTTGAAGACGCGCCACGGCTGGTCGACCGGCTGCTGGGCGATGAACTGGATGGCGGCCACCACGTCGTCCATGTGGATCCAGCACACCGGTTGCTGACCACTGCCGATACGCCCGATGCCGAGGCGCACGGGCTTGAGCAGCTGGGGCAGGATGCCGCCCCCCTTGCCCAGTACCACGCCCAGTCGGCAGATGGCCACGGGCACGCCGCTTTCACGGTGCAGTTCCTGGGCGCTGGCCTCCCACAGCTGGCACAGTCGCGAGACGAAGACATCTTGCGGCGCCGAGCTTTCGTTGCAGCGCGCCTGCCACTGCTGGCGGCTGCCGTTGCCGTAGAAGCCCACGGCCGAGGCCTGGATAATGAGGCGTGGCTTGTGCGCATGGCGCTTGAGCCACTGGGTGATCTGCTGGGTGGGACCCTGGCGGCTGGCCAGCAGCGTGCGCTTGCGGGCGGTGTTCCAGCGGCCTTCGCCCACCGAGGCGCCGGCCAGGTTGATGAGCAGGTCGGGCTGGACGCTGGGGTCGAGGTGGGCCAGTGCGGCCAGGGTCTCGATCCCGGGGCCGAGCTTGTCGCGGGTCTGGTCAGGGAAGCGGGTGACGACGATG
>ERZ773046.1570-NODE-1570-length-12719-cov-7.051011_pt1 | contig 12719 bp, 8 predicted proteins | sample MGYA00580634_ERZ773046 | MGnify/ENA primary metagenome ERZ773046 (study PRJEB29015, sample SAMEA2738127) | human oral metagenome | biome: human oral; feature: human-associated habitat; material: saliva | place: China | collected 2159 ... | reverse complement strand
GACTGGTAACTAAACAGCATGCCAGATGTATGGGAATGCAAGGTAGTTTTGGCGCAGTGACATTCTGACTGGTAACTAAACGACCTTACCAGCAAATCAACGCAGCTTCACGTTTTGGCGCAGTGACATTCTGACTGGTAACTAAACTGATTCAGCGTTCTCGACGGTTATACCCAGGTTTTGGCGCAGTGACATTCTGACTGGTAACTAAACTCCTGCTTATTTTTGTCGGTGACTTTGAAAGTTTTGGCGCAGTGACATTCTGACTGGTAACTAAACGAGTCCTGTAACCTCTGCACTCTCTAAGGCGTTTTGGCGCAGTGACATTCTGACTGGTAACTAAACTGTATTCATTGTTTCGCAACCTCAACGTTGTTTTGGCGCAGTGACATTCTGACTGGTAACTAAACGTCGACACCTTGACATAACTGGGCACTTGAGTTTTGGCGCAGTGACATTCTGACTGGTAACTAAACATATGACGCTTAATGGTACTAACGTTTTTGGTTTTGGCGCAGTGACATTCTGACTGGTAACTAAACTTTTCAACGTATCAGCGATACACCTACTAGGTTTTGGCGCAGTGACATTCTGACTGGTAACTAAACAACTGAACAGACTCGAAGGCTTGCAGGCGTGTTTTGGCGCAGTGACATTCTGACTGGTAACTAAACCTAGTATCTATCGATGGAACAGAATATGGGTTTTGGCGCAGTGACATTCTGACTGGTAACTAAACTGTCGAAGGTGTTACCAAGGTTTGCTGTCTGTTTTGGCGCAGTGACATTCTGACTGGTAACTAAACACGGTCACCGTAATAGACATAGCGGGCGTAGTTTTGGCGCAGTGACATTCTGACTGGTAACTAAACCTGTTCATTGTTTGCGCTCCTTGCGTCATGGTTTTGGCGCAGTGACATTCTGACTGGTAACTAAACTGGCTTAATGCCAGGACTCACTATCTTAGGGTTTTGGCGCAGTGACATTCTGACTGGTAACTAAACTTGCATTGCTAACAACTATCTAACAGCTAAGTTTTGGCGCAGTGACATTCTGACTGGTAACTAAACAAAGGGGGGTACGCATATGTACACCCCTGGGTTTTGGCGCAGTGACATTCTGACTGGTAACTAAACTCCATGTTGTTCCTTTCTGTCGGAATTATAGTTTTGGCGCAGTGACATTCTGACTGGTAACTAAACTAATGGTAGTACACTTAAGGAGTAGATAGCGTTTTGGCGCAGTGACATTCTGACTGGTAACTAAACAGCTTTTATCTCGCGCTTAAAGAGACTCTGTTTTGGCGCAGTGACATTCTGACTGGTAACTAAACGTCTCGACGGAAACGTGGTCATATGCTGGAGTTTTGGCGCAGTGACATTCTGACTGGTAACTAAACATCCACGGCGTACTTAAAAGGAGCTAATCAGTTTTGGCGCAGTGACATTCTGACTGGTAACTAAACGTACGGGCTTATCCTGCTTAGTAGACATAAGTTTTGGCGCAGTGACATTCTGACTGGTAACTAAACAATTGCCTGGGCGGTGGTCATCTTGCGGTAGTTTTGGCGCAGTGACATTCTGACTGGTAACTAAACCAACAACGCAACTATTTACTTCGACATGGAGTTTTGGCGCAGTGACATTCTGACTGGTAACTAAACGTTTACGTATAAAACGCGTCCTTTGATACAGTTTTGGCGCAGTGACATTCTGACTGGTAACTAAACAATCAGACCATAGGAGACGACCACCTCGAAGTTTTGGCGCAGTGACATTCTGACTGGTAACTAAACATAAAGGCTATGGAAAGCCAGTAAGTCAGCGTTTTGGCGCAGTGACATTCTGACTGGTAACTAAACTATAGTTGCATTATTTATGTATCCTCTCTCGTTTTGGCGCAGTGACATTCTGACTGGTAACTAAACTTTTCCGTGGTCGTGTCAGAGCGATTTCTAGTTTTGGCGCAGTGACATTCTGACTGGTAACTAAACATAAAGGCTATGGAAAGCCAGTAAGTCAGCGTTTTGGCGCAGTGACATTCTGACTGGTAACTAAACTATAGTTGCATTATTTATGTATCCTCTCTCGTTTTGGCGCAGTGACATTCTGACTGGTAACTAAACTTTTCCGTGGTCGTGTCAGAGCGATTTCTAGTTTTGGCGCAGTGACATTCTGACTGGTAACTAAACTCATTGTGTTCACGTCCTTACGTGTTGAGGTTTTGGCGCAGTGACATTCTGACTGGTAACTAAACTTTTCCGTGGTCGTGTCAGAGCGATTTCTAGTTTTGGCGCAGTGACATTCTGACTGGTAACTAAACTACGGTTAAAGTAAACTCTTACGATGTAACGTTTTGGCGCAGTGACATTCTGACTGGTAACTAAACACGGAACAGCAACCGCTTACCCCGTCATTAGTTTTGGCGCAGTGACATTCTGACTGGTAACTAAACGAACAATCACCATATTGTAAGGCGTTCGGCGTTTTGGCGCAGTGACATTCTGACTGGTAACTAAACTAGCTATACGCATGAGTTGACCGTGAGACGGTTTTGGCGCAGTGACATTCTGACTGGTAACTAAACGTTGGGTGCTGCATGGAACAACTTTGTAGCGTTTTGGCGCAGTGACATTCTGACTGGTAACTAAACAATACCACGCCGGACTACGGAACGGCCATCGTTTTGGCGCAGTGACATTCTGACTGGTAACTAAACTAAGACGCCAGAAGAGATTCTGGAGGTGCTGTTTTGGCGCAGTGACATTCTGACTGGTAACTAAACAGGATTTGCACCTGGGTCATCTCCAACAAGTTTTGGCGCAGTGATATTCTGACTGGTAACTAAACCGCGGCTGGCACACAGACGGCAAGGGTTCGGTTTTGGCGCAGTGACATTCTGACTGGTAACTAAACTAAAAAGCCCGCCAGCCGAAACTGGGCATTTTGACGCAGTGATATTTTAACTGGTAGTTAAAGCCGCGTGTCAGTTATTCGATGGTTTCTGTAGTTTGAAATGTTCAAGATTTTAGAAGGTAATCAGATTGATGCAAATGGTATCGTCTTCTAGGTACCACTCTTCTTCACATTCAAATTTAGTGAATTTGTCAGGAATATAGGCTGATCCTTCAAGCCAATACGATTCAAATTCTTGAGCATCAGACTGATTAATAAGCCAGCCTGATAAATCCATTGCCAACATATCACCTATCAATGCGATATTGCCTTCGCCACAATCTATATAAAATATCTTTCCCTGTTCGTTCGCTTTTGCTTGAACTAAAAGAAAAAAGTTAACAAATTGCTCGTCTTCAAAGCCATATCTGTTATTGAGCCCCACTATTTTCTTCATATTGTTTTGTTCTGACATTGATTGTCCCTTTTGTGTATGTCAACTTATAGTGATTTTAACGCAGAAACATCTCAACAAAAAAGCACCTCGGCAATCCCACAAGCGGGGATAGCGGGGGCGCTTTTGTTTCACTGTAGCACACGCTTACTATGATAAGTCATTCGGCTGCGCAATCCCATCAACTATACTTGTGACAAATAAATTCGGCGTAATGCTGCAACGGCACGTTCTTCTCGGCTGGTAGTGGAGATTCTTACATGAAGTCTTTGATTGTGCACTATTCGTATTCCGGCATCACAAGAAGGCTTGCAGAGGATATTGCGCTGATCACCGATGGTGAGTTGCTGGAGCTTAAGCCACAAGAGCCCTATTCTTTCTCGTATAACACGGCGGTAAAAGAGGTTAGGGTTCAAATAGAAAAGGGCGTTTGTCCGGCACTTATGCCAAGTGATACACAGGTCGGTGACTTTGATACTGTGTTTATAGGATCGCCCAACTGGCTTAAAACATTTGCACCTCCGGTGCTTTCGTTCTTAAGAGCAACGGATTTGAGCGGTAAGACAATTATTCCGTTCTGCACGCATGGCGGCGGAGGATTTGGAAACATGATTGAGGGATACCAGAGGGAGTGCGGTGCTTCTCGTGTAATGCCTGGACTGGCGGTAAAAGGCACGTATACTTTTAGTGAAGTGCAAAAGTGGCTGGATTCGATAGGGTTAGACGATGCGAGTACTTCTAGCTGAAGACGAGAAGAGAATGGCCGCAGCTATTGTGGCTCTATAAAGCGGATGGCGTGCCCTCCCTCTATGCAGAGCGAGGCTGCGCGCCATCGGCAATTTGAAATATACCACATTTTTTCTCGAATAAAAGTGCCTTACACAGACGTCTTTCTCGATAAGGCGTCTTTTTATTTATGCAGTTAGATGAGTATATTACAAAATATGCTAAAATCGCATATTTATGTGGTGACGTGCAGTTTTATAAATATTCTAAAATCGCATATTTTCGATTTTATCTGGGGCTATTCAGTTTCCGTATCATCATGCGCAAGCAAGGAGTTGAACAGTTCGTTGATATCGTTTTGACGTTGGGTTGTTTCTTCCTCATCGAGGATCCAGGTGCCGTCTTGGTAGTAAAGAACGTCACCCTGGCAAGCATTGCTTGGTAGCTCGTTGATAGAAACGGTCAGCATATTGCCTGGCTGGTCATCTAGTTCAAGCACGGCAAGATTGTTATCTTCAAATCGATCAATGATTGCTTTCATTACTTGGACCTCGATGTCGACAACGTGCTAGATTTTTCTTGTGAGGTAGGTGCTACAACGGTACCGTTTTTCTCGCTAGATATATCAATGGTTGTACCATCGCAGGTAATGGTAATGGTTCCGTTGGCGCCCGTACCCCAGATCTCTACGGAATGCTTGTGGAGGGCGTTCAGGACCGACTGCATGGGATGGCCGTAGGAGTTGTCCAGGGCGTACGAGGCGACGGCGTAGGTGGGCGAGAGCTTGCGGACCAGCTGCTCGGTAGTGCCTGTTCGGGAGCCGTGATGCGAAACTTTGAGTACGTCAATGTGGCCTGGATTGGAGTTCAGGATGGCATTTGTGGGCGCGTCTCCCGTGAAGAGGAACGTTTTGTTGCCAACGGTCAGTTTGATGATTATCGAGTAATCGTTGGTGTCGGGGAAATTTGCGTCTTTTTTGGGCCAGAGAATCTCTAGCTTGTAGCTGTCGGTTTGGTCGATGATGGTTTCTGCTTCGGCAAGGGTTATCTGCAGGTTATTGTTCTGGATAGCGGTCAGAAACTTTCTGTATGTTGCCGTGTTGTTTGTCTTATTTGGTGCGTAAATGGTCCCAATTTGGGTGTTGGAAATGACATCTGCCATGCCACCGATGTGGTCTTCGTCGGGATGGGTGGCTACCAGATAATCAATCTTATTTCGACCAAGTTCTTGGAGCACCTGGGCAATTTTTGGAGCAGATCCTGTGGGACCGGCGTCGATAAGCACGGTTTTCTCGGGAAGTGCAATGAGAATGGCTTCTCCCTGGCCGACGTCGATAAACTTGATAGTTACGTTTGCGCTGGTCTGAGCGGTGGCGGATGGTGCTCCGGTGTCTGATTGGGATGGCGCGGCGGAGTCTTGCTGCGATGGCGCGGCGGAATCTTGCTGCGGCAATCCCGCAGGTGACACGACGGTTGGAAGCGGTTGCGTCAGAGCGGCGCTAAAGTAGAGCGTCACGCTCAGCGCGGCAAGCACGATTCCAGTCTTCTGTTTTCCAGCGTATCGCTTGCGCGGTTTGAGCTTGCCTTTTACGAGCTTTTTGGGAGCACTGGAATCCTCGTAGATGAGGTTCAGAGCGCTCTCGATAACCGGAAGCGAAAAAATTGCTGGTAGAAGGTAAGAAAGCATCGACGGCGTGGCAAGTGTTTGCGCCAGGACAAATGCGCCGACAATCAGCGCTGCGTTTATAGCAAGCCTGGTAAGTCCCGATTTCCAGCCTTTAAGATAAAACTGCGGAATACCAAAAATGCCAAATACCAGGGAAAGAATGAGCGCAAATAAATAGTCAGATTGCTTGCCAGAGGATGTACCAGGTGATTCAGTTTTGCTGTTAAATTGCTTTTGGTTGGGCATAAAACCTCTCTGGACACGTGCGTTCTGAAGAATCTTACCCTATTTGACCAGCCAGTCCAGAGCTTTCTGCATTCTTCCTTCAATGTTTTGGAAGTGATTTCCACGGTTCAGCTCAAACATTGAGGTTATTCCCGCACTCTCTAGCCTGCTGGCGAGAAGTTCTGCGTTTTCTTGCACGTGCATTATTTGCGGATTGGGAGTTCGTGCTTCTCGGTCACCCAGAGAAAGATAGGCGTGTGTGAGGCCGACCACCCCTCCGCTGAGCTGCTGATCTACGTAGTCCAAAAGCCTTGGGAACCAGAACGATCCGGAGACAGCTCCGATGCGCCGAAAGGTTGTGGTGGGGGTGTTATTGGGCTGGCTGTCGCGTGCGACCTGCTGCGGTGTGCCGGACTGCGGCACGCTGGCTTGGGTCACGCCAGCCCACAGGCTGAACAGGCCTGCGAGCGAATAACCCACAAGCACCCTATACGCCGGCGGTGCGCTGAGCTCCGATTCTGCCCAGAGGACAACCTGGTTGATAAGAGCATCAAGCGTCCTCTGAGCGCCGTTACCAAAGTCGGGGCTCTTAGCAAAAACGCGCGGAGCACACCAGGGCGAGAAGTTCTCTTCCCACCGCTTAACACCAACGTTTACCAGGCTAACACCTGCAGGAATCTGAACGGGGGAGTTGTCGGCCACGTCTCCCAAGAGGTAGATAACGGGAGCTCCAGCTACAGAAGACATCTGCGTGTGGATAGAAAGTCCGGAGATGATCGTTTTTCTCGCCATGGGGTTGGCGGGGTGCGCGGCTGCGTTGATGAGGTGATGTGAGGCCGCTTCGGTTACGTGAGGTGCGTCTGGTGTGGCGCTCATGCTACTCGCCCAGAGCCATCTGCAGGTAATAGACGTTTTCACGCAGACGAGAGGCAACTTCGCGGTCGATAACGCCCTCGAACTGCAGACGCGTAATCTGGTCCAACTCAATGCGGAGCGCGTTTTCTGCCACGTCATCGGCGTATTCGCGGGCATCGGCAATCTGCTGCCTAAAGTGAGGCGACATCTTGTGCGAGGTCAGGTTGTAAGGCAGCAGGTAGGAGACTTGGGTGGTGCTGGAGCCGTGCTCATCATTGATGTTGATGCGGCTCCAAATAGACTCAATCGCCGATTCGTGGTCAATCATCAGGTTAGACGCGATGACCGCCAGCTCCTCATCGTCGCCGTTAGCAATGCGCTCCAGGTCATCAAGCGCTGCGTATTCCATCTCAAGTGCATATAAACACGCCTGGTAGTAGGACTGATCCGCGTCTTCAAGGTGTCTGATTCCGCCGTCGATGATGCGCTGAGCTGCCAGCCTAAGCTCGTGAAGACCAATCGCAATGCGCGAGCGGGGATTTGTTTTTGTAGCTATGTTTGCAATTGGTCCGTAATATCCAACTGACCTGCGGATTGAAGTAATGTCATCGACAATTTGATCCCAGGGAATAGGGTTGTGCGTTTTAATGTGGCGCTCGCGGAGCTCCTCGAGGCATTTCTGCTGTATTTCAGTCTCGTGAAGGACCAGCTTTTTGACCAGTTCGCCCGAGCTAGGAGCGGTGATGCGAGCGGCAAACAAGCGGTTGGTATAGCGAGTGATATTTAAACGAAGTGCAGGTAGATACTTTGACGTAGCATTTTCCGACTGCAACATGCTCCTGAGCTCGGCAAGAGTTGCCTCAAGAACGGCTATCTCTCCCTTGTGGAGGCGTTCGGGCAGGTCAGAGTCTGCTTCAGGAGACTTTGAAAGCACGGGCAACAGGTTGTCCGCCAAAAGCAATGTGGCGAGAATAACGCCGGCAGCGATGGTAATTAGCAGGTCCCTCTGCGGAAATGCCGCTCCGGACTGAGTTACCAGCGGCAAAGTGAGGATAATCGACAACGTTACCGCACCTTTTGCACCCGCAATAGTGGTAACCAGCACGTTCTTGATGAGTTCGACAGACGCGATGGAGATGGGCTTTGGAGTGTACGTTGCTTTGTGCTGGTCAAGGGGCTGGACTGCGAGCTGCTCGGAGCCCAGTGAGGCGAGCTGCGCAGTGCCCGGTCCAGAGAGCTGCTCGTCGGGTTTCTCGCCGTTTGTGTCTTCGAAGTCGCTTTCGTCATCTTTGCCGGTGCAGAGGTGACAGCCCTTGTGAAGCTTGTGAGTTTCCAGTACGTAGAGCCACGCAAAGCGGACACCGTGCATGAACAGGGTAATCGCGACAACAATTCCAAGAATCTGCAGGATATTAAGGCCTCCGTTGGTGCCTGGAAGCACGGCAAGGGGAAGCTGGATCCCCAGGAAGACAAAGATGGTACCGTTGATGAGGAAGCTAATGACTTTCCAGGTAGAATCCGAGACTAATTTTTGCCTTGCAAGCAGCGTTTTATTGCTCTGCCCTCGAGGGAGCGCAATCACCAAGCCTGCCGCCACAACAGCAAGTACGCCAGAAACGTGGAAGGTTTCGGCAAGAAGATAGACAAGAAACGGCGTCAGTACTTCGTAGAGGACGTTTGCGACGGTGTCCTCGTAACCTAACCTACCAAGCATTGCGTTGATGGCAGAGAAGGCAAAGCCGGTGACAATTCCCATTGCCACGCCGCCTACAAAGAGCACCGTGAAGGATCCTGCTGCATCTATCAGGGAAAACGTTCCCGTAACGGCTGCTGCAACGGAGAACTGAAATGCGACAACACCAGATGCGTCGTTAATCAGAGACTCTCCGGAGAGAAGCGTCTGCTGTCGATGAGTTAGGTGGATGTTGGACTTGAGTGCGGTAACCGTAGCTGCATCAGTTGGTCCTAGCGCCGAGGCCAGCGCAAACGCCGCAGCTAGAGGGATTGAGGGAACCATCAGATGGAGGGCGTAGCCGACCGAAAGAACGCTGACAACCACCAGCGCAATTGCCAGCGACAAAATGCTGTTCAGGTTAAGGATAAGTGCACGAATGTTGGTTTCTCTCGTCTCGTTGAACAGGAGTGGGGCAATAAAGAGCAGCATAAAGAGCTCGGATTCCAGGTGAATCTCTTGGACGCTGGGCAAAATGAGTGCAACTAGCAGGCCGATAATCACCTGGATAACCGGGATGGAGACATTGACAAATTTGTCGATAACCGAGGAAGCTGCGACGCAGGTCAAAACGATGAGCACAAATTCGAATGTCTCCAACAGGCTTCCTTCCTGGTCGTAAGGGCAGGCACCGCGTGGCTGGTCTGTGGTGAGCGCCGGGTCCACGACGAGCGGCGGGTCCACGACGAGCGGCGGGTCCACGACGAGCGGCGGGTCTACGACGAGCGGCGGGTCAACGGGGTTTCTCGCCAGATAACGCTTCATTCGAGTATATACGGTTTTGCGGCTCTAGCTTGACTTGGCGCAGATAACACATGGTTTCTGCAGTGATGCATGAGCTCTATCAGTGAGGCTTGGAATTGCGAGTCTGAAAAGTGCATGATGTCTGAGTAAATTTACTCAGACATGGTGAGAAAAACCGGCAAATCACTCAGACTTGGTGCACTTTTCTGGCAAATTACTCAGACATGGCAAGAAAATCAGGCTCCATAGAGGGGGGCGAACTCGGACGCGCTTTAAATTCTGCCTGAAAAGTGCAAAGATTCTGTATTTTGGATACAGATTCTTTGATGAAATCAGGCAAATCCACCGAATCTTTGATGCTTTTAGGCAAAAGTTACAGATTCTTTGCAGAAATCAGGCGCGCAGCAAATCAGGCGCGAAGCAAATCAGGCGCGATCCGAACAAATGGCGAGAAACCCGTCTGGCAGAAGTATAACCAAGCGTCTTCACGTAGCACTACAAAGCACCTGCGTACAACGGAAAAGTGGACAGTTGCCCTTTTGATTCGGTGAACGGTAACCGCTCGCCGACAAGCGTTGTTTCATATCGGTTGGAGGTTTGGTTAACGGTATGTTAGCGTTCACATTGTTTACGTGCGCAAATATCGGATATTTGCAAACCGCATTTCTCGCCAGGCCAAAATTCATGAAAGTCTGCTCAACCTTTCACGGTTTCGTTCTAGATTTGCGCGAAAAAGTACTTGAAAATGTACTTCGCGAGTGTTCGTCGTTTTGTTGTGGAGAGGACCCATTTGTGGCTGCAACAAAGCAGCGAGCTTTCGCAAAAACGTTTATAAGCCTCGTCAGTGTCACGTGTATGACGTGCTCCTCCACGAGGTAGGTTAGTGTTTTAATTGCAGAAACAACTGCAGAAACACAGATTTTAGGAGGGTTTTATGAAGGGTTATGCAATGCTCAAGATCGGCGAGTCCGGCTGGATTGAGAAGGAGACACCAAAGTGTGGTCCTCTGGACGCAATCTGCAAGCCACTTGCGGTCGCAATTTGTACTTCTGATATTCACACTCTGTGGGAGGGCGCAATTGGTGAGCGCCACAACATGATTCTTGGTCATGAGTGCTCCGCAGAGGTTGTTGAGGTTGGCGAGCTTGTCAAGGACTTCAAGCCTGGCGATCGCGTCCTCGTTCCTGCAATTACTCCAGACTGGAACTCCCTTGAGGCTCAGGCTGGCTACTCCATGCACTCCGGTGGCATGCTTGCTGGCTGGAAGTTCTCCAACTTCAAGGACGGCGTCTTCTCCGAGTTCTTCCACGTCAACGACGCTGACGGCAACCTCGCTCACATGCCAGAGGGCATGGATCCAGCAGACGCCTGCATCCTTTCCGACATGGTTCCAACCGGCTTCCACGCAGTTGAGCTGGCTGGCGTTGAGTTCGGTGACACCGTCCTGGTCATCGGCATTGGACCTGTCGGCCTTATGTCCGTTGCTGGTGCTGCACTTCACGGTGCTTCTCGCATTATTGCTGTTGGTACTCGCCCAGTCTGCGTTGAGGCAGCTAAGGGCTACGGCGCAACTGACTTCATCTCCTACAAGGATGGCCCAATCTGGGAGCAGGTCATGGAGCTCACCGGCGGCAAGGGCGTTGACCGCGTCTGCGTCGACGGCGGCGGCTGCGAGACCTTCGAGGACGCTGTCAAGGCACTCAAGCCTGGCGGAAAGATTGGTAACGTCAACTACCTCGGTTCCGGCGACTACGTCAACATTCCTCGCGTCGAGTGGGGCGTTGGTATGGGCCACAAGGACATCCGTGGCGGCCTCATGCCTGGCGGCCGTCTGCGCATGGAGAAGCTCTCCAGCCTGGTCACTTCTGGTCGTCTGGACCTTCACCCAGAGGTTACTCACCTCTATCACGGCTGGGATCACCTCGAGGAGGCTCTCTTCACCATGCGTGATAAGCCATCCGACCTCATCAAGCCAGTTGTTGTTATCGACTAGGTAGCCAATTAGGTAGCGTTATTTAGTACGTTTGAGCTGGCGAGAAGTTCGGTTTTCTCGCCAGCTTTTTGCATTGACTGTGTTTAGAAAGCGGTTGTATTCATGAAAATCCTTGTTGTATCAGGCTTTCTTGGAGCTGGTAAAACCACCTTCATTCAGGAGCTCGTGCGCCGGACTGGGCGTGATTTTGCTATCTACGAGAATGAATATGGCCAGGCAGACATTGATGCGCGCCGTCTGAGGCAGGACTCTGACCTCAAGGTTTGGGAGTCTACCGAGAATTGCATTTGCTGTTCGGGCAAGCAGGATTTTGCGACGTCGGTGCTGACCATTTCAAACACCATTGACCCCGAGTATTTAATTGTTGAGCCAACCGGTGTGGCTAAGCTGCAGAGTATTCTTGATAACGTGAATCAGGTTGCCTGGGAGCGCATTAGTTTGCTGGCGCCGGTTACCGTGGTCGACGCCGTTTCGTGGCAGAATCAGCGCACCGATTTTCCAGAGATTTTTGATAACCAGCTGAGTGCCGCCGCGAGCGTGGTGATTTCCAAGCTTGCTCCAGGTAGCGAGGATGCCGCCGAGCCCATTAAGCAGCTTGCGGCAGAGATGAATCCGCAGGCAGAGGTTATCGCCGAATCTTCGTATGCTGGTATTCCCGATGAGTGGTGGAATGGTCTTCTGACTCGCGCGCTTGATGGTTCTGTTCTTAAAGACGCAGCAGGTGATGAGGACGAAGGTCCCGACCTGGAGACTATGGCGCTGACTCACGCTGAGCTTCCAAGTCCAACGCACTTGATTTGGCTTTTGGATGCAGCGTCAGCCGGTGTTTTTGGAAAGCTTGCACGCGCAAAGGGTACGCTACCGTGCGGTAATCAGTGGGTCAAGTTTGACCTGGTAGAGCGCGCATGGGCGATTACGGGTGACGAACCTCAGGAAGAGTCCAGGTGCGTGTTTATCGGCCGCGACCTGCTGCGTCATGGACTTCGTGAGGTGTTTGTGCCAGCGTTCTGGCACGAGCAGTCGGACTTGGCTGACGAGCACGATCACTCGCATTGCGACCACGAGCACGGTCATTGCGTGCACGAACACTGCGACCACGAGCATGGACATTGCGAGCATGAGGGCCACGAGCACGACCACGAGGGACACGAGCATCACGCGCACGGCCACGACCACGAGGGACACGAGCACCACGAGCACGGGCACGACCACGGCGAGCACGCGCACGGTGAGCACACGCACGAGCACGAGGGTCACGTGCACAGCGTCGGCCACGAGCACGACCATGGCGAGCACTGAGTCGCAAGCGCATAAAACATGCAACTAAAAAGAGCCTCCGATTGAACTGCCTTCCATTTCTTGGACACGAGAAATGGAAGGCAGTTCAAAACACACCTAAGTCGGATAATCTGTTAAAAAGACGTATACATGA
>ERZ773046.1567-NODE-1567-length-12729-cov-11.082216_pt1 | contig 12729 bp, 8 predicted proteins | sample MGYA00580634_ERZ773046 | MGnify/ENA primary metagenome ERZ773046 (study PRJEB29015, sample SAMEA2738127) | human oral metagenome | biome: human oral; feature: human-associated habitat; material: saliva | place: China | collected 2159 ... | reverse complement strand
AATATCGCGGAGAAACCGGCTGCACAGGCACCCGCCGCGAAGCCTGTGGAAGGCGTTCGTAAGAGCGAGCGGAATGGTACGTCGGCCAAGGCTTCTGCCCCCGCGCAGCCCGAGCGTTCGGCACCGGCTCACGGCTCGGCGTCGGCTAATAAGTCTGCGCCGATCGGTAAGCCTGCGTCGGGCAATGAATCTGCGCCGACTTATGAGTCAGCCCAGTCCCAGAAACCGGCGCAAACTACCAAACCGGCACAGGCTCATGAATCGGCTCAGCCCCAAAAGCCGGTACACACTAATGAATCAGCCCAGGCTGAGCGTCCGACGACCGCGAATACCGCAGCCCACGCAACCGGGAAAGAAGCGCAGACCGTCGATAAACCCGCGCAGTCTGCACAGGCGAGGACTATCGCCGATGAACTCAAGCCTGCCGTGGTTGCCCCTGCAGCAGCGGAAAAGGCTCCGTCAGGCATAGATCTGGATGCGGCGCAGAAAGCTGCACGCGCCTCCGCCCGGAAGGCTCAGCAGGGCTCGAATCAGACCGGTTCTTCGGTGCGTGCCTCCGGGGCACAGGGGTCTGCGTCGAATGCAGCCGCGCCGCAGAAGGGAACCGCTAGCGCATCCACAGCGCAGGCAGACGATACGAAGAACCCTTCCTCGAAGAACTACGCGCCGGATACCTCCACAATGAGCATTCCCGTGCAAAATGCCTTGTCAGCCTATGAGCGTGCCAAGGCTCAGGCCCTTGCTCAGCAGAAAGAAGCTGCCCGGCAGAAGGAAAGCGGGCAGGGCACATCTGTCGCGAAGAATGCGGCTGCGGACGGCTCGGCTGTAGCCTCGCAAACCTCGCGGGCTCAGCAGGAGGCATCCCAGAACACCTCAGAGGTTCCCTGGGCTACCGCTCCGATTCCGAAAATCTCGCCGGAAGCCGCACAATCGCATAAGCAGGGATCAACCGACGCTTCACCGTGGACCTCGGCGTTCCCCGTCATTCCCAAACCCAAGAAGTAGGCGCATAGTATGACCGTTGATGCCGTCAAAAATATCGAAGACCTCGCCCAGTTCGTCTGCGATTCGCCCGTCTCATATCTGGCGGCGCGAACCGTGGCGCGGCGCCTGCAGGCGGCGGGGTTTACCGAGCTGAACGAAACCGAGCCGTGGCAGAATGAGGCTGCCGTCGGCAGGCATTTTGTGATGCGTGACGGCGCGATCATCGCTTGGGCTGGCGGTCGGCAGGCGCAGAAGGCGAGCGGTTACCGGGTGCTGGGTGCGCATACGGATTCGCCGTCGCTTAAGCTCAAGCCGAGTTCGTCGGTGACAGCGGCAGGATGGCATCAAATGGGCGTCGAAAATTACGGTGGCGCACTGCTTAATTCCTTTTTGGATCGTGAGCTGCGCGCCGCCGGGCGCCTGACGGTACTTCGTGAGGACGGCACCCTTCAGGATCGCTATGTGGTGACTGGACCGTTGGCGCGTGTGCCGCAGCTGGCCCCTCATCTGGATCATAAACGTAATGAGCTGACTCTCGATAAACAGTTCAATATGTACCCCATTTGGGGCGTGGATGATACCGAGAACGATGTGCTCGCCTATTTGGCACAGCAGACCATCGACGAGGGCGGTTCGGTCGATCCGGAGCAGATCGTCGGTTACGATGTGCTCTTTGCGGATGCGCAGGAACCCCGCCGTTTCGGGCGAGACGGAGAGTTTTTCGCCTCGGGCAGGTTGGATAATCTCTCGTCGGTTCATGCCGGATTGTGCGCCTTAGAACGCTATGTCGCCGAGAATGCTGATGAAGACTCGGCGCACACCGTGATGCTTGCGGGATTCGACCACGAAGAGATCGGTTCTGAAACCCGCAGCGGCGCCGCCGGTCCGTTCCTAGAGGATGTGCTGGTGCGGCTCTCGCAGGCTCGCGGGGAGAGCCAGGACGAATACCGCCGCTCGCTCGCCGATTCGGTGTGCCTTTCGGCGGATGCCGGGCATCTGGTGAACCCGAACTACCAGGGACATCATGATCCGACGGTGCGCCCGCTTCCCGGTGCTGGCCCGCTGCTGAAGATCAACGCGAATCAGCGGTATGCAACCGATGCGGTGGGTGCCGGTATTTTCGCGGCGGCGTGCAAGGCGGCGGACGTTCCTTATCAGGAGTTCGTGTCGAATAACAATATGCCCTGCGGTTCCACGATCGGGCCTATCACCGCCACCCGGCTGGGAATGCGCACCATTGATGTGGGGATCGGACTACTGTCGATGCACTCGATGCGCGAAATGTGCCACGTTCACGATATGGCATACCTGACCCGCGCGGTGGAAGGCTTCTACCGGTTGTAGACGCCGTGTCCTTTAAGTCCCCCTCTGCGGGGTGATAAAAGAGCCTTGATCGTGAATACAGAGGATATTTCCAATGCTTTATTCATGATCAAGCAGCTGGACAGGGGCTTTTAAAAGTCTTACAGCATGAGGGCAGACAGGCAAGAGCACCCTTAGCCACCCATTTGAAGAATTAAATCTATGCAAGAGCGCTTCGAAGTCTTAGAACCGTGCGCTTAATACGGCATTGAGGATTTCGGTTGCTTTGTCTCGTGTACTCTGGCGAACGTTCTTCAAGTTCAGGGCGTCTCGAACATGAACATTAAAGATTTCTGCAACTGCATCGTCGGATGAGTCCGCGAAAGCTTTCTGTGTGAGTTTGTCATAGCTCCAGAATTCATGCTCAATCGTAAAGCCAGATACCTCAGTTGGTAAATCATCAAGACCGGCAGAGAAACTATGTGCCACATAGGCAACCGTGATGACCCATTCGTCTTTTTCTTCTGAGAGTTCGGGATTGTCTATCTCGCGCAGTTCTAGGACCCGCGCGAGAGAAGCAAGGTGTGCATGGACATAGCCGGGAGTTACTTGACCGCCATGAGCTTCCAAAGCAAGAGACCTTTTTGCCCCGGCATTCAAAAATTCGAGATCACCCATTTTTTTCTTGCTAAGGTTGCTAGCGTTTACGCTATCGCCGATACCGCGGGCCGCCACGCCTTCCTTATCAAAAGCAAGTAAGGCAAGAGCATCAACGAGACGCTGCTCAATGACGCCTTGGGTGTACGTTTCACCGCTGTTCACTGCATCGCTGAAGGCGCGAGCAATTTGGGCGTCAAATTCTATCTCCAATTGAGGGAAATCATCAGGCACATCTTCTAGCTGAATGAAATACAGAATCCAAGAGCGGATAACTCGGGAAACTTCTTTACGGGCACGGTAAGGAAGAGCATCAATCTTCTGAAGAAGATTAACCAATGCGTATGCACTGCTCTCGTTCCTGTTTTCCAGCCAAGCGTAGTTAATCTGGTGTACTGCCTTGGCTAAGTTCAGGAACGGGTTTTGAGTAGAAACATTAGGGTAAACCTCGCCGAAAAGGGTGTTAGCCGCCGCACCGCGAGGAGAAAACTCATAGAGATAGGTGACGGGGTGGTCGTATTTCTCCACAGCTAAAGTGGCCCAATGGAGAATCTGGATATATGGGTAGTAGCTGTTAGCACGGAGGTCTGGAGAACTTAGATTCGCTAGCTCCATGACAATGCTAAGTTCAGGCACCCAGAGTTGACACAATCTCTCGCAAATTTGGTAGCTCTCCGTAAGGCTAGCATCGGGGAAATTTTCTTCTCCAGCAGCCCGATCAAACTCGATGATTTGTTGAGCTTCAACTTTAGAAATTTTCGGCTCTAGTTTGAAAGCAGATGCAACTTTTGAGCTGGCGTCAGAAGGAATGTATTTAGACTCGGTAGAGGTCAGTACCCGCGCTACCTGAGAGCAAGACATCTCTTCGTCAACGAACATACTTGTGATGAAGAGTGACTGAGATAAGACACGGCGCATAGTTTGCAGCGAGAGGGAGCCCGCAATCGCTGTTTTTTCCGGCAGCAGTCCGTGAAGTAGTCCGAAATAGGCATCCGAGTTGAATCCGCTTCCCCGTTTGGAAACCTCAGTATCTTCGAGCAACAACCTTACGGCGTCTTTCAAAATGGAGTCAGGAACCCCTGATTCGTTCCACTCAGTAAAACTTGTCTCTAGCTGGTAGGCATAGTCTATTTCGCGCCCAGTAAGCCCATCGGGGATATTGCTGGCGAGCTTGTCAACACCTCGGGCGATCTCTTCATCAGTCAAAGGAAGCTGAAGTAGCTTCACGGTAGATTCAATACGTCGGTGTAGAAGGTCATCTATTGATTCCACAGTGAACCTGCCCTTGATCCGTGCTCTTTCCAGAGGTTTCCAATAAAGGCGAACATTTCCTTTTCGCTCATGCCAAGAGCTTCAAGCCATACCATGAGTTCGCCAAACGATAGCTTCCTCTCCCCCGATTCCACACGCGAAATAAGAGCTTGGTCTACACCAAGTTCCGTTGCAAGTGCTGACTGAGATAGACCAGAACGCACTCGATAGGGTTTCAGAGATTCGTATAAAGAGGCGTTCAGTCTATTACTTCGATACAAAGAAGAGGACACGAAATCAGGCTAACAGTTTGCTTCTGGAACCCCAGAACCGTAGTATTGAGCTATGCAGAAATCTCATAGCACCTCCTCAAATCCCCGCATTGTTTCCCTTTACTCGGGAGCAGGGGGTATGGATATAGGTTTCGCGCAAGCAGGGTTCGATATTGCTTTTGCCAACGATATTGACCCATTTGCCATTGCTACTCATAAGAAAACCCACCTGTCTAAAGATCCTAAGTGGGCTGAAGCGGCGAAAAATCTAGCTAACTGCGAGTCAGTGGTGGGAGATGTACGCGATTTCAATCATCTTTTCTACGAAGGCATGAGTGACCTGGTAATTGGTGGTCCACCGTGCCAGGGCTTTTCTGTAGCCGGACGAATGGACCCCGAAGACCCTCGCTCTAAGCACGTCTTCGACTATTTAGCGATTGTGGGGAAGATTCGTCCTAAGGCTTTTGTCATGGAAAATGTGGCTGCTCTAGCTCAGAATAAGCGTTGGGCAGATGTCATCGAAAACCTCCAAGAGCACGCCTCTACCGATTACAAGACCCAGCTAGTCGTGCTCAATGCTTCGCACTGGGGTGTTCCTCAAAAACGCGAGAGAATGTTCCTTATCGGACTCACCCAAGATGCTCCAGACGTGGACTTTTCCGCTAAACCAACCGAGTCCTCTCTGCCTACGGTTCGTGATACCTTCTCAACACTCCCGGCTTGGGGCGAAGAGGGTAACGATTCACTATGTACCGCAAAAATTACCCCTGCAAAGAACCCCATACTCCGTAAATCAGCCTACGCCGGAATGCTTTTCAATGGGCAGGGGCGCCCCATGAATCTTGATATGCCTGCTCCAACCCTTCCGGCAAGTATGGGCGGCAACCGTACACCCATCGTGGATCAGGCTAATCTTGAGAACCCTTCAGTTTCTCCGTGGATTGAGGGCTATCATCATCAGTTATTTGTAGAGAATCAAGCACCGATTACCGCTGTGCCCGATGAAGCCCGCCTGAGAAGAATCACCGTGCAAGAGGCTGCCGCCCTTCAGACCTTCCCGAGGGATATGCAATGGTCAGGTACTCAGTCTGTTCAGTTCCGACAGATTGGTAACGCTGTACCTCCCCGCCTTGCTTTAGCTGTAGCCGAAGCTGTGAAAAAGTCAGTCTTCTCGTCTTAGAGGATGTTCTTCTGCCCTACATGCCTCAGGGTTTTTCTCGCATATGCACTTGTAAGCAATCTTCACCTCACCAGCTGCCTTAACCCAACGCTCTTCTTCTTTCTTCCGAGCGTATTGCTTCTTCTTTTTCCTGTTTGGTGAAAGCTCTGCCCTCATCCCACATTCCCTTTTCTTCTGAAACCTTATTCTCTGATTTTAGGTCTGCTTAAGCGGACTTCGCTAACGCTCAGACTCTTTTATCTTTGCTTCTCTCCTTGTGCCTCTGAACTTAACCTCGCGGCTCAGGCTGGGAGTGAGGTGAGAGAGGGAGAGAAGCGGATGCCCTTGTACTTTCCAAACGAATACAAAGGTGTATTTGAATGAAAAGCACAAGGGGCATCAGCAATGACTACAGACCGGTCGGTCGGCTCGGTCGGTCGATTGGCGAAGCATAAGAAGCACAAACGGCTCGCTCTTCGCATAGATGGCGAGAGACTCTAATCTCTCGCGCGGACGGCATACGCCTTGTGATCTGGCGGTGTTGTTGATGTGTAGGTCATAGACACGCCGGTTAGACATATCTCTTACACAAAGAATGTGAAGTGAACACGCGCTGTAGGAGTCGGTCGCCCTTCTATTCCGATGATTGCTCGCTCCGGTGAAGCTCCCTGCCACAAGGCACGACGTGGTACCCCACATGCGCTTACATTCGGTTCAGCGCATCTGCAACGCTGGGGTATGTGCTCTACAGCCTACAGGAATAAGTGAAACAAAAGAAAACAAATTTCGAATATTTCGTATATGGATTGATTACTTTTATCGCAGAAATAGTGCCTGTGCCTCCGAGCAGACCCTGAGCATGGAGAATGTTCACATTATGTTAGTCCCTGCGAGCAAGGGCCCACAGTGCGGATGCGCATCCCAGAAGGCCCCAAAAACCGACGACTATTACGTCTAGGATCTGTATCTGGCCGATGTCGAAGAGGGCGGCTCGCACAAGGTTTGCCGCAGGTACGAACGGCAGGAACTGCTGAATGTGCACGTACCAGTCGGGCAGCCGCTCGGGCGGGTAGTTAATCGGCGCAAACAGCAAAACCATGAAGGTAATAGACTGCGTCACGATAGTAAGAAGTGACGCTGGAACCCAGTACGCAAGCATAAACCCTAACACCGCCATAACAACTTGAAGCGCGAATACAACAGCAATAGCGCCGATACCCAGGTTCACATCAAAACCAAATTTGAGTTTCGCGGCTACACCGCCCGCAATAATGCCGGGAATCGCGAGGACCGCCCAAACGAGTATGTCAGCCGCCAGAATCGCCAGGCGCGGGACCGGAAGGGACCGCTGATAGTCGAACATGCCGTTCGTCTTAGTGGTAACGATAATCTGGGGAGCTATTACACACCCCATAGAAATGAGGGTTACCGTTACCGTGCCGGATGCCAGATATTCTGCAGAATTCCGGTCAAGATGCGGCATGAAGACCGAGATGCCGTAAAGAAGTGCAAAGGCTAAAAGGACCTGCACCACCGCAAAAAGCGGCGCGTTGATGGCGTTACGAATCAGTGACCAGCGGATCAGCTCGACCGTGGCACGTACCGTCGAAATTCGTGAGGGCACGAGGGTGCTAGTCATGGTTAATCATCTCCTCATAGTTATCGGCCAAAGACGCCGAGCCTATGCGATAGCTTTCGACGCATCCCGCACGGATTCCTGAAAGTACATGGGGTAAGACCAGCTCAAGCTCGTCGGTACTCAGAGTGACGGTAAACTCCCGGGGGATAGTGAAATCGCCCTCTGCACGCTTCTCAATATATTCTATATCTGGCATATTCCCTAGTGAGAATGATTTTTTTACATCTAGCACGCTGCGAAGTTCTTGAAGGAACTCCGGGGTAGCCGTAATCGAGAGCGTACTTTTTGCTTCTGCTAAACCCAGCGCGCTTGTCGGTTCATCACGAACTAGCCGCCCCTTATTAAACAGCAGGTACCTATCGGCATGGCGCTCTACCTCCAGGAGGTTGTGGGTCACGATCAGCACTGTGGCACCCTGTTCGGCACGCCTTCGCAGCATCCTCCACAGCAGCTCGCGGCGCACCGGATCGACATCGTTCGTGGGCTCGTCGAAGAGATAGATGGGGGCGGGCGCGGTGACCGCCATACCGAATGAGGTCAGGCGCTTAATCCCACCCGAGAGCTTATGCCCCGGCCTATCCGCCCAATCCCCTAAATCGAGAGTATCGAGAGTTTTCTGAACCGCCCGTTGTGCCTGATTCGACTTCAACCCGCGAATGCGAACCGCCGTCGCAATCGCCTGGCGCGGGGTTACTCCCTCTAGGGACGATGCGACCTGCGGCATGATCGCGCATAATTGCCGGGCTTGCGCCGGGTGGGCAATGAGGTCGGTGCCGTCGTACATGATGCTACCCGCATCTGGCCTGGTCAGCCCTACGATTTGGTTGAGAAAAGTTGTTTTCCCGGCACCGTTGTGACCGATCAGCGCCGTTACCTCCCCGGGTATAAGCCGCACACTAATATCGTCATTCGCACGGGTTTTGCCGAATGACTTGCATAACCCCGTGACGATAAGACCGCCTTGCGTTTTCGCGGCGGATACACCCTTGGGTAAGGCGGAACCAGAGATACCTGCCATAGGTGCTTCAACCTGCCTTATGCTCTTGTCGTGAACACCGAATATGCAATAGCGTATCCCCGTTTTTTCGGCGTACCCGTGACATTCGTCAGGGATGCAGGCTAGGGCATCCTCGCGTCAAAAAATTCGACCTTGAAACCGGTTCGGCAATCCATGACATTTAACATAGGCGCCTTCCGTTCGCCGGTGTATGCTCAAAGAGCCTCATTTATGAGGGATACAGTGTCCGGCAGCGAGTACCAACGGAGCGAGCATGACAACGACGCGCACACCGCATGTCTCTCAGCATGATACGGATACGCCGGAGAACCGCCGCTTTCAGCCAGGTAGCGCAGATGCCCCATTCTTCGATAAAACGGGTATTGTGCGGACCCTCGTTTGGGGAAACTGTCTCAACATTTCCTCCAGCAGTTTTATGATTATTGGTCTTAGCGGATCAGCTGAAGCTGAACTCGTCAAGAACAACATGGGCCTGTGCACACTGTTGTATCAGACATGTGCAGTGCTGTTCTTCGCCGCCAATACAATGCCGCAGCTGATACCCGTGAAAAACACGATACTACGTACTGCGCTGTGGTGCGTGCTAGTGACGGCGCCTATTGGCTTCGTCGCCACCTTTCTATACCCGCAGGGCAGCGCGGGGATTCTCTATAGCATATCCCCCATGTGGGCGGCACTGTGGCTGATGAATGTGCACGTACCCTTCAAACTGGGGGTAAAAACAACCGTTGCAATCGCCGTAGTCTTCACCACTAACTACTTTGTTGGCGTGGTGGGGCAGGGGTATCTCGACGATTCGCCAACCATCCCGTTCCCCGCTCTAGCGGGGGATAAAGCTCTTAACGGGTTCTTTCTCTTCGATATTTGTACCACGTTCTACGTTGTCGCTTACTTCGTGGGGCGCAGCATGCACAAGAGCCGGGAACACAAGGCTATTGAGAAAGAACTCGATATCCTCAGCAAACGTGAACGCATCGCCCGCGATGTGCACGATGTTTTGGGGCATTCCCTCACGATCGTGAACCTCAAGGCCGAGCTGGCCGCAAAACTCGTGGAAACCAACGCCCCCGCCGCGCAGGAGCAGATGCGGCAGGTTGCCCAGCTCTCCCGCCAAGCCCTCGCGGAGGTGCATTCCACCGTCACCCGTTTACGCGTTCCCGACCTTGAAGGTGAGATTCTGGCATCCTCGCGCGCCCTGGAAACCGCCGGAATACAGGCGAACCTGCCCGATGCGACAACCGCCGCGAACATTGCGGGTATGAACTCTTCCCTGTTCAGTTGGGCGCTGCGCGAGACCGTTACCAATATCGTGAGGCACTCTCACGCCACCTACGCCACCGTGCGGCTGAACTCCACCGGGTTAGAGGTTACCGACAACGGCATAGGAATTGGTGATGCCCCGTGTAAGAGCGGACTCACCGGTCTGTGCACCCGCATCGAAGACGCAGGCGGCACCCTCACGCTCGGGAACGCGCCCGAACACTGGCTGCAGCAGGCGCCTGTTGCAGGTGCGGGGGATGGGTGCCGCATCCGCATCAGCATGGACGAGAAGACCGACGAGATTATGGGGTAGCCGTGTCGCTGAGAATACTTCTTGCCGACGATCAGCAGATGATTCGTGAAGCGCTTGCCATGATTCTCGATCTTGAAATTGATCTTGAGGTGGTCAAGCAGGTGGGCCGCGGTGATGAGGTGCTGCCTGCCGTGCGTGAAACCCGCCCGGATGTGGCGCTTCTTGATATTGAAATGCCCGGCGCCACCGGGATTGAGGCGGCCGCCGAACTTGCCCGTTCGGGCCTGAGATCACAGACGGGCGCGCCGGTTCGTTCGCTTATTCTGACGACTTTTCGCCGTCCCGGGTATTTACGCCGCGCCCTTGAGGCAGGGGCGAGCGGGTTTGTGGTGAAAGACGGCACGGCATCGCAGTTGGCGCAGGCGGTTCGCCGTACCGCGGCGGGGCTGCGTGTGGTCGATTCGGTGCTGGCTGAGGAGGCAAAATGGCAGGGTTCTTCGCCGCTGACCGGGCGTGAGACTGAGGTTCTTCGCGCCGCCGAGACCGCTGGGAGCGTCAAAGAAATTGCGGGGATGCTCGGGCTGTCTTCGGGAACGGTACGCAACCACCTCTCGGCGGCCATGGCGAAGATAGACGCCAATAACCGGCATGAGGCGGTGCGCATCGCCCGCGACAACGGGTGGCTTTAGCCTAGCCTCTATCGCCCATAAGTCGTACATTTTCCTGCATATCGTACGTTTTAACCCTACGAATATGCAGGAAAGTGTACGATATATACCGTTATACCGTGCCTAGGTGCACACATACCGACAATACATTCTCCCGCCGCGTCAGGCAGCGGGAGAGAAAGAGAACTCGGTGAAATACCTCAAACCATATTTTATATTTTGTGCTCGCGTTATGACTTTAGCCTGGCGAGTATCATCCCCGAAAAACCTTAGCGTACTGGCCGCCGTCATTATCTCTGCGCTCGCTCTGATCGCCTGCCCAATTCTGCTGGGTTATGGTGTTCAGCGCACCCTTGAAAACCTAGAAGCTTGGCGTCAAAACCTTGCCATTCTCGTGATCCTTTACAGTTTTCTATGGCTAATCGGGCAGAGCTTTCGGTATCTTTTCTACCCTGCCTACGGGTTCATCGAGCAGAAAATGCAATCGCTCCATATGGCGGATGCGCTCGCCACCAGCATCGGCGCCGACCCGCGCGCACGCGCTATGCTAGGCGCCTCCGAAATTGCGTATGCCGTCGATGCGCAGGCCGCATCCATTCGCGAAACCCTCGCCACCTTGTACCTCTCAATTCTGCCCGCCGGGGTTGGTTGTATCGCCGGTGCTGTCTCAATTCTGGTGATGGGTGGCGTGCCGGAGCTAGGCATATTTTGCGGGTTTGTAGCCCTATATCTGGCTGGAAGCATGCCGCTGATTGCGCGTCATCAGAAGTTTCAAGGCGAATTCTTTGACGGCTCAATGCGCAGTTTCGGCACCCTGGAAAACACGCTCCGCCTGTGGCGTGAAAGCAGAATCCTTGGGGCAGCTCCCTTTCTGCGTGACCGATACGCCCAAGGCCGCCTGCCTGTAGAAGCAAAAGCTCTCAAAAGTTACCGTTACACCATGTTGTTACACACCTGGCAGGGCGCGATGCTGGCTCTATGCCTACTCGCAATAGTGCTCAAAACCGTATTATTCGGTGAAGGTTCTCCGGCGCAGATTACGGGTACTGCGGTGGCACTCATCGGAGTGTGCGCGGCGGCAATTGGCCCGCTCCAAGCCGTCGGCTTTGGCGTATCGACCATCGCGGTTTCGGCGGAGCGTTACCGGCAGGCGCACCATAAAATAGCCACTCCTGCTACTGAGAATTCGGGGTATCTCATCGACTATGTCATAACCACAGGTGAGCTTTCCCTCCGCGTGGATGCACGCAACCTGAGTGAAACATCCTATGGTGTGTATACGGTGAAGTCGGGACGCCCGTGTTGGGTGCGTGGCGCATCCGGCGCGGGAAAAAGTTTGCTTTTAGAACGGCTTCTTGGGGTGCGTGCGACGACTAACCCCGCTTATGTGTCGATGAGCGCGCCGCAAGGCACTCTTCGGTTCGTCTACTTGCCGCAGGAAGCTGGGCTGCTGGTTGGTACCGCGCATGAGAATGTAGCGTTTGGGCGCGACATTCCGGTGCATATATGCGACCGGTACCTGCAGGCGGTGGGGCTAAGCGAATTTACCTCTAGTGGTGCTCGATGTCATGACACCGTCGCGGGTGAGAACGGCAGCGTGTCCGGGGGAGAGGGCAGGCGCATCGCCTTGGCGCGTACTTTGGCGGCGGCCGAAACCTTGAATGAGCAGAAAGCCCTGAGCCCCGCGACCGTCATGGTTCTCGATGAACCGACCGCCGGGCTGGATGCGCCTACCCGCGCCCGAGTCTGGGAACTGATTGAGCGAGCGGCCCATACCGCAATCGTGCTGGTGAGCACCCACGATGAGGATGCGCCCGCCCGGCAGGACGATACCGTGATCGAACTCTAATGCGGCGCGAACCCTAGGAATGAGAGCGTTTTACCTGTAAAACATGCGGTAAAGTTGAATCAACCCTTTTCACCGGGGTAAGAGCACACGGAACATCCTATGAAATATACCCCCGTGATGACTCTTAGGGTGGAGACGGCTGGAGCACCGCAGATTCCGAGTGCGCGAGGCACCAAATCTGCGTGCGGAAGGCGCGCAAGCGCAGTAGGAATGCTGTTCTACGAGATAGTAGAAACGGCTTGAGTCGATCCTCATCAGCTACATTCTGAGTTTTGCCGCTTATCTCAACCTATCGGGACTTATCTTAAAAATCCCGATAACCCCCCGATAGGTTCCGATAACTATTGTTCCCCCTCCCCGTAAAAAAGAGCCTTTATGTAAATAAAGCGGTGAAAAATACTCTTTATTCACATAAAG